>Ga0209676_1000784_pt1 | contig 42325 bp, 43 predicted proteins | sample AraplaCvi_mLB_r2_FD_184282 | JGI IMG/M metagenome (GOLD analysis project Ga0209676, IMG submission 184282) | Arabidopsis root microbial communities from North Carolina, USA - plate scrape MF_Cvi_mLB_r2 (SPAdes) (version 2) | ecosystem: Host-associated > Plants > Roots > Endosphere | place: USA... | reverse complement strand
TGCTCTTGAAATGTTTTAAGGTCGGCTTGCATACCTGCGCCACCTGATGTATCTGAACCAGCAATCGTTAAAGTTTTTTTTAGAACCATGTGGAAGATCTCCTTTATAGATGAAATTTTAAAATTATCATCTAGTATAGTCTTATTCTGGGTGTATAAAAATGGTCAGAATTATATATTTTTATAAGGTCAGTTTAACTTCTATCAGTAGAAGTCTCCTATCTTTATATAGGAAGGAGTTCATATAGGGTGTTAGCCTAACATCATCGCATCCATCCATAACTGACCTGCAAGAAGCAATACGGTCCTTATGAAGGTCTAAACTAAAAGTTGATTTTGGACGTAATGATGCAATGTATAATTGAATTGAAGCTTGAATTCGACATTATTTTTTTGTACCGTTGAAAGAAGAGAAAGGGGCTTATATTAAGATGAAACAAGCATTCCCGAATGATTGGCAAGTGATACTTGCAGAAGAGATAGAAAAAACATACTTTACAAAGCTCTGTCAATTTGTAGAACATGAGTATTCAACACAAGCAATTTATCCACCGATGAATGATATAATGAATGCATTTTATACAACAGCTTATCAAGATGTGAAGGTCGTAATTTTAGGTCAGGATCCTTATCATGGACCAAACCAAGCGCATGGCTTGAGCTTTTCGGTCATGCCAGGAATCCCACATCCTCCAAGCTTACGAAATATGCTAAAAGAGTTACAGGATGATCTTGGCTGTCCAATCCCTTCAGACGGAACATTAACAAAATGGGCACAACAAGGTGTAATGTTATTAAATACTGTATTAACTGTTCGAGAAGGTGAGGCGAATTCCCATAAAGAACAAGGCTGGGAGCAATTCACGGATGCTGTCATCGATAAATTAGCATCTAGAGATAAACCCGTTATTTTTGTACTTTGGGGTAGACCAGCACAACGAAAAAAACAATTAATTCGTCAGTACTCAACGCAACATTTTATTTTAGAAGCGCCTCATCCAAGCCCACTAAGTGCTTATCGAGGTTTTTTTGGCAGTAAACCATACTCGAAAATCAATGCACAGTTAGAGGAATGGGGAGAACAACCGATTGATTGGTTTCTAGCTTAGTGTTCTTTATCTTCATTCAGTAAATTCTTTTGTAGCGATAGCTATAAATGTTTTCTGTGCGAAAGCGATGCGGCTCGCCAAAGTGAAATTGAAGCGCTTATCGTTTCGTGTTACATTTAATAATAGAAGAAAGTGGGGGACAACGATGAAAATGAATTGTTTCAAATGTCAATATTTTAAAGTAACATGGGACCCGCAAACTCCACGGGCTTGTGTAGCGTATGGCTTTAAAACAAAGCAAATACCATCCGTTGTCGTTAAACAATCCTCTGGCACGGCCTGTCTGAAATTTGTGCCAAAAGCAGAAAGTGGGGGAATGCAATGATTCCTTATCAAGCCGTTATTCAACAACTTGAAAAACAATTATCCGGTGTCAAAAATACTGGAGACGAACAACAAATTCGTGAAGCCTTAACAGCAATCCGAGCATTATGCGATGTGGTATTAGACACATCTGACGGCAGCATTTCTAAAGCGCAGTCAAAACATTTGCCACAAATGCTAGTGTCAGAGCCGATGCAACCAAGTTTATATACAGCAAAAATTGACGAAGAAGACGGAGCGAATGGTGATTCAATTTTTGACTTTTAATTATCTTCATTCAGCGAAGGCTCCCACCTCTGAAGGTGGCTAGCTGAAATGGGAATGTGGTTCCTGTTCAGTAGGTGTCCTAACTCCTACTGAAATAGAGAGACTCATTCTAAGAACACCACGTCCTGTGGCAATTTATCTGTAGCGAAAGCAAAGCGACAGCTACAATTACGCCAAGGCGAAATTGATTAAAGGTAGGGAAATGATATGAAAAAATTTATCGTGACAGGTGCACTTCATGGCTTTTTAGCAGTGGCACTAGGTGCATTCGGTGCACATGCTTTAAAAGAAGTTCTAGACGATTATAGTCGTGGGATTTGGGAAACAGCTGTGCAGTACCAGATGTTCCAAGCTACGGCTATCCTTATCATTGGACTATTGATGAGCTCAAAAATACTAGGTGAGGTCAAGCAGTTAAATTTAGCGGGAATCTTTTTCAACCTAGGGATTGTCTTCTTTTCGGGAAGCTTATATGTACTGGCAATTAGCGGCGTTAAAGTTCTAGGCGCCATCACACCAATTGGTGGTGTTCTATTTTTAACTGGCTGGGTTCTAATTATAGTAGCTGCGCTTAAACATGCTCGATAAAAATCAGACTACAAACTTACTCCTTCACATCATGTGTGAGGGAGTTTAGTTTTTTTATGGATATCTACTAGTAATGAATCAAGAGAATTTTTCTTCCGGATCAACAATATAATTTACTATAGAATGGTAGTTTTAATTCCTATTGTTTTTGTAAGGATTTATAGTACACTATAATTATCAAATAAGTTCGACAAATAAAAAGTGAGGTTTTGTGATATGGAGAAGCTTTTTACTTTACTAGATAATAACTATGATGAAATGGTAGCGATTCGTCGTCATCTACATGAATATCCGGAATTATCCTTTGAGGAAGTGGAAACACCAGCGTATGTAGCGGCTTTTCATCGAGCGTTAGGACATGAGGTTCGTGAGCAAGTAGGTGGACGGGGTGTTGTTGCAACTTTACGTGGAGGGAAGCCAGGTAAAACAGTGGCATTACGCGCTGATTTTGATGCATTAGCCATTCAGGAGGAAAATGACGTTCCTTATAAGTCGAAAGTAGATGGTAAAATGCATGCATGTGGACATGATGGTCATACTGCGACATTACTAGTGCTTGCTAAAGTGCTTCATATAATGAAAGATGATATTGCGGGCGATGTAGTTTTCATTCATCAGCATGCAGAAGAAATGGCGCCAGGTGGAGCAAAACCTATGATTGAAGATGGCTGTCTAGAAGGAGTAGACGTTATTTTTGGTACACATTTATGGGCACCAACGCCATTGGGCGATATATTGGTGAGAGATGGTGCAATTATGGCTGCTGCGGATAAAGTGGAAATTACGATTCAAGGTAAAGGTGGTCACGGTGCGGAACCTCATCATTCTATTGATGCAGTTACTCTTGCGTCACAGTTTGTAGTCAATGCACAGCAGATTATATCTCGACGTATCGATCCATTAAAATCAGCCGTCTTAACAATTGGTCATTTTGAGGCCATTAATCCTTTTAATGTGATTGCAGAGCGAGTAGTGTTAGCTGGAACAGTCCGAACTTTTGAGGAGCCGGTACGCAAACAAATGGAGCAAGAGCTTGAGGCCGTTTTAAATGCCACTTGTTTAGCCTTTGGTGCAAGCTATAATTATCGTTATACGAGGGGCTATCCACCTGTTTACAACCATGTGAAAGAAACAGAATTTGTTGCACAACTTGTGGTAGATATACCAGGAGTAGAAAATATTATAACGTGCTCACCGTTTATGATTGGTGAGGATTTTGGGTATTACTTAGAGAATGTACCAGGTACATTTTTCTTCACGGGTGCTAAAAAGCCAGAATGGGAAGTGGCATATCCTCATCATCATGCATGCTTTGATTTTGATGAGCGTGCAATGTTGATTGCTGCCAAAACTTTAGGAAAAGCAACATTGCAATTTTTACATGAAAATCAATAGTTAGCTCCCTTAAATGAAAATTGGCATGCTAGGAAGTATCCTACCATGCCGATTTTTTTATTTAATGGTAAATGCCCACATAGATTCCTCATTTTATACGAAAAACACTAGCGGGCAATCAAAAACGTGAGACCCAATTGGGAGTCGCAACGAAACTGTATTGCAACGAAGTATGAGTAAGAAGTAGCGAAGGAGCACCCCTTTGCTCGGTCCTCCTTGCTATTGAGGAGTGGAATCTAGAAAATACGAACTTATGAATAGCTCATTTCAATTATGGAGTTTGGTCAAAGTATGCCATTTCCTCATCATATTCAGCAAAATCAAAGTAAATCATTGGGAATAGGAAACGATGATTCGATTTGAGTTCTCGTAAAATAACATGATCTCGACCAGCAGCTTCTACAACGCCTCGTACTACTTTCGTGTTTTTCCCTGGCTCAATCGCATGCTCGAAGGAAAAATGGAAAGTACCGGGTTTTCCACGATTCAAACGAAAAATATTTTCAATATACGATTGCTCCCGTCCAGGTTGGCGTGCTCCAGGAAGTACCTGTGGAGGCACTTGAGGCATTTGTTGTTGTTGCGTTGTCGGTGTCCAATAATAAGGCATCATAAGTTATCAACCTTCTTTCTTTTAGATTTGAGGACAATCTTCTTCGGTTGGCGAGAAGAAGCAATGCGCTTTGAATCTTCCCTTGTTCCACTGACCATACCATTGTGCTGGACAATCTCCCTCAGGTCTGAAAAACCATAGCGAACGAGTCGCTGGATGGAATCTTTCTCCTTGAATAACTCTCCTTGCTAATCGAAGGTCTTGATCACGTGCTCGCTGATAAAAGTAGCCTTTTAGTGTCGCTTCAAAGCCCCCTGGACGCTGATATACCATTTGTTCAATTGTACGAACATCCGTAAAATCTAAACAATCTGCTCGTACACGATTGACGCCAACATTGCCGACCATCAGCATGCCTAAGTTCCCTTCACCTTCTGCCTCGGCACGCATAAGCCTTGCTAGCATTGCTGTTTGTGCATCATTCGTTTTGATAACAGCGATATTCACTCCTCCTCGCAGACAGTATATGCATGATGGTATCGTAGACATGTTCAATTTTAACTTTTTTCAGCAGATGTCTTTTGACCGAAAGCAAATTTTTGTACCTAAAGCGAAGCGACAGGTACAGAAGTTTCCCACCTCTATAGGCGGTGAGATGAATGAGGTTTTAAGTTATTTTTTCAGTGGGTGTCCAAATACCTGAAGAAATAGAGGAACTCAGTCTAAGAGCTCCACATCCTGTGGCAATTTATCTGTGCAAAACCCTTTGCTGACGCTGCGTTAGCACTACGCTTTCTCACAAAAAACATCTGCAGGCCTAAGCACAAAGCCGATTCCGGACGCAATTATGCCGAGGCATAATTGATTGAAAGTAATTCACAATTAAAAATAGCTAAGCATATATTAATAATGACGAGTCGTATGTAAAAGAGGCGAAAAATTTTTTTGATACGGGGGCGAATCGCACAGTTCGTGTATGTTTATCCTTCATTTCTCTACTATGTTAGTTCCAGAAATCTGCTAACGCCCAGGGAATCTCCCAGCTATTAAATGGCAGACTTTTTAACTTTGGTGTTACGCTTATAAAAACGGGGAATAGAGAATAGAAAATATAATGAGGGAACATGAGATGGACATTGCATGTGTATTGAATACATGTGAGGTGACAGGGGATGGAGATTGGTGTTTGGGTAGGTATTTTGTTGAGTGCTGTGCTGGCATTTTTAGTGGGGAGTTTTTACGGACAGCCACTCCATTGGTATCTCTTTATACTAATAATCGTAGTCGGATTTTTCATCAATACCATTATATTAATTTTGAAGGTTAAAGATGAAAGGTCTTGAAGCACAGCGTAGGCATAAAAAATAAGAAAGTGTCATCCATTACGATGACACTTTCTTATTTTTTATTGAGTAGATGAAATCTGATGTTTTGCAAGTATATTAAAAATAAACGGTGACATACTAAAGTTGAAAATTATTTTTTTGCTTTCATGAAGGAGTGTTATAATGCATACTTTTGGTACGTTTATAGCAATTATCATAAGTGCATTCATCGCTGTTGGGATAGCAGAGTACTATCAGCAACCGTATAATTGGTATTTAGTTTTCCTAATGATTCTAGCTGGTTTTTTTATTCATACAATTATTTTAATATTGGAATCAGAGAACAGCGAAGAAAGCGAATATTAAAAAATGCGAGCCCGATTGGTGGACTCGCATTTTTATATTTAATTAAACAGTTAAGAATTTCACAAGTTTTTCTTGATCAAGAAGGTTACCAACGAAGAATGCACCAAACTCACCGTAGCGAGCTGAAACTTCATCAAAACGCATTTCATATACTAATTTTTTGAATTGTAGTACGTCATCTGCGAATAGAGTTACGCCCCATTCGTGATCGTCGAAGCCAACAGAACCAGTAATAATTTGTTTAACTTTACCAGCATAGCCACGACCAATCATACCGTGAGAACGCATTAGCGATTTGCGTTCATCCATTGAAAGCATGTACCAGTTGTCATTACCTTGACGACGCTTATCCATTGGATAGAAGCATACATGCTTAGCGCGTGGAAGTTCAGGATATAGACGAGCACGCACATGTGGATTTTGGTAAGGATCTTCGTCTGAATCACCTGCTAAATAGTTAGAAAGCTCTACAACAGATACATATGAATATGTAGGAATTGTAAAATCAGCAATCGCTAATTTATTGAATTCAGCTTCAAGCTCTTGTAGTTCTTCCATTGTTTCACGTAAAGTCATAATCATAAAGTCAGCTTTTTGACCAACGATTGCGTAAAATGCATGGGCACCCGTTTTAGCGATATCAGCTTCGTTTAATTTTTCTAAATATGCAATGAATTCTTCTACTGCTGCTTGGCGTTCTTCAGCAGAAACTAGTTTCCATGAAGCCCAATCGATTGAGCGGAAATCATGTAAAGCGTACCAACCATCTAAAGTAATAGCTGCTTCATTCATTATTAAAAACACTCCTTTATAAGTGAATATCATTCGAAATTTAGTTTATCATAGTTTGTACAAAATCCCTAAGTTCATGATTGCATTTCACGAATTTGACACCTTCCATAGATAATGTATTCTAAAGAGAAGAGATGTAAATAGAGGAGCTCCAATCATGAAAAGTATTTTACAACAGCCGATTTGGCGTTTTTACGATCAATCCATTAGCGCGAAGCAAAGATCGCCGCTTGAATCCTTTGCAACAGACGATACTTTATGTCAGCTAGTTGGGCAATTAGCCTCTCCGCCAACTATTCGTACATGGGTACATGATGCATCTGTTGTGCTTGGTATTCAGGATCACCGTTTACCATATGTGCAGCAGGGCATGGACTTGCTTAAAGCACGAGGCTATCAACCTATTGTACGCAATTCAGGCGGATTAGCAGTTGTGCTGGATGAAGGTGTACTAAATATTTCAATTGTATTATCTGAACAAACGGAAGCGCTAAGTATTAATGATGGCTATGATGTAATGGTAGCTTTAGTAAAAAGCTTGTTCCCTGAAGTAGCAGATCAAATTGAAGCCTATGAAATTGTAGGCTCCTATTGTCCAGGTTCCTATGATTTAAGTATTAAAGGAAAGAAATTTGCTGGTATTTCTCAGAGACGTTTACGTCAAGGTGTAGCAGTGCAAATTTATTTATGTGTTGAAGGAAGCGGTTCAGATCGAGCAGCACTCATTCGTAACTTTTATGAGGAAAGTCTAAAAGGAGAGGAAACGAAATTTACGTATCCTAATATTGTCCCTGATGTGATGGCGTCATTATCTGAACTAATGGACGTATCATTAACAGTCGAAGCTGTTGTTATTCGTTTACAGCAACTTCTTAACAATATGGCAGAAGAAATTCGAGTTGAATCTTTTCATGATGAAGAAATAACGCTATATGCGTTTTATTTACAACGTATTTTAGAACGAAATACGAAAATGCTTGAACTGAAGTGATGAAGCGATAGCCTCGAGCGGATGTCAATGAGAGATGGTTGCAAAAAAAAGCGATGCTGCTAATTAAGCGCATCGCCATTTTCTTGTGTATAAGGGCTACTTACAACAAGGTTTCCGTTTTTCTCCATTTTGAAAACAGGTGCAATTCGTTCGTCCTCTTCATCTAGTGTAACTAGTCGTCTAGCACGGTTCATAATTTGTACAAATTGCTCGTAATCTTTTCGAATAGCTCTATTTTCTTCTTCTAGCTGTGTAATGGTTTTCTCTAGTTTTTTATTTTTCTCAGATGTTACGTGTACTAGTTGTCTCCATTTTGTAGACTCATTACCTATTTCACCAGAGTGCTGTAAACGTAATAAATAGGCTATGACAATATCAAGATTTAATGCAGATAAAGGAATTGATTTACCCTCTGCAGCACTACTATTAACTGTAAACATACTAGAAGCACGGCGTCTTGCTGGAGCTCCTAACACTCGCATTCTTTCTTTTCTTTCTTTTTTTGCTTCTGATAATTGTTCCTCGTATTCTTTACGAACAACAGCATTCCAACGAAAACCACATGCAGCAGCAGTACGATTCAAAGCATCACCAGCTTCTTCAAAGGCATTTAACTGTGTACTACCTTCTGTCACATGGCGAATGACCGCCTCTGCTAACAATTCATCGTTTTCTTCTAACCAAGCATCTTGTCTAACTTTACTCATATTAAAATCCTCCCACCTTTATTCTTTATTTGGAACTTTTTATTTACAACTAGCATGACCAATCTTTTAACCTTTTATTCATCCATGTGGAAGGAATTTTGCTTGAATACAAGGGGAATAATGCGATACAATACCCGATGTAGGTTTGTACGTATGCTACATACTTAAATATGTGAAAGTCATACGTTCAATAGAAACGGATTTTTGATTTGAATCAATTATGCCTCGGCATAATTGCGTCCGGAATCAGCTTTGTGCTTAGGCCTGCAGATGTTTTTTGTGCGAAAGCGCAGTGCTAACGTAGCGTCAGTAACATGAGGGCCGACACGGTGTCGGTCATTTCGGTAATGCCACAGGGCGTGGAGTTTTTACCGATGCAGGTCAGTTAGCCGTGACATCCGCCGGAGGCTTTAACTTCTTTCAGCAGATGTTTGGATACCCGCTGAAAAGAGATTTAACCGCATTCATCTCACCACATATAGAGGTGGAAGACTCTCTGTTGAAAGAAGTTACAAAAATAATATATAGAAAGGGTTGTTGACAAAATGGCAAACGAATTTAAAGTTTGCGATGAATGTCAGGCCGTTAACTTAAAAACGTTAATTCCAAAATTAAAGGAAATCGATCCTGATGCAACCATCGAAATTGGCTGTCATTCCTATTGTGGCCCCGGACGTAAAAAAACATTTACCTTTGTAAATAGTCGTCCTGTTGCTGCATTAACAGAAGAAGAACTAATGGAAAAGGTTTTAGCAAAGTTAAAGAAATAGGTAAAACAAAAAGCTATCTTCACTAGTCTAGTTGGAGATAGTTTTTGTTTTTTTGTTTGGATTTTTAATGTCGGTGGATAGAAACGATGAAGTGACAGAAGGAAGAGTCAGAGCGGCGGAAAGAACCGTCAAAACGACGGAAGGTTCAGGTTCACCTCGCTTCATCACTTGAAAATTAGGTCAATAGAAACCTAAAATAAGACGAGAATACAGTGAGTTAGGTTGATAGTCTCTATAATTAAAAGGCAATATGTATGCTAGTCCTGTATTTATCGCATATAATAGAACAAATAGGAAACGGGGGTGCTGTACAATTGACACATTATGCAAAAGCTAAATTACAAGAGGAAAAAGTATTCAAGGATCCAGTACATCGCTATGTGCATGTACGGGATCAAGTGATTTGGGATCTAGTTGGTACGAAAGAGTTTCAGCGACTACGTCGAATTCGCCAGCTCGGTACAACATTTTTAGTATTCCACGGAGCAGAGCATAGTCGCTTTAGTCACTCACTTGGCGTTTACGAAATTGTACGCCGCATAGTAGATGATATATTTGCGGGCCGTCCGGAATGGGATGAGGATGAACGCCTGCTTGTGCTTTGTGCAGCCCTTTTACACGATTTAGGGCATGGGCCATTTTCACATGCCTTTGAAAATGTTTTTGAGCTTGATCATGAATTTTATACAAGACAAATTTTGCTCGGTGATACAGAAGTGAATGCCGTATTAAAAAAAGTATCGGCTGGCTTCCCGGAGAAAGTATCTCAGGTCATTGAAAAAACATATCCGAATAAGCAGGTTGTTAGTTTAATATCGAGTCAAATCGACGCGGATCGTATGGATTACCTACAGCGTGATGCTTATTTTACAGGCGTAAGCTACGGTCATTTTGATATGGAACGTATCTTAAGAGTGATGCGTCCACGGAAAAATCAGGTCGTTATCAAGGCAACGGGCATGCATGCGGTAGAGGATTATATAATGAGCCGCTATCAAATGTATTTACAAATTTATTTCCATCCAGTATCTCGTAGTGCAGAGGTTGTATTAAATAATATTTTAAAACGAGCTAAGCAACTAAGCTTAGCTGGCTATAAATTTAAGCACGAACCTACACACTTTTTAGCATTTTTCCGCAACTCCATTACGCTAGATGACTATCTTGCATTAGATGAGAGTATTCTTTTTACATATTTTCAACTTTGGATGCAAGAAGAAGATGCTATTTTAAGTGACTTAAGCCGCCGCTTTGTTAACCGAAAGCTATTTCAGTACATCGATTTAGATCCAGGTGTAGAGCTAGATAAATATCAAAAACTACAAGAGCTCTTCAAGCAAGCTGATTTAAATCCAGATTATTATCTTGTCCACGATACAACGGCAGATTTACCGTATGACTTTTATCGACCAGGAGAAGAGGAAGTCCGTGTTCCTATTTTTTTAGAAATGAAAAATGGAGAGCTACGGGAGCTATCACGAGAATCTATTATTGTTGATTCTATTTCTGGTCGCATGAAGCGAGATCATAAAGTATATTTCCCACTAGATTTCCTAGAGGACAATAGTACCCATCCTGCTGTGAAGAAACAAATATTAGCCTTGCTACAAGGTAAGGGGAAAAATTAGTAAAAAAATTTTTATGTATAAAAATATGTATAAAAAATAAATGGAATTAATAGTATTCCAACATATCTATAGTGAAAAACAGTGAAAGTACTCTAATTGAGTTATTTTCACTGTTTTTTTGTCGTTGTATAAAGATGAAAAAAGTGGAAACTATATAGAAATTTTTAGAATCTTATAAATAGAAAGTCCGAGATTGTTTAGAATTTGTTTAGTATAATCGTTTATAATGAGTCGAAAACCCTAATAAGGGTGATGACTATTGTTGAAGGTATCACAAAAGTACTATGGATATATTCTGTTTGTACATCGCACATACATAAGTCGTCGTAAGTGCCTATTCGTGAGTACTTATTCGAGTATATTCATATAGACGACCATTGAATAGAAGGAAAGAGGGACCAACCTATTGTTTGCGGCATACATTTCAATATGACGAAAAGATGCAATGTCGTCAGCAAACGCCAACAGGTAACTCTCTGAACTTAGAAAAGGAGAGAAACATGCAAAAATTAAAAAAACTAAACATTGCAGTAATCTTAATGCTACTCGTATTCCAAACAGTCCTATCACCGATTTCGGTGTTTGCTGAAGGGGGTGCACAATCTTTAGCACATTCAGTTGAATCTGTAGAAGCGGGTAGTAGTGAGAACACGGGTGTAGGTGAATCACCTGAAACCTTAACTGAACCTGAAAAAGGTAATGCTTCTATTACTAGTACCACGGAAGTAGTTGAACTACCTGAAACCTCAACTGAACCTGAAAAAGGTGATGGTCTTATTACTGGTTCCGAGGGGGTAGTTGAACTACCTGAAACCTCAACTGAACCTGAAAAAGGTGATGGTCCTAATACTGGTTCTAATGGTGTGGGTGAACTGCCTGAAACACAAACTGAATCTGAAAAAGGTGATGTTAGTGATGAAGGAGAAAATCCAAAAGAAGATAAGGATGATGAAACTACACCACCATCGTATGATCCAATTATGTCTGTTGATGTAATTAAAAATGTTGAGTTTACTGTGGATAAAGAAAAGGTAAGTTCAAATGAAAGTATTAATGTTACTAACGGACAATCTGCAGAGTTTAAATTTCATTTAGAACTAGCGGCGGGACATAACTATGGTCCAGGCACAACATTAACGTACACTTTACCAGCTATTTTTGAAAATATCACATTCCCGAATGGAACGGCTTATGGTGAGGTAGGTACAATTTCAAAAACTGGAAATGAGATCGTCATTACATTTAACGATGAGTTAAGAGATGATTTCGGGACGGGTGTAGCCCTTGAGCAAGGTGCGTACTTTAGCGTACAAGCAAACTTTGCAAGCAGTAATACGGAATGGGAAGAAACAATTAATTTACCTGGCACTGAAAACATCAAGTTGAATTTCCAACCTAAAACGAATAACGGTAAACCTGTGTCCAAATCAGGTGTAGCTGATAATCATGCACAAAACAGTAAGTTTATTGACTGGAAAGTAGAGGTTAATACAGATTTACGAGTTAATGAAGCATCAGGCACTACAAATTTTGTTGATACACTAGAAGGAGCGCATACATTTAAACAAGATTCTGTAAAAATTACAAAGGTAAATGTATCACCTAATGGCGAAACAACAGTCTCTATAGACCCTGTCAATGTGACTCCAACCTTCGATAACAACAAAATGACAATTGAATTGCCGAATGAAAAGCATACTGCTTACCTCATTACGTATCAAACAGAAATTGGTGACCCAGGTAACGTTAAAAGTGCTATCTTTAAAAATGAGGCAACTTATAATGGGGAATCCACTACTTCACCAGTAAACGTGAATTTTGGTGATCCATTAGCAAAAACGCATACAGGTCCTACTGCTACTGATTTAGCAACATATTGGACAATTAATTACAACTTCAATAACCGCAATATATCTCAGGAAAACGCTGTACTAACGGATATCTGGAGCGATACTCAAGAATTAGTTGGAGAGGTAAAAGTATTTGAGGCAGATGGTAAGACTAAAGCCGATATTTCTTACGATGTTAAGAAGGAAGATGAAAACAGCTTTAAATTAATATTTAATGCTCCTGTAACAAAACCGTATGTTATCAAATATGCAACAAAGCCAATAGATGGTGTGTATCCAACAGATAGTTTCATGGTGAAAAATGAAGTAAAACGCCCAGATATGTCAAAAACGGTAGAAGACATTTCTTATTATTCTAAAGAATATTTATTACTAAACAAATCAGCAAATGGTATTGACTATCAAAATAAAACGATGTCATGGAAAATTGAGGCAAACCAAGCTGGTTATAATTTAGCTGCTGGCACGAAGTTTGTTGATACTTTTACAGATAAAAATCTAAAATTAATAGAAAATACTTTAGAAGTAAAAGTAGGTAATAAATTAGTTAATAAAGAAGATTATAAGTTAAGCAATAATGAGGATAATAAAACTGGGTTTACAATTACTTTAAACAAAGAAATAAATGAACCTATCGAAATTACGTATGATACAGAATACGATATTCGACATGTTGGAACAAATACAATTGAATATCATAATAAAGTAACAATGACAAATGATAAATTACCAGATTCATCTGCTTCAGCTAAACAAGAGATTCGAACTGAACAAAAAACAAATGGTAAAAAAGAAGGTCATTATAATTACGAAACAAAAACCTTCTACTGGGATGTTGAATTTAACTTTAACTACAATACTTTAAAAAATGCTGTATTTGAGGATAAATTACCAGATACACAAATAGTTCGAAATATTGTAGTGCAAAAAGGTGGACTAAATGCAAGTGGTGATTTCGAGCCGACGGGAGAACCATTAGAAATTAAAAACTCTTCAGGTAAAGCGAACGAAATTAAGCTTGTGTTAGGGAATATTGATCGTCCTTATAAAGTGACGTATGAATCAGTAGATGCAGATGGCATTTTCCCTCATGGTAACCCTGTAAGTATTACAAATACAGCTACATTAACAAGCGATGAAGGTGAGAATGCATCGTGGTCAAAAACAGTTAATGTAAATCATACAGACAAAATTTTAAACAAAATGGGTCATCAAGCTGAGCGTGGTTCTGCAGTAGCTAAGTGGAATTTTGAATTTAACTACGCACAATCCAAATTAGACAATGTAGGCATTACCGACACAGTAGGTAAAGATGCTGAAAGTAACCCAGAACAATTGATTTTAGAAGATACATTTAAAGTATATAAAGTTGCATTGTCTGGAACAACTCCAAGTAATCCAACTGAAAATAAGACACTTGTAGATCCAAGTGAGTATACATTAAATGTAGATATGAAAAATGGTACATTCACTCTTAATTTAGGTAATGTGGCTGCAGCATACTATATAGAATACGAAACAGTATTTACAGGTGAATCAGGCTCTGAAGCTGAAAATGAAGTAGAAGTGAGCTATCAAGGTGGCAGTCAAATAAGTGGAAAAGATAGCTGGTCAATTGCTGATTTTAAGTATGGTAACCAAGCATCAACAGTTAAAGTACCATTTGTCATTTTAAAAACGAATGCTGCAACAGGCGAAGTAATCAAAGATGTTGAGTTTACTTTATACAGTCAATACACAGGAAATAAACCATTAATTAGCGCTAAAACAGATGAAAACGGTGTATTAGACTTCGGATTAAAATTAGCTGAGGGTAAATATACATTAAAAGAAACAAAAGTTGATGGTTTTGAAAATCCGGATGTAATCTTTACATTAAATCGAGATAAAAAAGCGACATCAGGTCCTTTTGAGGGTAAACAAATTGTTGAAATCGCCAATATACCAGAAAGCCCATTGAAATGTTCACTGTTTGAATTAACAGTATACGATATTGACGGCAAATTAGTGGATGGAACAGTAACATTAGTAAGTAAAGCGACGGGATTATCAGAAAATCATATTGTTGAAAACGGTAAAGTTACTTTTACTCCAGACAAAGTTAAAGCAGGTCAGTATGATGTTATTTATAGTGGTGAGACGTTAAAAACGATTACTGTAGAGTACAGTGAAAACTGTAACGCGAGTATTCAACCAGCACCTAAGTGCGATAACTTCACAATCATAGTTAAAGATACAGACGGAAACATCCGTACAAATATTAAAGAGTTAACATTAAAATCAGGTACTACAGCAGTAAAGGCATCAACTGACGCATCAGGTAAGTTTATTTTTGAATCAAACAAAACTAATGCTGATAATGGCGTGAAGCCAGGTGAATATACTGTATACGAAGGTAACCAATTCTTGGGGACAGTAACTTTAACGTATACAGAAGACTGCGGGCATGAATTTATTGTTAAACAGGCACCAAAATGCGAGGAATTTAAATTAACTGTTAAAGATGTTGATGGTAATAATATTACGGACGATACTTCAACAATCGTAGTTAAAGATGCTAACAAAAATGAAATTATTAGCACAACAACTACGACAGGTGTTATTGAATTGACTGATTTAGAACCAGGTGTTTACACAGTTGAAGTAAATGGTGAAAAAATTGGTACTTTCGAAACAAATATCGACTGTAAAAAAACGGTTCAACCAGCGCCGAAATGTGAGCTATTCACATTAACGGTGAAGGATGAAAATGGCAATCCACGCCCTAATGTTAGCAATATCACAATCAAAGATGAAGCAACAGGAGCAATTATTGCTACAGGCAAAACGACAAATGAATTAGGTCAAATTACGATTCAATCTAAAGACATTCCTTCAGGTAAATATAGTGTATATCAAGGCGATCTATTTATTGGTCAAATAACAGTTAAATATTCAGTTAAATGTGAAGCAGAAGTATCAGCAGCACCTGCTTGTCCTTCATTTACATTAACAGTACTAACTATACTTGGAACGCTTAATGCGAATGCAAAGGTAACAATAAAAGATGCAAAAGGTAATATTGTTAAAGGTGCAGACGGCAATGAAGTTCACACAACTAGTATTGCAGGAACGGTTCTATTACCAAGTGAAGCTATTAAACAAGGTACGTACAATGTATATGAGGGAAGTAGTTTAATTGGCTCATTTACTGTAAAAGATACATGCGCTGCTACAGTGCAACCTAAAGCAACAGGTGGAGACGGTGGTTGGACACCTGATCCAGATCCAGAAAAACCAGTTGATCCAAACAAACCAAATCCAGATTCGGAAAAACCAGTTGATCCAAACAAACCAAATCCAGATCCGGAAAAACCGGTTGATCCAAACAAACCAAATCCAGATCCGGAAAAACCAGTTGATCCAAACAAACCAAATCCAGATCCGGAAAAACCAGTTGATCCAAACAAACCAAATCCAGATCCGGAAAAACCGGTTGATCCAAACAAACCAAATCCAGATCCAGAGAGACCGGTTGATCCAAACAAACCAGAGTCAGAGAAGCCAGTTAATCCAACAAACCCAGGTGGTTCAGGTAACGAAACAGATCCAAAAAATCCAACGAAGCCTGGAAAACCATCTGTACAAGAAGTCATTGATCAAGGAAAAGATTTAAAGCCATACAATCCTTCTACAGCAGATAAAGATACATTAGATGAATATAAGGATTTCCTTGATAAATACGACAAGTTATCTAAAGAGGAACAGGCTGAAGTAGATAAATATTTGGATATTGATAAAATCAAAGAAGATGCAAAAGAAATGGAAGCGCAGTTAAACGCGCAAGGCAAACTGCCACAAACAAATGGAGCAAACCAAACAGCTCTTACACTAATTGGTGTAGCGCTTGTTCTATGTGCATTATTCTTATTGCGTCGCCGCAATAAAGAAGTGAAATAATTTTCAATAAGAGAACCCCAAGATTGTAAAAATCTTGGGGTTTTTCTTATGCTAGAAGGTTTCTGATAGTTTTGCAGGTGCTTTGTCGAATGGATATTGCTCGACAAATTCTGCTTGAAGGGCAAGTCGTTTCGTACCCTCATCAGCACATGTAACGAGGGTTAGAAGAGTTTTATCAGGGATATCATCAATAACATAAACATCTGTTGCAGCGATGATTTCCTTAGTTGTGATCTTGTACTCATAAATATTCGTTAAATCCGTTAAATAAATCGTATCTCCTATGCTAGCTTTATATAAGGGGCCAAATAAAATATCCTTTTTCTCAAAATAATGACCTGCTAATGCGTAGTTTCCTTGTCCAAGTTTTTGAGTAGGCTTCATCGTGCCTGCCCCAACGGCAAGAGCGGCGTTACCAACTCCTTTAACGATAGGTAGTTTCATATCCACGCTAGGGACTGCGATACTACCGATGACAGGCATTTTACTGGCGGTTGTCTGAGCTTTTAAAACTTCAGCTATGGAAAGGGGTTGCACGGCTTCGAATTCAAAATCGGCATCTCCATTTTTGTTTTTAGCCATCTCCTCAGCGCTGTAATCCGTTGTATTTAATTGTTTACTCAAATGGGCGATAATTGCATTTTGTATGGGGTTAATAAAAATAAGTAAGAGGCCAACGATAAGCATACAAAAGAGTAGTGGCAGTTTAAATTTATTCATGTCATAAAACACATCCTAGTATTGAAGTTACGAGTTGCAGTAGCGGTCCTATTCCGTATCTAGAACCGAAAAAAGCCTGTAACAAGCTTCTAAACGTTACAAAGCACTAGAAGGCTACCGTACGTTAAAAATGGGTAGAGCTTTATGTGCTCTACCCGTTCTAATCTTTATTTATCGCTGAAGCGTACGCCTGCAACACCGTAATGATTTTTAGACATTTCTTCGATGAAGACTGTTACATTTTCTGGTGGCGCATTCACTGTACGAGAAACGGCTTCTGTTACTTCTTTTACGAGTGCACGTTTTTGTTCTTCTGTACGACCTTCAAGCATTTTCACTGTTACGTATGGCATAATATTGCCTCCTTTATTGAATAATGTTGTATAGTTAGTTTATAAGAAAGTATTATATAAACTTCTTACTTATATGTAGGCATTTGCGCAATGCTGGTAGCGTTCATTACAATGCTAATGCGCATAACAATGCTTTAATTTTATAATAGCAGAATGGAGGTAGTTAAAGTATGGCAAATGAAGAAAAACCAAAACAAAAAATGGGCTTTACTATTATTAAAAATGATCCAACAGACGGACATAAGGGATTTGGTATCGGTTCGCTTTCGCTTGAAAATGTATCGCCAGTCATTATCGATATAGAAGAGGGAACGGCATCAGTTGAAATCGGTGCTATGCATGCTCGCAGTGATGTGGAACGAGGCATTAAATTTACGACAGATCGCGCTGATTCAGAAGGTGGGAAAGCGTATTGGTTAGTATGGGTGACAATCGACCATAAAGTGGATGGACCTTACTATGCGGGTGTTACTGCGTGTGAAATGGTAGTTAATCGTGAAAAGCGTCGTGGCTACAAAATTTTAGCTGATCATGTGAATAAAATGGATAAATCTATGAAGCGTCAAATTATTGTAGAGCATATGGATGCGCCGTCTAAAAAGGTGTTAGCTTCTTTCCTAGATGAGCTAAATCCGGACTTATGGGCTCGTAGTGAGGAGCAATTGCGTCAAGGTTTATTTGTTTAATAGACCTACAATGATTGAACAATCTGTGACATTTCATAATCGCTTTCATATAAGGTTGAAAGTGGGTTTGAAACCAAGTAAACTTGATAAAGAACTTACATTTTAGTAAGCTAGGACACTTGGTTCTGCGAATGTGATGAGCGCTATGCGGCATTTGAACAACCCAAACCCAAGCCAAATGCCCCATGATTCTCATCTACTTCGCGAACCATAAATAAGAAAAGCTTTCTGTTCCCACGGACACAGCTCCGGGGAAGAGGAAGCTTTTCTTTTTCGTATATGTCTGTTACTTTGTCGAGAGCCTTCGCTAATAAAACGCTTATTGCTGATAAAGGTTCCGCATGATTCGTTAATTTTTAAAAATGTTGAATGGGAGCATATTCCAAAACTCTCCCCACGTATCGGTATCGAGAATATCAAAGTTTGAAGAACATTTTTCAGTTGGTACATCTTTAGCATCCATATAGATGAGACGTTGTTGAGGGCAGGCATTTGTCGCTAATTTACCTGATTCAATATCGATGACCGCACCTTTAACGCCTTTCGGTTTTTTGAAATCCTCGTTCTTTGTTCCTTTATTGACAGTCTCCATAAAGTCGATCCAAATTTGCTTAGTAGCAGCAGTATCTTCTTTTTCCGTTAGATTTTTTCCTTGATCATAGCCGTTCCATACACCGGCTGTTAAGCTAGGTGTAAATCCAATCAGCCACTGATCGCTATTAGTAGAACCAGATTTTGCTGCATACGTATGCGTCATACGAGAGCGAATGCTAATCCCTGTAGCGGGAGAATAATCACTAAAGACTGGATCGAAAATACCTGTCATCATCTCTGTTAAAATATACGTATTTTCTTTTGAGAGAACTGTTTCAGCTTCTTTACTAACTTCTTTATTTTCGTAGATAGTATCGCCGTTAGCATTTTTAATAGAAACAATAGTAGTAGGCGTAGTTTTTTTACCTTGCGATGCTAAAATATTATAAGCATTCGTCATTTCATATAATGTTGTTTCTGTCGTTCCAAGTGCCATGGATAAATTGTCCTTCTTACCAATAGTCACGTCGAAGCGATCAGCCATTTCGTGAAATGGTTTAAAGCCAATCTCTTCTAAAGTTTTAACAGCGTAAATATTATCAGAAATAGCGATAGCTTGTGCCATCGTCATATCATGGTTTGCAAATTGACCGTTAACATTTTTAGGTGAATATGTGGCCCTTCCATGATCATAAGTGAAAGTTGTCTCACCTACATCTAAAAATGTTAATGGTGTATAACCATTCTCTAAAGCTGCCGCATATAAAATAGGTTTAATGGTCGAGCCTGGCTGACGTTTTGCCTGTGTAACTCTGTTAAAAGAACTTGCAGCATAGTCTCGACCTCCGACTAATGCTGTAACGGAGCCTGTATTGGATTTCATACTAACAAAAGCAGTTTGAAGATCATCAGCAGGCATATGTTTAGCTACAGCTTCTTCAGCTGCCTTTTGATGTTCTAGATTAATCGTTGTTTGGATAGTCCAGCCACCCTCACTGATGTCGAGATTTTTTGATTTCAAAATTTCACTAGCCTCTTGCCATGCTACGTCAAGGAAAAATGGTGCTACAGATTTTGTGGCTACCCAGCTATCATTCTTTAAGACAAGCTTTTCACTTTCTGCACGTGTTCTTTCATCTTGCGTAATAGCACCTTGATCGGTCATCAATTTTAAAATAACGTGTTGGCGATTAGTTGCCTTCTCTAAATTAGCAATAGGTGAGTATATACTTGGCCCTTTTGGAACTCCGGTTAACATTGCTGCTTCCGCAAGTGTTAAATCTTTTGCAGACTTTCCATAATAAAATCGGCTTGCTGCTTCTACACCGTACATACCGTGGCCGTAGTAAACAGTATTTAAGTAGCCTTCTAGTATTTCATCTTTATCATAAAAAACTTCTAATCTATAAGCATACAGTGCTTCATTTAATTTTCGTGTCCACGATTTCTCATGTGAAAGATATAGATTCCGAGCATATTGTTGTGTAATTGTACTTGCTCCTTGAACCTTACTTCCAGCCTTAATATCAACTAATATTGCACCAGCGATACGAGAAAAATCCAAACCGCCATGCTTATAAAAATCTTTATCCTCAACAGCCACTACTGCTTGCTTTAAGTAGGGAGACATCTCATCAAGACTAACCCAGTAACGTCGTTCATTCGCAAAGTGATCCCCAATTTGGTTCTCATTTTCATCTAAGAAAATAGAGGCTTTAGGTACGGTTAAAGGCGGGGCACCAGCCACTTGAACATAGACGCGTAAAGCTATAAATGCTACTACAATTGCGGATGTAAAGGCAACGAAATAGGTAAGTGCTTTACGTGTACGCTTTGAACGTTTTTGCTTACGTTGATAGCTTTTTCTCTTCATCCGACTTCACCTCGTTTTCTCACACTTGCGTATAGTATGTGTTTGAACATTCATATTTAATCGAAATTATTGGTAAAAACTATTGCACTTTATTCAAAAACATCTATACTTTTTTTGTACTGTTTGAAATGCTAGCATTCGACAAAAGAGTAGCACATTGTAGATTTTAATCGAATTCTGCTAGACGTTCCAATAATGTATACGAGGATACAGGGATAGAGGTTTCATTACATTCCTGTAAGCCCTTAATAGAGGTTCATTATCAAAAGTTATAAAACAGATTTCATGTGGAAAAATGATTGGAGGGGAGATTGGACACCCCCAATCGAAGCGGAAATCAATTCAGTAATGAACTGATGAAAATGAATGAAATAAGATTAATTTCTAAAAGTGGAGGTCTATTAATGAGATTTGATGAAGCTTATTCAGGAAATGTTTTTATAAAAAGTCATCCTACATATGAGGATGCTCAGGCGGTCATTTATGGTATGCCAATGGACTGGACAGTTAGTTACCGTCCAGGCTCACGTTTTGGCCCACAGCGTATTCGTGAAGTATCCATTGGTCTAGAAGAATACAGCCCATATTTAGACCGTGAATTAGAAGAAGTGAAGTATTTTGATGCGGGTGATATTCCGTTACCATTCGGGAACGCACAGCGCTCGTTAGATGAAATTGAAAAATATATCGAGACGCTTTTAGCGGATGGTAAAATCCCTGTCGGTATGGGTGGCGAACATTTAGTATCGTGGCCTGTAATGAAAGCTGTATCAGCAAAATATGATGACCTAGCAATTATCCACTTCGATGCACATACAGACTTACGTGTAGAATATGAAGGGGAGCCTCTTTCACACTCAACACCTATTCGCAAAATTGCTGAACATATCGGACCGAAAAATGTATATTCATTTGGTATTCGTTCAGGTATGAAAGAAGAATTCGAATGGGCGAAGGAAAATGGCATGCACATTTCAAAATTCGAAGTGTTAGAGCCATTAAAAGAGGTATTACCGTCTTTAGCGGGTCGCAATGTTTACGTTACGATTGATATAGATGTACTTGATCCAGCACATGCACCAGGTACAGGAACAGTAGATTGCGGTGGCATTACATCCAAAGAATTACTAGCATCAATTCATGCGATTGCAGCAAGTAACGTCAATGTAGTGGGCTTTGACCTAGTTGAGGTAGCACCAATCTACGACACATCAGAAATGACAGCGAATACAGCTAGTAAATTGCTGAGAGAAATGATTTTAGGCTGGGTAAAATAAGTAGAGCTTAGTAAATGTTGATAAAAAGCGATTTAAGTGGGGGTTAGCTATGAGCTAGCCCCATTTTCCTTTAAACTCTGACTAAATACAGCGCTTCCGTATCCTAGAAAATGTGGCCATAAACTGTATGGATCATTTCAGGAGGATTTCCTAATCGTTCGGCAATGACTTTTAAAGGGATACCATTATTCATAAGAATCGTAGCATGTGTATGCCGTAATCCATGAATTTGCTTTGAAAAAGTAATATATCACAGGTTCTTTTGTTGATTTACAATAAAATTGACTGACAACAGAATTATGGCGAGAGAATACACAATGAGTGTCTAGGACGGTTCTATAAGGTGATGAAAAGGGGTTAATCCCTAAATCATTGTTTAATGACTTTTGGGATAACCCCTAAATATATTTTAATGTTTTGAACGATAAACTTTACCGTTTAACGTTACTTTAGATGCAGAGATAAGAATCTCTTTATTTGCTTCATAATATGGATCTAAAATTTTATCGATAGAAGCCCATTTTTCATTAGATTTTTCATAGTCACCTTTTTTATCAAGAGCTGTTGCTTCTTCATAAAGCTTTTTTAATTGTTTTTGATCATTGGCATTGATATCGAAATCAATGCCAGACAAGTAATCTTCAAAGCTAAGTGGCTTAAAATAAGGATTAATCATTTCATCAAATTCACCCCATAGCTTTTCAGATAATTGATCATTTTTATCTTTATCTGCTTTTTTAGCAGCATTGTATAAAGTTTTTAGTTTTGGCATGGCTTCAGACGGAATATCTAATTCCAAATCTGAGATGTATTCTTCAAATGTTAACGGTGGATTTAGAGCATCTAAGTAAGGTAGAAGAACCTTCTGGAATTCATCAAATTTTTCTTGTGCTTTTTCCTCTTTACCAGATTTCTCTAGTTTTATCCACTGTTGATAGATATCTTTCAATTGTTTTTTATCATTTTCTTTAATAACTATATTCTTTTCACTAAATCCATACTCTTCAATGAACTCTTCGAAGGATACAGGTACCCAGCTAGCTAAAATATACGGCTTTGTGATTTTATCCATTTCAAGATTTACTTTTTCTACTTCATCATATTTCTCTTCTTTTTCTAACTTCTTCGTTTGATTAAACAACTTTTCTAATTTTGCTAGGTCTTCTTTTGTTATTTCTTTAGGTAAGCTTTTTTTATATACGTCAAACGTATAGAAGTCTGAATAATCGTATACTAAGCTGCCTTCTACAGAGATTTCCTGACCTTCTACTAAGTTCATTTTTTCTAATTGCTTATCTGAAAATTTCTGAATTCCGATATAATAGTTTTTGCCGTCTTTCCCTTTAATTGTGATGCTATCTCCGTAAACGCTTTTAATCGTTCCTTTAATTTGTTGTTCAGCTTTAACAGTTATTTCGTTTGTTGTTTTTGCTGTTGTTGCCTCAGCTTGATGTGGTGTGAAGACAGCCATTCCTATTGTTAGTGCTGATACAATCATCCAAGATTTTTTAGTTGTTTTTTTCACAATTATTTCTCCTTTTGTTTAAACGGGATACTTACTAATTGTTGGACGTATGACCAATTGAAAAAAGTTAGTTAAAGTTAAAAAAATTTATAAATAGTTGGAAGGTATAGATCAATACTTAAACTTTTTCTTTTTGACTACCGAACATTTGGGGGATTGCTGTTAAATCGATAACGAACAAAGAAGCAAACATTAAACGAATGAGAGTTAGAACTTAAGGAAGAAGGTACTAGTAAAGTGTAATCAGAATGGTGCCCACACTCATTCAATTCCTAGAGAAAGTAGCCATAAGCTGTATGTATCTCATAAGAGCATATTGTTAAAAAAGAAAGGCGCCATCCAAAATACATCGGATAGCGCCTTGATCTTTCAAAGAATTCTATTAAGGATTCGTCGACCAAAGTCCTGCGTGTTTTAAGACAACACGTGGATGAAGTTTTAGTTGTGCAACCATTAAATCTGCTAAATCTTCTGCTTGCATCACTTTTTCTGGATTGCCGTCTGTTAAGTTTAGTTCAACAGCCATATCTGTAGCAACTGTACTTGGTGTTAATGTTGTAACGCGAATATTTTTCTTACGTACTTCAAGCATTAATGACTCACTTAGTCCGATAACGGCAGCTTTTGAAGCCGAGTATGCACTTGTAATTGGTGCACCTTTTTGACCAGCTGTTGAGGAGATATTAATGATATCGCCTGTATTGCGCTCAATCATCTCTGGTAATACAGCACGTGTTGTGTAATACACACCTTTTACGTTGACATCGATAATATTTGTCCATTCTTCAGGCGTTAAGTCCATGAAGCTACCGAATTTTGAAATTCCGGCATTGTTTACTAAAATATCGATGGCACCAAGCTCACCACGAATAGATTCAACGGCTGTAGTAATAGAGTCTAAATCAGCTACATTTGCCACAGCGATGGATACCTTCACATCATACTGTTTAAGTTCCTCTGCTACTTGTTGTAAATTTTCAAGCGTACGCCCAACAAGACCTACGTGAATACCTTCTTGCGCAAAAGCTACTGCTGTTGCGCGTCCAATTCCACGTCCTGCACCTGTAATTAACGCCACTTTACCTGCGATTGCTTGCATGTTTTTCTCTCCTTTAGATAAGATCGTTTTATTTAGACGAAAAAATAGATTAAGATTTGTCTTTAAGACTATCCTCATTTTACTACGATTTTATACATTGTGAAGAGTGCACTTTTTGGTGCGGAGGTTACTAAAAGTTACTTATAGGAAAAGGGAGTTAGCTCTATGTCAGATAAATTAAGAGAAGAGATAAAAGAGAGAATAGTAAATAACGATTATCATTGTGAAAAGGAACTTACCTTATCGATTATTAGTGGGAAATAGAAAGTTGTTATTTTATGGCATTTAGGTGTAGAAGGACCGCATCGCTTTAGTGAGCTTCAAAGACTTTTTCCGAAAATATCTCATAAAATATTATCAAACCAATTACGGGAACTGATGGAAGATGGGATTGTTCATCGAGAAGTGTTTCCAGAAGTTCCTCCGAAAGTCGAGTATTCAATGACTGAACTAGGGATGACGTTATTACCAATCGTTGAAATGATGTATGAATGGGGAAAAAATAGAATTGATCAAATTAAACAAGAAAGCAATAATGGGGTCATTTAGGATAATTTAAATTATCGGTGCTGTTTTTAAACAATTTTATTATAGCTGATAGATGGGTGCTTTATTTCTATACACAAGCCGATTAAGATGGTAGAACTTTCCGTAACTTTTATCGTCTTTTGGTAAAAGGGGTGAGCTTATGGGAGTTTGGTATTTCTTAATCTTATTTGTAGGGCTGTTTTTCGTATTTAAAGGGCTATTTATGAAAAAGCAATCTTTGTTAATAATGAAAATTGGTATTGTATTTGTAGGGTTATTATGTATTTCATTCTCAATATTTATGTTTTCACCAGGAAGTGCAGAAATAATTTCTGATTTGCTAAATTTAGAATAAAGAATTACGTTAATAGAACAAAAGTGGGGAAGTGTAGTGAGCTTACTTTTAGCCCCACTTGCTTTTTCATTCCAGGCATCCATAGTTACTGGGGGTTTACGGACTTTCTTGGGAAAACAAGGCTCATTTACAAAGTGAGCTTTTTTTATTTATTTGGAAATTTTTGAGTACCTTGTTGACATTGATAGGAAAATACTGTTACATTATAGGTAACGTATGTTACCTATTGAGAGGGGGCAAATTTTTTGGCACCAAAAGAGCGGTTTACAGAGGGAATTTTAATGGATTGTGCTTTTGAAATGGCTAGGAAGAGTGGGATTGATAGTGTTAATGCAAGAGATTTAGCAAAAGAGTTAGGTTGTTCGACGAAGCCTATATTTCGATTATTCTCGAGTATGGACGATTTGAAGTATGCAATATATGAAAGAGCTAGCAATCTATACAACGAAAGAATGTTTCAGGGCTTACAAGAAAGATCTTTTTTAGGAATGGGGTTAGCTTATATTAATTTTGCTCGCGAAGAAAAAAAGTTCTTTGAGCTGTTATTCTTATCTAACAAGTATAAAATCTCGAGCTTTTCAGATTTAATCAATGACGTAGAAAATCAAGGTATTATAGCATTAATTTCTAAATTAACAGGATTAACTCAAACCTCAGCTAGATCTCTATTTATAGATATATGGTTAACTGCTCATGGTATTGCGACAATGTGTGCGACGAACACTTGCGATTTAGATGGCTCGGAAATTGAATGTATTTTAAAAGATGTTTTTGAAGGCGTTAAACTAAAATTAATAAAGGGAGAAAAATAAATGAGAATAAAAAATTCACCTATTTTTTTATCGATACTATTTACTTTGCTTGCCCTTATTTTTCCTACTATAGCTGGTGCAATTATTACGGTGAAAAAAATAAGTAACTTAAGCGCTATATTTTTGATCCAATTCATAGCCACTGCAGGTGGTGTTCTAGTTACTCTTTGGATCATGAAAAAAAGTAAATTCTCTTTTAAAGATTTTGGATTTAGAAAGTTTAAAGCAGAAACTTGGATGGTTGTTATCGTTATTTTTGAGCTGGTTGCATTCTTTAATGGTATTACAGATCATGAGGGGTTTTCTGCGCAATATGTACTTATTTTGCTTCTATTTGTTATTGCTGTGGGTCTTTGTGAAGAGTTTATTTTCCGAGGCCTAATTTTCAAATATTTATCGGCAAAAGGGCTTAAAACGGCTATTATAGGCTCCTCTATTTTGTTTGGTGTTGGACATCTTGCAAATTTAGCTACCGGTGCTGATTTATTAATGACAATACTACAAATAACTTTTGCATTCCTCTTTGGGTTAGTTTGTGCTGAAATTGTTGCAAAGACAAAAAGTATTGTTTTCCCAATTGTCTGGCATGCTATGCACGATTTTATAGCTTTCTTGACTGATAGTGAGCCGAATGTCCTTGCTGTTTCTATTTATGTCTTTCATTGTATAGTGTTAATTGGTCTTGCGATTTATTTCTGGAAAGCTTTATTTCCTAAAAAGGCTGTTATGGATTTAAAAAATCCTGAAAGCTATGTTTAAACTCGATAAGCAAAAAAGCATCTACTCATTAAATTTGAGTGGATGCTTTTTTTGTCTAGTCTCGTTAACAAGCTTATGTCAAAGCTTCAGTAATTAGTTGTAATCCCCAAAAAATCTTCATCCTTTAGTACAGGACTGTTTACAAACCTTGCGTAATTGGTAATAACCTAGTTTGAAGTATTATGCACTTACTTAGGCATTCTTACTTTTTGCGAGAAGCTATTGATATCATAAGCTTCAGGCATTCTCTACCGATTTTATTTAAAAATATAATTACAATAAGTAAGGGAGAAATATGTACACGATCAGCAGATTTTCGCAGCTTTGCAAAATGAGTGCGCGCATGTTACGACATTATGACAAGGAAGAACTTTTGAAACCAGTACTTGTAGATACAACAAACGGTTACAGATATTATGACCAGAGTCAATTAGAAACGGCATTACGAATCAAGAAACTAAAAGAATATAGAGATTTTCCCTACCTGAAATTAGAACGATCCTCCAATCATCAGACAGTGCAATGTTTATCGACATGATACACACGAAAATAGATGAAATTTCAAACGAAATGAGTCGAAATAGACAGATTATTTCAGAGATGCAAGAATTGATTGAAAAGAAAGTAGATTTATTACAAGGAGTAAGAACATCATATGATATATCGCTTGGAATAAGAAACGAGATCAGTGTCGTAAGTCAAAGATTGCAAATTAAAATTGGTGACATGGACAGATATATTGATTCCCTTTACGATAAGGCAAAAGAAAGTAATATTCAGTTACTTAGTGTTCCCTCAACCATTTTTTTTGATGAAGAGTTTACCCCTGAACAATGTGATATTGAATTAATAATTCCAATCATTCGTAGAAATGACGAAAAAATATCAGGAGAATGGCAAATAAAAAAACTTCCCGAAAATATTGTTGCTACTACTTTGCATTTTGGAAGTTATGACTATATCGGATACGCACACATGGCGCTTGAAGAGTGGGCAGAAAGCAATGGCTACAGCATGGATGGTCTACCGTATGAAACTTACTTGAAAGGTTCAGAATGTGACTGTCATGAAGAAGAGTATGTGACGCAAATTAGCTTTCCCGTCTGCAAAAAGCCGATACAATAATTGCTTGACCTTCACACTATGTCAAACCTTATTCTACTTCCAAGAGAAAACTATAAAAACATAAGGAGATCTTGGTTATGAAAAAATTTATTGTATTTTGCGCAGGGGCTGTATTAACGGCTGGGTTCATTATGGGAGGGTGTAATCCAAGTAAAGTAGAGGGAAGCGAATTCGTGAAAAAACAATACGTAGGTAAGTATACAATGCCAGATGAAAGCAGCGAACATGAAGGTACGTGGTTACAATGGCCACATTCCTTTACATATGGTAAAGGCTATGTAGAAAAGATTGAACCAATTTGGATTGAGATGACGGCTGCCCTTAGCGAAGGAGAGAATGTCCATATTATCGCATATGATGAATATGAAAAGAATTATATTTATGACCTTCTTGCGATTTATCAAGACCAAAATTGTAAAAGTCGTAAAATATAAAGGGTGATACATATTAGTCATATATAATATGTATCACCCTTTTTCTTCTTGCTCAGTAATCGCGCCCGATGGGATATTTATTTTAATATTGATGTTTATCTTGTGTAAAAATTTACTTAAACAAACGGGGCAACTTATGTTGATGAGCCTGTTCTTTTATATTTAACGTATCAGGACTATCAACTTGTATAGCGTTAAAAGTAAAGTTTTAATAAAATTTCCTTTTGAACTAATGTTTTGTGCCAAAATAGAAAAGGATTAAACAAAATGGTCTCTTTCCTATCACAACCTGAATATTGGGTGCGATTGCACTCATCTTTATCGCAAAAAAACCATTATCCTTTTGAAACGGAGAGATCGTAACGAAGATAAGAAACCAGATAGTTAATTTTAAATAGAAAAGAGGCATGTGTTTTGAAAAAAAATAAAGATACGAATAAATTAATGATAATCAGCATGTTTCTAGGAATGGGAATTGGTTCCGTCTTTGGTTTACTAATAACTAATCCAGCTTTAGGTATTACACTTGGGGGAGCCATTGCGGTTTTGATAGTAATAATTAAAGGAACTTTATAATATTTGTACAACTTTTTCCAAACATACAGGCTTGTACTAAGCTGGCCATAAGAAATAATGTATTGAAAAAAAACTGCTCTTATATATAATAGTTATACTGGAATAAAAGATTTGAAACATTTACACAAATTGAAAAATTTATGGGGGAAACTTTATGAAGACTATCGGACTAATTGGTGGAATGAGTTGGGAATCATCAGTTGAATATTATCGAATTATAAATGAAGAGGTAAAAAAGAGATTAGGTGGTTTGCATTCAGCAAAATGTTTGTTACATAGTGTTGATTTTGCGGAGGTTGAGCGTTATCAAGTAAGAGGTGAGTGGGAAAAGGCTGGAGAACTTTTAGGTGATGTTGCTCTTTCATTAGAAAAAGGAGGGGCAGAATTTATTATTATTTGTACAAATACTATGCATAAAGTAATTGAATATATTGAAGCAAAAATAAACATACCTATTTTACATATTGCCGAAGCCACAGCAAATCAAATTAAAAAGTCAAACATTAGTACGGTAGGATTATTGGGGACTAAGTTTACTATGGAGCAAGACTTTTATAAATCTCGAATAGAGTTAAACGGGATAAGAGTTTTAGTACCAAATCATTCTGAACGAGACATAGTACATAAGGTAATTTATGATGAGTTATGTTTAGGAAACATTCAGCAATCATCGAGAGACTATTACAAAAATGTTATTAAGAGTTTAGTTGATGAAGGTGCTGAAGGAATAATATTAGGTTGTACAGAAATTGGTCTATTAGTAAAACAAGAGGATTCAGAAGTTCCTTTATTTGATACAACTGTAATACATGCTATTGAATCAGTAAATACGGCGTTAGAATAATCAAATAATCATTGATTATCCCTCCTCTTTCAGGAAAAGCTTCTTCTTTTTCTTTACTGAACTAAAATGGACGCCAGTTCAATTTTGTATTATAAAAAAATTAGGTAGGATGGATAATTACTATGCGATTTAGATAATTGGGAATCAATCACCGTAACTTAATTCATGTAATGACAGGAAAAAACAGCTTAGCATAAAGTTTAAAGTGGGTTAGTTCCACTGAAGTACGATTATATCGAAAATACACAAGCAATCCAGAATCGAATTATGCGTATATTCAATTATCACAAGAATAAAACGACAAAATTAATAAACCGGCGCGTTTATTTAATATTCGTATCAACTGTAAAGTGATAATAAAGTTATTTAATTCTGATCTAAAAATATAAGAGCCTTGCTACAAATCATATTATCAAGACCTAATTTAAAAAAAGATAGAAAAATTAAAGGGTTTTACATATTAAATATGACTAATATGTAAAACCCTTTCTTCTTTTACTAAAGCACCCGTTAGTTTAAGTGTAACTCTTCACAATTACTTGATATTATATAGGTAAGTAGAAATATAAATTAGAATTAAGTTTATAGTTATAAAAAATAAGTTTTTTATACTCTTATAATTCTTCAAAAAGGAGAGTTTATGAAAAAGGCTATTGTTTTTGTATTAACGATACTTATATTATTCTCAGGATTCGCAACACAAAGTTATGCGTTGTCAGATTCGAAATCTGTGGCAATACAAGCGTTGCTAGATGATGCCTCTCGTACATCAGGTGTGCCTGGAATGTCAATCTCAATACTTGCTAATGATGAAGTGTTCTACTTTTCTTCTGGGTATGCAGATCTTGAAAAGGGGTTGTCTGCAAGTGAAAATACACTCTATGAGTTGGCCTCGGTGAGTAAAGCTTTTACTGGTATGGGGATTCTGCTATTGGAAGAGCAAGGGCTGCTATCAATGACTGACCCTATCCAAAAATATTTACCTTGGTTTACGTTAAAGTATCAAGGTAAACCTGTTGATATGCAAAGCCTTACACTAAATAACTTCCTTCACCATACCAGCGGCTTAACAAATATTAGACATACTCAAAATATTCCACAAGGCAATACGCCTGATATGTTGCAAAAGACTGTGGAAACGCTGGTAGATGCTGAATTGGCGTTCTCTCCCGGTGAACAATATAACTATGGAACCGTTAATTATGACGTATTGGGTTTGGTTATTGAGATTGTATCACGACAAAGCTATGAAGACTTTATGAGGGAACAGGTATTTCTACCCTTAGGTCTTCACCAGACGTATGTTTATAAAGAAGATGCTCAAGCCACTGGACAGTTAGCACAGGGCTACCGTTCTTCCTTTTTCATAACAACTCCATTTAACGCTCCGGATTATGCTGGGAATAAACCTGCCGGCTATATCATTTCTAATACAAAAGATATGGCGCGTTGGATGGGCATACAGATGGGTATCGTGCAGGACATACCCGAAATATTTCACAGGGTTATCGAAAAATCACATAGGGGTGATATGTCTGTTTCGGCTGTCAACGATATGTATTATGCGGCAGGTTGGTCGGTAAACGCCGAACAAACGTTTATAGAACACACTGGGGGTAATCCGAATTTTAGAACCGAAGTAGCCATACTGCCAAATGAACGAACAGCCATCTGCTTACTGAGCAACGGCGCAAATACCAATATAAACCTGGTACTAAAAGTTAAAGATATATTAGACGGCAATCTAACTCAGTCATATGAGATAAGCGGCACACAGCTTTTGGACATCATTTTGTCGTCTACCACAATTATTCTTTGCCTATTGGCCGTTCTGTTATTTCTCTTAGGATTAAGAAAAAGGAAAACGAATGAGCAGCAGCCAATTACAAAAAAGAGAACAATCGTAACAATTATTTTCCTAATCGCTACGATTGCCCAGTGTATAATGTTTTTTGCCTTCGATTGGTCAACGATACTTATTTGGCAAACATATAGTGTTCTTACAGCTTTGATTTCGTCAACATTATTAACAGCAAGCATTACTTGGTATATACTCACCGATAAGATGCCTCGCTCCGAAAATAAGTATAATGTTAAGTAATTAAATTCCACTTTATCAATATTCTTAATTAAAAAAACATAAGACACCTCGGTGTCTTCTTTAATGTCATCGACACTTCTCCTAGTTAAACCCACTTGCTATTTCTTCCACTAACCTGCACCGTTAGTTGAAGAGCAACAATCTTTACGAAAACAGCCATAAAATAAAGATCCTCCCGTTTGATAATGGGAGGATCTTTTTTTATTTCATTTGCTCAAAATATAATTTCAGAGCTTCTTCTACTAACTCAGCCATTGTGCAGTCTTGAGCTGCAGCTGTTTTTTTCAACTCTTTATGCAATTCTAAGTCCATAAGAAATGTTGCTTTTTTTATAGGTTTCTGTATTTCTGTATTTACAGAACGTTGAGATTCCGCGCTTTGCGGTGTCAATAAGCTATCTGCTGCGGTCCTTTTTTAGGAACTTTGACCGTCTGCTAATCTAGCTAGTATAAATGGACAATGAAAGAAAATAAAAAAACAGTAAAACACCTTTCACAAAACTCAAATGGATATTCAATACGTAAAAAATGATTAAAATTCAATTTCAATATTTACAACTTTCGCATTTATTGCTATATTAAATGGAAATCTAAGGAGGTTTATTATGGGTATTTATAAAGCAACTCTTCAATTAGCTACACCAAATCAAGCTGGAAAAAATTTAGATTTTACATCTGCACCTGTTTTAAAAGAAATTCACACATATTTTAAAAATCATAACGAGAAACAACCAAAAGAACTAAAGATTCTTGAAGTCAAAGAAAATGCTTTAACAGTAATAATGTGTGCAGGAAATGTCTATGGAGATGGTCGTGATTTTACCGCATTAAGTAACATTTTAAGAAACAATGATTGGTTAAAATTCAGCAGCACAAATAATTTATTAACAGCTACTTTCTATCAAAAAGTAGAGGATATAGAATTTAGTACACTTCCTATGCTACCTAAAGAATACAACTATATTTGGACACAAGATTTTAATAAGTTGATAACAGATTCAGAAGCAATAGATTTATTAAAATCATTATTTATTTTAGCAGCTGGAGATAATGAATATTTAACTTCAAAAGCATCAAAACAAAAATATGAAAACTGTCTTTATCGTGTTAAAGAAGCATTATTTGATGCATTCCATTAAACTATGTTGCAGAAAGAATGGCTGATAATCCTGAAGTTGGATTGGAAGGCGATGAATTATTTGAAGCAACAATTAAAGAATTAGAAAAAATAGATCATCAACTTATCTATGAAAGTATGAAGCCTTTAATTAAAATGATTCGAAAGCTTATAACTGCTTGTTATCCAGTTAAAAACTTCACAAGCGAAAGAGGAACATCAGCAAAAGAAAACATAAAAACAGAATTAATCTACAAAATGTGTAGAATCAACTCTGTTTTTATGTTTGATATTTCGTAAACCGAATATTTAACTAAGCACCCGTTAGCCATCCATGTAGCGCAAAACCCGCGCTACACCACAGAAAATGAAAGATGATCACGTTCTTTCATGGGAGTTTAATAAATCAAAATGAGAGGTATCATTAAATTTATTTACAACATTTTGCTGAAAACTATTTTGACTTAGAATTGTAACCCCACCTACTGATGAAGAAAAATAAGCGTTAACAATCATTTCTGGCTCAAATTTCATCCACCAAGCAAGTATATAACCTAAAGTTCCTCCGTGAGTGACAATCATTAGATTTTTGGTCTTTTCAGATTCATATATCCTATCCATACAACTACAAACTCGACTATAAAATTCTCGCCAACTTTCACCATCTTGAAATTCCTGATAATCTAAATCAAATCCATTTCTTGTTCTTGGATTTCTATTTGCTCTTGCCCAATCCTTTGTCTTTCCTGCCGCAACACCAGTATTTATTTCACGCAGACTTTTATCTTTAATAACATCTAAACCTAATTCTCTACCTACTATTTCTGCTGTTTGTAACGCTCTGAGTAAGTCAGAAGAATACAGAACATAATCATCATTACTATCTACCAATTCTTTTAATTTTCTGCCTAATGTTTTTGCTTGTTTTCTACCAAATTCAGTTAAAGGAGTATCAGTCCATCCACCTGACATATTATTAATATGATGCTCCGACTGACAATGCTGTATCAAGATAATCTTGCCCATTCAATTGACCACCTTTATGAAATTTTTACTGCCTTCAATGTTATTTTACTTCAACTAAACTGCCCCGTTAGCCATCCATGTAGCGCAAAAACCAGCGCTACACCACAGAAAATGAAAGATGATTAAGTTCTTTCATGGGAGTTTAAGTACATTTCTTCACAAACTTAATAGTGATAATAATAACAAAAATATCCAATAGGGAAACCATCTCTCAACTAATTAAACCTCTAGAGGGGGAGATGATTTTAATCAATCTTTATTTAAAATTATCGAACTTTGTTATAAATTATCAACCTTAATTAAAAGGTACAACCGCAACATTAGATTGATGAACGAACAAATTAGTTGTTGTAGTAAGTAGAATCATTTGAGGTAAAAAAAGGATAGATAGAGCGAATTAATTTAAGCTCTTCTATCCTTTTAATTTCTATATATAATGTGTGACATTAAATAAGAATTCACTATTTAAAATAGTTTTAGCTTATAACTTGACTTTTAATAAAAATTAGTCGACCATTCTTTTTTTATAAATATATCCTACTACAATCCAAGTTACTATTGACCATGCGATGATAGTAGCTATTGGAATAATGACATCCATTGTTGTGTATGTGCCTTCTAGAGCTTCACCTAATACAACCAATTGGGAACTTGGTAACCATTCAGCAATCTTGAAAATCGGACTAGCAGAAGATAGAGCTAGTGCAAGAGGACCAACTGAAAAAATTAGGATAACAGGTAGTATAATAAGAGATCCTTCCATAATCGTTTTGGCGAATAATCCACATAATGTTCCCATTGCAATATAGAACACAGTCGAAATTATTAAAGCGATAGCTAAGATGAAAAGATTAGCTGGGTTATAGCCAACGATGAAAATAGTCAATGCTACGATTACTATCGTAATAATAAAGACAAACAAGCTTTTACCAATTAAAATATCGCCAAGTGAAGCAGGGGAAAGCATTAAACTACGAAGCGTATTTTTTTCTTTTTCTTCAGCAATTAGACAACATTGCACATAGGTAGTCACCATAGAAAATGCAATGTTAATTGAAAGGAAATAGGTTGCGATAGTAGCTGAGCCCGTTTTACTATATAAAAATGCCAAAATAAGTGGCATAAATACCATAATGGATACAGCATAGTTACGTGAAAATTCCTTATAATCCTTCATTAAAATAGCTTGAATACGTGTCATTGAAAGATTCATACTAAATCACTCCCTGTTATTTGCATAAAAATATTACCTAGTGTCGGCTCGTTTGTATAAATGCGAGAAACTTCGTTAGATTGCATCCAATGAAACAGCTTTTCTGCATCCTGTTTTCCATTTTGAATGACTTCGCTAGCGCCATTTTTTAATTCTACTGTAATAGACTCATCACCAAACTCTTTTTTCAAATCTTTTGGCGAACCAATTGCTCTAATTTTGCCTTTATGTAAGAAGGCGACACGATCACAAAGTATTTCTGCTTCACTCATATCATGTGTTGTTAAAAATATTGTTGTACCCATCTCGTTTAATTTACGCAAGCCGTTATAAATATGCTGTGTATTAACGGGATCGAGGGCAGAAGTTGGTTCATCTAAAAATAATAGTTCTGGTTTATGCATGATGGCACGTGCTAGCGTAACACGTTGCATCATTCCTTTAGAAAGCTGACTAATTTTCTTTTTACGATCACCGTATAGGTTAACAAAATCCAAAGCCTCTTTGACGGCTGATTTAGGTAATTGATATAAATTACTGAATAGTAATAAATTCTCCTCGATTGAAAGTCGTGTATATAGTCCGCTATTATCTGTTAAAATACCAAAGCGTTTACGATTGTTACTTTGTTTCATCTCATTTGCTGGGCGGCCAAACAATAAAACGTCGCCATCAGTTTTTTCAGTTTGTGCTGTTAATATTTTAATAGTAGTCGTTTTTCCAGAACCACTAGGTCCAAGAAAGCCGAATATTTCTCCTTTTTGAATGGTAAAGGAAACATCCTGTAATGCTGTTTCCTTATTAAATGTTTTTTTCAAATGCTGAACATCGATCACTGCGCTCATTTGAAAACCTCCCTGTGTTGTTGTTGATGTCTCAACTATAAGGGACAATGAAGATAACAACATTAAATTACAGGTGAAAGGCAGTGAAATGACCATTAGCGGAGAAATATTTCAGCTGACAGGAGTCGTTTATTTCCTGGGAAATCTACTAAATTCCGAGTATTTCTTTTAAATCTGCGAGTTTATTTTTCGACAAAGGTACTACGGTCTTTTCAGTGCTATTCAGGGCTAAGCTGTAGCTATTGCGAGTCCACGTAATGATTTCCCGTACCTTTTGTAAGTTAACGATATAAGAGCGATGACTTCTAAAGAAGCCGAACGGTGTCAATTTTTGTTCAAGCTCATTTAGTGATAATGTACATGGATAGGCTTCACCTGTAACATACAGTGAAACAACACCCTCAACACTTTCGATATAATCGATTTCAGGGGGATTAAATAAAATGATCTTATCGTTTTTCTTTGTAGGTATTTTATCAAATCGAATCTGTGTACTTTCAAGATAGGAAGAAGCTGGTTCTGTCTCTTCCTCTTTCACATCTAATGCATGTAAGCCGATTGCATCCAGTCTATGTATTTCTGTACTCGAAACGATTAAATCCTCAAAATTGTTAGATAGTAAAATAATTGTTTTATTTTGCTTTTGAAGGACATCCAATAACTGAATAGCTTTTTGTTTGGAAAACTCGTCCAGATTTTGGAAAGGTTCTTCTAAAACTTGTATCGGTGCCTGATTAAGATATGTATGCAGTAATTTTAAGCGTTGTTTTTCGCTATTGGAGAGCTTGCTAATTTTCATGCTTTTTTGCTCCGTTAAAGCGAACAATGCTAATACATCCTCCATCTTTTCAGAAGAAGCATTGAAAAGCTTTAAGCAAAAGTTTATGTATTCTCGAACCGTCAGTCGCTCATACAAGGCATTTTCACGAAAATGTGTATACGTATTGCTTTGCTTCGCTTCGCAAACCATTGGATTAAAGTATGTATTTTTGACACATCCGTATAGATGCCAATAATAATGCCAGGCTGCATAGATAGGTGGAAGTTTGGATAAATTACATTTCCTCCTTCTATATAAGGATCAATAATCATGCTTTCATTTTGATTCATTACTAGTCCACCTTTACTTCATTTAATTTCGAAAAATTGTGAGATTTCGTTTTGTGTCTGTAGATAACTTTTATAACAATAGTTTGAATTATTGCAGTCCATAAAACCATGCTGACCTAGATATTGACTCGTATGAACAAGTGGTAATGTATCGAGTTTTTCTTTTAATGCAAGGACATTAAAACTTTTCTCATCTCTTGGTAAAATAACGAGTGTCGGACAAGAGGGGATTACATCCTGGTATTGTCGAATGCGTGAACCATAAACGCAAACGATTCCTTGTAATGGCAATGTTGATAATCTCCAAGCTAATGTTGCGCCTACACTAAATCCGATTAACAGCACTTCGTCAAAATGTGACCTAGCCTCCAATACTTTTTCGGTTAGTTGTTCGAGGGGAGCATCAAAGCCAACTTCATTTATGAAATAATCATAAGCCTGCTGTTCTTGTTCGTATGGGAATATTCTATTGTCTGAATATAAAGTAATGCACTCAACAGTAGTGTTGGTGTTACTGTATGCCTTAGCTTGCATTTTTATAAAATTGTTTACTCCATAAATCTCATGTAGAATGAATATTTTCCTTTTCACGTTGACCTCATTTTTCCTTTTTTCAATAGTGTACCAAAAAGTAATCATATCGTATAACTTGTAAATTTTAGGGATTGATCTCATTGTTTTGGTGATTATTTCAAAAAGGCCCGATAGTGAAAAATCCGCGCAGACTTATGTGGCTCTTAATGTGACCACAGAAAGCGAGGCGGATTTTTCCATTTATATTCTCTTTATTTCATTTCTTTAGACATAAACCCCTTCATTTCCATACTAAGCGTATTAAGCTCATCAATGATTTCACTAAAGTCCTGAACGAGTTGTGCCTGTTCGTTTGTGGCACCATTTATTTGAGTCATGTTTTGCTTTAAATTTTCAAGATTATGATGGATGCTTCGAAGTGAGGTTTCAATGTTATCAGTAGCAGTAGTTGTTTCAATAGAAAGCTTGCGAACTTCTTGTGCGACTATATTAAAACCGGCACCATGTTGACCTGCACGTGCTGCCTCAATCGATGCATTTAATCCAAGTAAATTGGTTTGACGAGAAATATTTTTTATCAAATCTGTAATACCATTTGTTTTTTCAGCATCCTCTAAAGCAAATTGTGTCTGCTTATTAATTTCCTCACTAGTTGCAGCTAGCTCCTCTGAATGAGAGGCAATTGTATGTACTTTATCCTGTAGGTTTTGGATAATGTCATTCATAGTAACAATATATTTCTCCATCTGTAGAGAATGGTCAATAGGTATTCCAAAGGCTAGCGCGCCTACGATTTGCCCATTTTCGCGAACAGGAAAAGAAAATGCGTTAAATTCCACACCATAAATTTCTTTTGGTACAGGTTCATCCGTACTTTTTCCTTTAAGTGGGAGATGTAAAATTGCATCACCTGGGAGAATTTTTTGTCCAATTTTATAACCAGAATCTATCCGTTTCCCAGGTAAATAAGCAATAATACTCTCACTCTCTTTATCTACTAATCCAATCATTGACTCGCCTTTCATAGCTGAATGAATGTAAGGCATTGTCAATGTTAATGCTTCAAGAATTTTCATAGTAACCTCCTCGGTATATGTAAGCCCTATTAAATTAGGGCATAATCTCGTTTTTTTAAAAGTTATTTTTGGAAAAGTAATACTTCTTTAATTGTATGAAAAAAGGAAGTAAATAGAAAGACTATCTTAATACCATAATCCTTTTAAATTGTATGAAATTAAGGCTATATATTTTTAATTTGCTTAAAATTCAGTGCTAACGTAGCGGCAGCAGAGGTACTTCATTTCTCAAATATAGTGAAAAGTCATTGCGCTCACTTTGGAATGCATAAAATTGATAGAAGTTCTACACCATGTTGATTGAACTGATGGAAAAATTCATCAGAAGTTTTTCTTTTGCAAGAGTTTAACATAGCTTTCTCTTTTTTGGACAACCTAAACTTTAGAAATAATGGCATGAGGTGATGATCATGAAAATAGAAAGGTCGTCCGAATGGGAAGCAGGCTTTATCAATAAACTGAATGAACATGAGAAATGGGATAGTTGGGCATTGTACAAGATGAATTATGACATTGTGAAAATGAAGCTAATTCCTGATTTCAAAGGTTTACAGGCGACGAAGTATTTACCAAATTTAAAGCCGCTTAAGCACCAGTTGGAAGCAGCAGAGACAGTCATTGAACGTATGAATGGTAAAGCGATTTTAGCTGACGAAGTAGGTCTTGGTAAAACAATCGAAGCAGGTTTAGTTTTAAAGGAATATTTGATTCGAGGCCTCGTTAAAAAAGCATTAATATTAGCTCCAGCATCTCTTATTAATCAGTGGGTTGAAGAATTAAGTATAAAGTTCCACATTCCGGCAGTAGCTTATAAGAAAAATGTTCAGATTGAGCGCCATGATGTCCTTATTATGAGTATGGATACGGCAAAGAAGAGTCCTCACAAAGAGCGTATTTATGAGCAGGATTACGACATGATAATTATCGACGAGGCTCATAAACTAAAAAATCATAAAACACAAATTTATGAATTCGTACAAAGCTTAAAGAAAAAGTTTTGTTTATTATTAACGGCTACACCGATTCAAAACGATGTTTTTGAATTATTTTATCTTATTTCTTTACTTAAGCCTGGTCATCTTGGCAATTATGATACATTTCAATCTGCATTTTCGGCAAGTAAGCATGATTTAGAGCATAACGATTATTTAAAGGAATTAGTGAATCAAGTGATGGTGAGGAATAGGAGGGAGGACACGGGCATTGAATGGACAAATCGCCGTGTTCAAATTGTCCCTATTCGATTTACGAAGGAAGAAGAGGAAGTTTATAATTTGCTCGGAACGCTTCAAAATACAGGCTCTTTTTCAATGATTACATTGCAGAAGGAAATGTGTAGTAGTAAAGAGGCAACAGCCTTGACGTTATCTAATATGCTTGAAGACAATGCACAATCACAAGAAATTGAAGATATACTAGCAAAATTAATGGCATTAGAAGTGAATTCAAAGGCGAAAAAGACACTTGAAATAGTCGAACAGGCCAAGGATAAAGTGATAATTTTTACAGAGTATAGGGCTACTCAAATTTATTTGCAATGGTATTTACATTCTAACGGTATTACGAGTGTCCTGTTCAACGGTAAATATAATAAAAGCAAACGTGATTATATGAAGCATCTTTTTAAGGAAAGGGCACAGGTTCTAATCGCAACAGAGGCAGGTGGTGAGGGGATTAACCTTCAATTTTGTCATCATGTCATTAACTATGATTTGCCATGGAACCCTATGAAGCTAGAGCAACGGATAGGTCGTGTGCATCGTTTAGGGCAAGAGCATGATGTTCATATTTATAATCTCGCTATAGCCAATACGATTGAAGAGAATATATTAGCATTACTTCATACGAAAATTGATGTTTTCGAAAAGGTAGTAGGCGACTTAGACGCGATTCTATCTAACTTTAAAGAATCTGTATAGTGTAAGGGAGAAGGACTATGTATCCACAGCAAGTTCATAGTTATTTACGAGAATTTTTTAATGAAAATAATTGTCCTATTTTAAGGGAAGATCAGCATTATCTCACGGTACAATTAACAGTTGATATTGATAAAAGAATAATGAATCGCCCTTTTTATTGGCAATACGTAGAGGCTACAAATACTGAGGCAAATCCAGCTCAAGTAACTTTTATTACAGATCAAACGGCATCAGCTGGGAGCCTTTATGGCGAAGCTATTCATTTCGGTTCTCCGAGAATGAACCAGCTCTTTCAAGCAACAAGGGAGCTAGGAGCTTATGTTCAGCTTTTTGAGAAGGTGGATGCCGCAATAGGGCAAGTTATCCTTACTCCGTGGTTAGGTGTTAATTTTAAAGTGTCATATTGCTGTGACCAAACGAAAGAAATGCTTTATTCATTTGGTATAAACTTGCTAACTGGGGTCATAAAAGAGGATTTTCAAGAGACGATATGTACATCAGATTTCGACACTGTTCCAGCAGATAATGCTTTTCATGTACAGTTTATTATAAAGCCCCTTCGAGCACTTGAAAGATTAAACACTACTATTGAAAAGATCATTGAACAAGATGATCATTCATGGGCTACTGAAGCCAAAAAACGATGGCGACGTGATCAGCGAGTACTCGATTATTTTTATGAAGAGGAAGATGACAAACCAGAATGTTATGATGTTGAAAAGAAGGCATTAGAGGAACAATACGATACAAAAATTAAAATAGAAATTATTAATGGTGGAATATTTTATCTTTATTAAACGAGGAGCTGTCCTAATGGTTGGACAGCTCCTTGTCATTTAATCTTCTTCAAAAATACTTTGTAGTTGCGCCAATTTATTATCCCAAAACAAATCAAAGTACTGTAGCCAGTCTTCAATTTCTTTTAGTTTTTCGGCATGTAATGTGTATATTTTTTCTCGTCCCTTTTTTTGGGCAGAGACTAGCTCAGCTTGTTCTAAAATTTTTAAATGCTTTACGACAGCAGTTCGGCTAATAGAAAAATTCTCAGAAATAAGTGAGATCGGTTTATCACTTGAGGCAAGTAGCTGTAGGACATGACGTCTTGTTGGATCAGCAATTGCTTGAAAAACATCATACTTTACAGCAAGTGGTGTCATTGCGATTCCACAACTTCTTTTAATTTATTGCCGATAAGCATTGTCCAGCCACCATCCATTGTTCTACGAATAGCCTCAGCAGACATGTTAGCTTTAGGAATGATATGTGAAGCTTCTTTCCAGCC
>Ga0209676_1000783_pt1 | contig 42336 bp, 46 predicted proteins | sample AraplaCvi_mLB_r2_FD_184282 | JGI IMG/M metagenome (GOLD analysis project Ga0209676, IMG submission 184282) | Arabidopsis root microbial communities from North Carolina, USA - plate scrape MF_Cvi_mLB_r2 (SPAdes) (version 2) | ecosystem: Host-associated > Plants > Roots > Endosphere | place: USA... | reverse complement strand
TGCCTTCCATGCTGACATCCGCCAGATCGGCGGCGATCACTTTCAGCAACGGGCTCGGAACGCTTTCGCCACGCTCGTCGATACCCCGGGCAAAGCTGCTATAGACGCTAGGGGACAGCAGCGGGCGCAGGGCATCCTTATCGCCAGCCGCATAGGCATCGACGATCATCTGGAAAGCCGCGCTGGCGCCTTGCAGGAAATGCGATTCGTTGAAGGACGGATCGACCCGCTGCAGGCGAACGATTGCTTCGGCCAGCGGCAAGGGGCCTTCTTCGACCACCACCGTCGTCTCGCTCTCGCGTTTGCGGCGGGGCAGGGGAATGATGTCGGCGCTGCGATCATCGGAGGCAGGCGCTTCGGCGCGCTCGAACGGATTCGGGCGTTGTTTTTCCGATCCCGTCCGTTTGCCCAGAACCCCGAACAGACGGAAAAGCAGGAAAGCCGCGATGACGGCGAAGAGCAGCGTTTCGACAAAGAGGCTCATGGAGCCGACAATCCTCCCCAGGCGTTACAGCAAAAGCGATTGCCAAGCACGCAAGCGGCATGGAACAACCATCCCCAGGTTACATAGGCTGCGATACAGGAAAGAGCAAGCATTGGCCCGGCTTTTCGCCTTGATTCCCGTGTTATTGGAAGTCGCGTCGATCTGGATCGTCGGTGAACTGCTCGGTCCGCTGGCGACTGTTAGCGCTGTTCTGGCCGGTGCGATTATCGGCGGCATGATCCTGGCCAAGCTAGGCCGCGCCTTTTTTGCTGACCTCGATAAGACCCTGAAATCAGGGGAAGCGCCCGAGGGACCGGTGCTGCGCGCCGTCTGTCTGCTGGGCGCCGGCATCCTATTTCTGACCCCGGGATTCTTTTCCGACGTGCTGGCGCTGGCGCTCCTGATCCCGGGATCACGCGCCCTGCTGGCACCGATGGTCTGGCGCCGGATGACCTTCACCGGGCGCACGACGACCAATCGGCAACCGCGCTGGACCGGTCGCCCCAACGCGAGCTCGTCACAATCATCGACCATCCTTGATGGCGAGTTTAAAGACGTCACCGACGACAAAGATCCGACCGGCTTGCCGCCGCGTCGCGAGGAGTAGAGCTTCCGATGTTTCTGGTGCGCCACGGCCAGTCCGAATTCAACAAGCACTTCAGTGCCACCGGCGTCGACCCCGGCATCCGCGACCCCCTGCTGACCGACCTTGGCCGCGACCAGGCCCGTATCGCCGGCGAGGTTCTGCAGGGACGCGGTGTCGAACATATCTGGTGCAGCCCTTATCGCCGTGCCGTTGAAACCGCCTCGATCATCGCCGAGGTCCTGGGCCTACCGATTTCCCGCATCGAGCCTTTGGTCGGCGAACGGGCAGCCTATGTCTGCGACTATGGCAGCGCGCCCTCGGTTCTGAGCGACCATTTCCCGCACCTCGATTTCAGCCATCTGGCCGATCAATGGTGGCCGGATCACGAAGAACCGCTTGAAGGCATCGAGGCCCGCAGCCTCGCCTTTCGCAGTGTGACCGATAGTCACCCCAACCGCGACAAGCTAGCGGTCGTCAGCCATTGGGGGTTCATCCGGGCCCTGACCGGGGAACCGGTCCCCAATTGCGCGATCGTGCATTATCGCCTGGTGCCGGAACCGGTGGCCGAGGTTGTGCACAGCGGATAGACGTGCTAACCGGCTTGCCAAAGCCTGCGTCCTTAGAATTTACGCCTCTTGAGGGAATATAAGATGAGTGAAGCCAATACCCCGAACGGTGCCGAAGCCACTGCAGGCGGTCCGCCGGTCGTCATCAACGCCCAGTACATCAAGGACCTGTCGTTCGAAAACCCGAACGCTCCCGGTTCGCTGGTTCAGCAGTCGGCCCCGCAGATCGAACTGCGCGTCAATGTCGGCGCCCGCGCCCTGACCGACGCTCTTTATGAAGTGCAGCTGTCGGTCAATGGCACCGCCAAGCACGAAGAAGAGACCGCCTTCATCGTCGAGCTCAGCTATGGCGCCGTCGTCACGCTGAACAATGTGCCCGAAGAACACATTCAGGCCGTGCTGCTGATCGAAGTGCCGCGCCTGCTGTTCCCCTTCGCCCGCGCCATCGTGTCGGACGTGGTGCGCGACGGCGGCTTCCCGCCGCTGATGCTGCAGCCGATCGATTTTGTCGATCTCTACCAGCGCCAGTTCGCGAACCAGGAGCAGACCGCCAACGCGTAACCCCGCGTCAGCGATGTTTCACGGGAAACGGCCGGCCCCTCGCGGGACCGGCCGTTTTTTGTTGTTGCGCCTCAAGTAGGCCAAAGGCCGATAGGCAACTTAAACCGTCATCGTGACGACGACCGGCGCATGGTCGGAGGCTTTTTCGACACCGCGCAAAGCCTTGTGGATGCTGGCTGCTTTCAAGCCCGGCACCAGATCCGGCGTCACCCAGATATGGTCGAGGCGCCGACCCTTGTTGGCTTCTTCCCAATCCTTGGCACGGTACGACCACCAGCTATAGAGCTTCTGGTCTTCGGGCACGAAATGACGCACGGCATCGCGGAAGTCCGACGCCGCGCGCCAGGCTTCGTATTTCTCGACCTCGATCGGAGTGTGGCTGACGACATCCAGCAGCTTCTTGTGCGACCAGACGTCATGTTCGAGCGGCGCGATATTGAGATCGCCGACCAGCACCATGCGATGGGCAGCAGAGGGCGGACGTTCAGTCGCGAACCACTCGCGCACTTCATCCAGGAACATCAGCTTATGGGCGAATTTCTCGTTCACCTTGGGATCGGGGATATCGCCGCCGGCCGGGACGTAGAAATTATGGATCTCGACCCCTTTCACCGAGGTGCCAACATGACGGCAATCGACCTTGGAGCACCAATTGCGGTCATCCAGGACCGTCATGGGATGGCGCGAGAGGGTCGCGACGCCATTATAGGACTTCATGCCGCGCACCGCCTGATGCGTATAGCCCAGCGCCTCGAAATTAGCGGCCGGGAAAACCCCGTTCTCGCCCTTGATCTCTTGCAGGCACAGGACATCGGGCTGAACGTCGCGCAGGAACTGTTCGACGGTCGCAATGCGCAGGCGCACCGAATTGATGTTCCAGGTAGCGATGGTGAGATCGGTCACGACGGGGCTCCGCTTGTTCCGGGTTTGGTCCCGTACTATAGCGATGCGAACGCGCGCGTCGACCCTTAGATCAGGATCATCACCACGCAAGCTGCCGTCAGCACTGCCATGGTGCGGTTGAGCCAACGCAGCACGGAAGGATTGTCGAGCCAGCGGCGGATCGCGGCGCCAAAAGCCGCCCAGACCCCGACACTGGGGAAATTCACCGCCGAGAAAACCGCGGTGCCGATCAGCAGGCTCTGCAGGTACCCTTCGCCCTCGGGCACAAAGGTCGCAACAGCCGTCACCGCCATCACCCAGGCCTTGGGATTGACGAACTGGAAGGCGGCGGCCCCAAAGAAGCCGAGCGGTTTGGCCCCGGTTGCCTCGCCGGGAGCCCCCGCCCGCCACAGCTTCCAGGCGAGGTAGAGCAGATAGGCGGCGCCGGCGATCTTGAGCACCAGATGCAGGCGGGGTTCGGCCGTCACCAGGGCCCCGATGCCGAGGCCAGCGACGATCATCAGTAGGGCAAAGCCAGCGGTGATGCCCATCATATGGGGCAGGGTCGGCCAGAAGCCGAACCGCAGGCCCGAGGCTGCCAGCATGATGTTGTTCGGCCCCGGCGTGATCGACATCACGAAGGCGTAGGTTGCCAGCAACAGGATGATCGCCGAAGTCATGAAAGCTGTTCCCTCTTATCTCGAGGAGACAGCTTTCATCGGCCAGCGGCTGTCAGGCGAGCAAAAGCATGTCGCGATGACAAGATTATCCGGCGTTACTCGACGATCACGGACAGGGTGCCGAGGCCTTCGATTTCGCCATCCAGGCGCTCGCCAGCCTTGACCGGGCCAACCCCTTCGGGCGTGCCGGTATAGATGAGGTCGCCGGGCTTCAGTTCGACCAGCGCAGAGATCTCGGCGATGATTTCCGGCACCGACCAGATCATATCCGCCAAATCGGCTTCCTGCTTGGTGACACCATTCACCGCCACCCGGATTGCGCCCTTGGCGGGGTGGCCGACCAGCTCGACCGGGCGGATCGGATTGATCGGGGCAGACTGGTCAAACCCCTTGGCCATGTCCCAGGGCTTGCCACCCTTCTTGGCGACATCCTGCAGATCGCGGCGAGTTAGATCGATCCCGACGGCATAGCCATAGACATGAGAGAGCGCGTCGCCGGTGCTGATGTCTTTGCCACCCTTGGAGATCGCCACTACCAGTTCGATCTCGTGATGCAGGTTGGTGGTTGCCTGGGGGTAGGGCATGACGGCGCCATCAAGGATGATGGCATCGGCGGGCTTGGTGAAGAAAATCGGGGCATCTTTCTTCGGATCGCCGCCCATTTCCTTCACGTGTTCGGCATAGTTGCGGCCGATGCAGAAGATACGACGGACGGGAAATTCCCCGCCGCCCGCAACCGGAACCGTGACCTGTTTCGGGGCGGCGATGACATAAGCGCACATAAGGGGATGTATCCTCTCTTGTCGATCTTCTCGTTCTAACCCACGCTAGAGCAAATGCTGGCCGGAAGGGAACACCCGCAAACGTCCCATCTGCCCTGAAAAACAAACGTTGAAAAACAAGCGTTCCGAAGCCATCCCCTGATGAGAGGCCTCGCCATGCGATTGTTCTGGTACGGAGTGTTAAGCCTCGCCTTCTGCCTCTCAAGCCCAAGTGCCCGCGCGTTTGGGGCCGGCGGTCCGCCGGTCGATCTGTTGCTGGTACTGGCGGTCGATGCCTCGGGCAGTATCGATCCCGATGAATTCAATCTGCAAAAAGACGGCATCGCTGACGCCCTGGCGGACGGAAAAGTGCTGGCCGCCATTAAATCCGGCCCCTTGCAGCGAATCGCGGTTGCCTATGTCGAATGGGGCGGGCCAGGAATGGCGACCACGGTGGTCGATTGGCGGGCGATCGAAACCCTCGCCGATGCCAAGGCCTTCGGGGATGCCCTACGCGCCGCGCCGCGCTCCTCGCAAAGCTATAACGCCATCGGCGATGCGCTGCTGCATTCAGCCGACGAGATCAAGGCCGCCCCGTTCGAAGGGATGCGGGCGGTGATCGATCTCTCGGGCGACAATGGCGATGCACGGTCTGCGACACCGGCGCCGCAGGCTCGCGATATCGTCACCCGGGAGGGCGTGGTGATCAATGCCCTCGCCATCCTGGACGGCCGGGGGCCATGGCTGGAGGAAACTTATCGCCGCAGCGTGATCGGCGGCGCCGGCTCCTTCGTCAAAACAGCCAAGGACCGCGCCGATTTCGCCCGCGCGCTTTTGGAAAAGCTCGTTCTGGAGATCGCCGAGGCGCCCTAGAAGATATCGAGCAGGCGCCGCTGATCTTCGAACACCGCGCAGTGGCGGTGCGAGATCTGCGCCGCCGCGCGATAATGGTCGAGGTCTTCAAGCGTCTTGAAGACCAAGAAACCCGAGGGACGCATCTGGGCGAGGAGATCGAGCGGCAGAACCGCTATATCCAGCCCCTCGGCATGGGCTGCAAGGCCACGCGCAAGCTTTTCCACCCCCGGGATCGTATCTTGCAGGAAGATCGGCCGTGCCAGCGCCGGTGGCAGCAAGGTCGCGAGTTGCGCCGCCAATGCCGGTCCCAGCATCGAGGACCGCCAGAGATCGACCAGCTCCGCCCGCGCGGCGCCCTGACCATGCAGGCGGCAGAGGTAATGGCGGCTCAGCAGCGGATCGCCGAGCCGCATGATCGCGTCCTTGAAGGCATATTCGAAATGCGCGGGCTGGAGCTTCGCGATCATCCGCTGGCGTTCTTCGACCGACAGCCGGCCGGGCGGTACTTCGGCCAGCATCAGCTCGAAATCCCCGATCATCTGATCATAATACCAGGGCTCATGGACGCGGGTTTCGACCCGCACATCGGTCGCATGATGGAAGAAGAAGGGAATCGGATAATGGATAGCCGGCCCGAACTTCAACAGCCGGGGCAGCAGGCGCCAGAAGCCGAAAGAATATTGATCGAAGGAACAGAAGCGGCGATAGGCCTCGGTCCGATAGACCGGATGGATCAGCGGATTGGGCGGCAGCTGGTCTAGGAAAGTGTCCGCATCGAAAATCGTCGGGCTGTCGCCATAGCCGAACAGCTTGAAGAACTTGAACTCGTTCTGCACCAGCCCGCCGGCATCGGGCCGATATTCCTTCACTTCATAGTGATAATCGCCATAAACGGCGGAAAAGAACGGGTTCTCTTCCAGGAGATCCACCGCCAGCTTGATATTCTCGTGGTACAAGAGATCATCGTCGGACAGCAGATACTGGTACTTGGTATCGGAGGTCGAGAGCAGCGAATGGAAATTCGCCAGCGGCCCGAGATTCTTCGGCTGGACCTGATAATCGAAGTTGGCGTGAGTCTGACGATAGCGCTCCAGCAGGGCGACCGTCTCGTCGCTCGACGCATTATCGCTGACCATCACCTTAGCAAAGCGGATCGGGCTGTCATAGAGACGCTGAAGCGTCTCCTCCAGAATGGCGCAGCGATTATAGGTCGGGATGCAGATCGTGAGATCGAGCGGCTGCATCGGCGATCTTCCTATCGTTAGACCGGCCGGACCGGCAAGCCCGCCGCCAGCATATGCGCCTTTGCCTGTTGTACGGTGAAGGTCCCGAAATGGAAGATCGAGGCGGCCAACACCGCCGAGGCGCCGCCGATCCTGATGCCATCCACTAGATGATCGAGCGTACCGACCCCACCCGAGGCAATGACCGGTACCGGCACCGCGTCAGACACCCGGCGCACCAGATCGAGATCGAAGCCAGCCTTGGTGCCGTCGCGATCCATCGAGGTCAGCAGCACTTCACCGGCGCCAAGGCTCGCAAGGCGCTTCGCCCATTCGATCACATCAAGGCCGGTATTGTTGCGGCCGCCGTGGGTGAAAACTTCCCACTTTTCATCGCCGGTCTTCTTGGCGTCGATCGCGACCACCACACATTGGCTGCCGAATTTCTCGGCCGCCTCAGCCACGAACTCCGGACGGCTGACGGCCGCTGTGTTGATCGAGACCTTATCGGCGCCGGCCAGCAGCAGCTTGCGCACGTCTTCCACCACCCGCACACCACCGCCGACCGTCACCGGCATGAAGCATTGTTGGGCCGTGCGCCGCACCACGTCATAGATCGTTTCGCGATTGTCGGACGAGGCGGTGATATCAAGGAAAGTCAGCTCGTCCGCGCCAGCGGCGTCATAGAAACGTGCCTGTTCGACCGGATCGCCAGCATCGACCAGATCGACGAAATTGACGCCTTTGACGACGCGGCCGTCTTTTACGTCCAAGCAGGGGATCAGCCGAACTTTGAGCATTGCTAGTCCTTCAGGGCCTTGAGAGCCATCGGCAGATCGACCCGGCCATCATAAAGCGCACGGCCGCAGATGGCGCCGACGACCCGCGGCTCGTTCGCCGCCTTGATCGCCAAGAGATCATCGAGCGACCCGATGCCGCCCGAAGCGATAACCGGGATCGGCACGGCACGGGCCAGCGCCACCGTCGCCTCGACATTGGCGCCGGTCAGGGTGCCGTCGCGCTCGATATCGGTATATATGATCGCGGCGACACCGGCATCCGCGAAGGCATTGCCGAGGTCTTCGGCCTTCATGCTGCTGGTTTCGGCCCAGCCTTCGACGGCGACATAACCGTCCTTGGCATCGATGCCGACACAGACCCGGCCGGGGAACTTCTTAGCCGCTTCCCGCACCAGCGCTGGATTCTTCACGGCAACGGTGCCGAGGATCACCCGGTTAATGCCGGCGGCAAGCCAGCCTTCGATGGTCGCGATATCGCGGATGCCACCGCCAAGCTGTACGGGCACCGGGCAAGCCTTCAGGATCGCTTCCACCGCGCCGCGATTCTCAGGCTTGCCGGAGAAGGCGCCATCGAGATCCACCACATGCAACCATTCGGTTCCGGCCGCCACGAACTGCGCGGCCTGATCACCGGGACTGTCGTTGAAGACGGTCGCTTGGTCCATCGCGCCCTTATATAGGCGCACACACTGACCGCCCTTCAGGTCGATCGCGGGAAACAGGATCATTGAGGCAGGTCCACCAAAGTCTTCGTGTAATAGAAACCGGGCACATAGGTCTCACCGACCAGCGCATAATGCGGATGGGTCGCCCAGCGCTGATAGCCAAGGCCCTCGTACATTTGGATTGCAGCCGCCTGGGTCGCGCGAACATCGAGGTTCAGGACCTTGATGCCCGCTTCCCGTGCCACCTGCTCCAGACGCCGGGTCAGGCCACGGCCGACACCATGCCCGCGCGCCCAGGGGGCGACGAAGGAGCCGGCGATCTGGCCGATATGCGCCTGGGCCTCGTTGTTCTTGGAGGGCCGCACCAAAGTGGCGGCCCCGGCGATCACGCCATCGAGGCGGCCGACCAGCAGCTTGCGTTCCGGCACCAGCAGCACGCCGCGCCAATAGCGCTCGAACACATCTCGGCTCGGAGCCTGTAGCCAGCCGAAACCGCCGCCGTCGGCAATTGCCGCCACCGCCGCCTGGCACAGTTCGTCGAGATCGCGGGTCGAAAGCTCGGTCGGTTGCTCGATCGAAACAGAAGTCGCTTGCGCGGTCATGGCGTCCATTCCAGGAAGTTCCCCAGCAGCTTAAGGCCGGCTGCCTGGCTCTTTTCGACATGGAACTGCGTGCCGACCAGATTATCCCGGCCGACGATAGCCACCACCGGTCCACCATAATCGCTGGTTGCCAGCACTTGCGCTGCTGGCACATCGGTCAGGTGGTAGGAATGGACGAAATAGACGTGCTCACCGCTGGCAACGTCTTTTAGGACCGGATGCGCGCCCTGCGTCACCGCCAGCTCGTTCCAGCCCATATGGGGGATCTTGAACTGGGCCGGCAAATCGAACTTCTCGCACTTACCGTTGATCCAGCCAAAGCCGGGATGCGTGCCGAACTCCAGGCCCGCCTCGCACATCAGCTGCATGCCGACGCAGATCCCAAAGAACGGCCGCGCCTTGGTGATCACAACATCCTGCACGGCCTCGAACAGGCCCGGCACCGCCAACAGGCCGGCACGGCAATCAGCAAAGGCGCCCTGGCCCGGCACGACCAACCGGTCGGCAGCGGCCACGATCTTGGCATCGCCGGAGACGATCACGTCCGCAGCCACGCCCCGCTCGGACGCTGCCCGCTCAACCGCTTTCGCGGCCGAGGTCAGATTGCCCGAGCCGTAATCGACGACGACGACCTTCATGGCTAGAGACTTCCGCCCAGCACGCCCTTGGTCGAGGGCACGGCATTGCTGGCGCGCGGATCGATCTCCGTCGCCTGGCGCAGCGCGCGGGCCAATGCCTTGAAGCAGCTCTCGACGATATGATGGTTATTCTCGCCGTAGAGATTCTCGACATGCAGCGTCAGGCCGGCCGCCTGGGCGAAGGCCTGGAACCATTCCTTGAACAGCTCGGTGTCCATCTCGCCCAGCTTGTCGCGGGTGAAATTGACCTTCCAGATCAGGTAAGGGCGGTTCGAACAATCAAGCGCGACACGGGTCAGCGTCTCGTCCATCGGGATATGGGCCGAGCCATAGCGCACGATGCCCTTGCGATCACCCAGAGCGATGGCAAAGGCTTCGCCCAGCGCAATGCCGACGTCTTCGGTGGTGTGGTGAAAGTCGATATGCAGGTCGCCTTCGGCGCGCACGTGGATGTCGAACAGCCCGTGACGCGACAATTGCTCCATCATGTGATCTAGGAAACCGATCCCGGTCTTGACGTCGTAGCGCCCCTGACCGTCGAGATCGACCTTCACTGCGATCTTCGTCTCTTTCGTCTCGCGACGAACTTCACCCACACGCATTTCCGACTCCTAGCCGCGGGAGCAAAGGCAGCCATGCCTCTGCTTCACATAGACAGCGGGGAGACTTTTAGCAGCCCCCCCGCCCGGCGGAAAGCATCGGTTTTGCTTAGGCGGCCCGCATGCGGTCGATAGCGTTGCAAAGATCGCGTTCCATCGCCTGGCTTTGGCGGCCCAGTTCATCGGCGGCCGAGAAGACACGCGAGGCCGCGCCCCGAACCTCTTCGGCCGAATGAGCAAGAACCCCGACGCTGGTCACAACCTGCTTGGTTCCGATCTGCGCTTGTTCGACCCCTTGGCCAATATCGCGGGTCACCAGGGTCTGTTCGGCCATGGCAGCGGTCACTTCTTGAGTGATCGCGCCGAGGCTGGTGATGGTGCGGCCGATATCGTCGATCGCAGCCACCGCCTGCTCGGTCCCAGCCTGAACGGCGCTGACCTGGGCGGTGATTTCCTCGGTCGCCTTGGCGGTCTGGCCGGCAAGGTTCTTCACTTCCGACGCAACCACCGCAAAACCTTTGCCCGCATCGCCGGCCCGGGCCGCTTCGATGGTGGCGTTCAGGGCCAGCAGATTGGTCTGGTTCGCGATATCGGTGATAAGGCGCACCACTTCGCCGATGCGGGCGACATTGCCGGCAAGGGCGCGGATGGTTTCTTCGGATCGATTGCTGGCCTTGGCAGCACCGGCAGCCGCTTCCGAGGCGGTGCGCATGCGCTGGTCGATCTCGGTGATCGAGGAGGCAAGCACGTCAGAGGCCATCACCGCCGTCGAAACCGAACTGGCGGACTGGGTCGAGGCGCTGCTGACATCGGCAGTCTCGCGGGCGGTATTGTCGGCGGTCGTCACCAGGGATTCGGCTTCGACCTGCATGGCGCCCGAGGCATCGGCAACGGCCTTGGCGGACTGGCGCACGGCGCCTTCCAGGCTGTCGGCAAGAGCGGCAAGGGCGGCCTTCTTGTCAGCGGCAGCGCGTTCCCGCTCGGCCTTGGCTTCGGCATCCAGTTCCCGCATGCGGGCGATATTCTCACGGAAGACCGCCAGCGCCCGGGCCATCATCCCAAACTGATCGCCGCGCTGCTGATAGGGGACATCCTGGCTGATATCGCCGCCCGCCATCTTGTCCATGACGCCGCAGAGGTTTTCGACCGGCTTCACCATCCGCATAGAGGCAAAGAGGCTGAGCAGGAAGACAATGATCCCGGCGCCGATACCGGCCCAGACCATGCCCTCTTCAACCGCCCGCACCGGCGCGAAGAAATCATCGGCGGCAACACCGACATAAAGCACGCCGATCACTTCGCCCGAAGCGGTCTTGATCGGGTCATAGCCGGTGAAAAAATTGCGACCCAGGATATCGGCGCGGCCCCGATAGGGCTTTTTCTGATCGAAAACGGATTGATAGGCGGCATTCCGGGCTAGCTTGGTGCCTACGGCACGCTTACCGTCGGTCATGACGTTGGTTGCAACGCGCTCGTCGCCCCGGAAGATCGTCGCGGTTCCACCAACCAGCATCTTGATGCGATCAACTGGATCGCTGTTGCCATCCAGCTTGGTGCCGTCGATGTAAAGCGCACCATCTTTCAGCGCGAAATCCTTGCCGAGACCACGCAAGACATCCCAGGCAACCCGCATATTGGTTTCCTGGCGCTCCATCGCGCGTTCTTCTGCATCTGCGTCCAGCAGACGGCCGCTGACATAAAGGCTGGCCGTCAGCACAAGAACGATTGCGAGAAGATTCAGAAGAATCAACTGAACACGAAAGTGTCCAAAAACCTCGGAAACGCGCTTCAATCGGTTAAACATCCGATTCTCCTGATATATCGAAAATAGTTTCAAATGTATCTTCGGCTTCAGGAACGAATTATTTGTTCAACAACAATGGAAGCTTCGAATACGATGGCGGATGCTTAACCGCATAACCTTTACATTTTAGTTAACGGTGCTCTCCCCGAAAGCATAGCTGGTTCGCATTTTATCTCGCAGTTGCGAAGGGGTTGCAGGGCACTTGTCCGCGCGGCGCCTGGATGCGAAAACACCCCGTCTCAAACCGCCTCAAGCAGGCCGACGGCCGGTAGGCGCCAAAAAGAAGGATCTTCCGATGATCAATCGTATCCAGCCCGGCAAGCGCATGAGCCAGGCCGTCACCCACAACGGCATCGCCTATCTCGCCGGCCAGGTCGCCGATACGGCCAGCGCCTCGCTGCAGGACCAGACCCGCGAAGTCCTGAAGAAGATCGACGCGCTGCTGGCCGCCGCCGGCACCAGCAAATCGAAGCTGCTGACCATCCAGGTTCTGCTGTCGAACATTGCCGACTTCGCTGCCATGAACGAAGTTTATGACGCCTGGATCGATCCGGCCAACCCGGCGACCCGCGCCTGCTATGAAGCACGTTTGGCCGATCCCAACCTGCGCGTCGAAATCATCGCGGTTGCGGCGATCTAATTTTTAGAAAACCGTCATGCCCCGGCTTGACCGGGGCATCTCCTCCGAGGGCGTTTCTACTCTGTCTCAGCACATAGGGACAGGCTCTCGGAGGGGATCCCCCGATCAAGTCGGGGGATGACGCCTTGGATAGACCCGTTGGGTCCACGCTCTTGATCCTGAGGACCATCCGCCCCCACATAGGGGCATCCGGCGACGCCTATCGGAGGGTCGCCCGGCGAATGGATGGAAAATGGATCATTCAAATCCCAACACTTGGTACGGCACCACAGTCTTGTCGGTGCGCAAAGGCAACCAGGTGGTTATCGCGGCCGACGGACAAGTCACCCTCGGCAATACCGTTCTCAAAAATAACGCTCGCAAAGTCCGCCGCCTCGCCGGCGGTCAAGTGTTGGCCGGGTTTGCCGGCGCCACCGCCGATGCCTTCACGCTCTTCGAGCGTCTCGAGGCCAAGCTCGAGCAATACCCCAAGCAGCTGACCCGCGCCTGTGTCGAGCTCGCCAAGGATTGGCGCACCGACCGCTACCTCCGGCGCCTCGAGGCCATGATGGCGGTCGCCGATACCGAGGTATCGCTGATCTTGTCGGGTAATGGCGATGTGCTGGAGCCCGAAGAGGGCGTCATCGGCATCGGATCCGGCGGGCCCTATGCCCTGTCGGCCGCCCGCGCGCTGGTGGATATCGACGGGCTGGACGCGGAAGCGATCGCCCGCAAGGCGATGCGTATCGCCGGCGATATCTGCATCTATACCAACCAGAATGTGACGCTGGAGCGGCTATGACCAACTTCTCCCCGCGCGAGATCGTTTCCGAACTCGACCGCTATATCGTTGGCCAGAATGACGCCAAGCGCGCCGTTGCAATCGCCCTGCGTAACCGCTGGCGCCGCCAGCAGCTTCCTGAGGGCCTCAAAGAAGAGGTCCTGCCAAAGAACATTCTGATGATCGGCCCGACCGGCGTCGGCAAGACCGAGATCGCCCGCCGTTTGGCACGCCTCGCCAATGCCCCCTTTATCAAGGTCGAGGCGACCAAATTCACTGAGGTCGGCTATGTCGGCCGCGATGTCGATCAGATCGTCCGCGATCTCCTGGAAATCGCCCTGACCCTGACGCGCGAGACCATGCGCAAGGAAGTCGAGACCAAGGCCGAGGCGCGCGCCGAGGATCGGGTCGTCGATGCCCTGGTCGGATCGACCGCGACCCCGGAAACCAAGCAGAAGTTCCGCAAGATGCTCCGCGAAGGCCAATTGGCCGACAAGGAGATCGAAATCCAGGTCGAAGATACGGCCGGCATGCAGATGCCGAACTTCGAGATCCCCGGCATGCCGGGCGCCAACGTCGGCATGATCAATATCCAGGATATGCTGGGTAAGGCTTTTGCCGGTGGTCGCACGAAGGCCCGCAAGATGACCGTGGCCGAAAGCCACAAGATCCTGCTGGCCGAGGAAAGCGACAAGCTGCTGGACCAGGAGAAGGTCACGCGCGCCGCCATCGAAGCGGTCGAGCAGAACGGCATCGTGTTCCTGGATGAAATCGACAAGATCTGCGCCCGTTCTGACCGGGGCGGCGCCGATGTCAGCCGCGAAGGCGTGCAGCGCGACCTGCTGCCGCTGATCGAAGGCACGACGGTGTCGACCAAATACGGCTCGGTGAAGACGGATCATATCCTCTTCATCGCTTCGGGTGCCTTCCATGTCGCCAAGCCCTCGGATCTTCTGCCCGAACTTCAGGGCCGCCTGCCGATCCGGGTGGAGCTGTCGGCTCTCACCCGCGAGGATCTGAAACGCATCCTGACCGAACCGGAAGCAAGCCTCATCCGCCAATATCGCGCCCTCATGCAGACTGAAGGCGTGACGCTGGAGGTAACCGACGACGCTATCGATGCGATGGCCGACTTGGCAGCCGAGATTAATGCCTCGGTGGAGAATATCGGTGCCCGGCGCCTGCATACCGTGCTGGAACGCTTGCTCGACGAGATCAGCTTCACGGCTCCGGACCGCTCCGGCGAGACCATCGTGGTCAATGCCGACTCGGTCCGCGAACGGGTGGCCCCGCTCGCCAAAAACGCCGATCTCTCGAAGTTCATCCTCTAGAACAAGGGAGGGGCGCGGCTAAGGTCTCGCCCCTTTTTCTTGCCCTGCCGTCCTGACTTGCGCCAAGGTGCCGCTCCATGGCGCAAGTTTTTCTCGGCGTTGGTCTCTATTCGGTCAATCAAGCCGCCCAGCTTTTGAAGCGTGAACCCTCGCGGTTGCGGCGCTGGCTGGTCGGCAAGCGCTATCGCGCGGCGGACGGGACCGAGAAATGGTCGCCGCCTCTGCTTAGCTCCCAGATCGGTATCATCGACGGCCAGTTGGTCTTGAGCTTCCGCGACCTAATGGAACTGCGCGCGCTGGATCGTTTCCTCGCGGCAGGCCTGTCCGTTCGTCTGCTGCGACGGGCAATGATCATGGCGCGCGAGGCGTTCAAGGACGACCGGCCGCTTTCCAACCGCCGCTTCGGTACCGACGGCCGCACGCTCTTTGCTGGCGGCGACGGGATGATGCTGGATCTCGTCTCCGGCCAATATGCCCCGATCCCCCTGATCGCCCCAAGCCTTGCGAGCGACTGCGAGTTCGATGCCAGCGAGATGCCGCTGCGTTGGTGGCCCCTGGGCCGCGAGAGCGGTATCCTGATCGACCCGACCCGTGCCTTTGGGCAGCCGCTACTCGACCGGCTGGGGATCCCGGTATCGGTTCTGACCTCGAAATCAGCCGATTGTTATGGGGCGACATCGGATGAACTGCAGGCAGCATCCGCTTTCGAAGCCTGGCTTGCCACATGAAGCTGCTGGTCGCGCCTTCGATCTCCCCCCTTCTGGCCCAAGCCCTGGCGGTGCTGCTGGCGCCCGAGGGCGTTGAGGTTTTTCATCACGCCGACCGTTTCCCGGCCGATACCAGCGATCAGCATTGGATCTTGACCCTGGCCGCCGAGGGGGACTGGGTGGTACTGACCGCCGATCCCGCCTTACTAGCCGGCCCCGCCGGACGGCTCTGCTGGCGCCAGAGCGGCTTGGTGGGATTGGTGCTGTCGCCGGCCTTCCGCGGCTTGCGCCCACATGAGGCTGCAGCGCGCTTGCTGTTCCTGTGGCCGCGCCTGGAAGCTTGGGCGAAAACTGCTCAAGGCGGTCAGGCAGCATTGGTGCCGGCCGCGCGGGTTATTCGAAGCCTGAAAACCCTCTAAGACTTCGTATCGATGAAGTGCTGACGCAGGGCCTCGAGCCGACCGTCCGTTTCCATCTTTTCCAAAGTACTGTCGATCAACCGTTTCAGGGTAGCCCCGGTCGCGCCGGGCTGGATCAGCATATGAAAGCGGGTTTCGGTGGCTTCTGGCAACGGTTCATGCCCGATATCGTAATAGCGTAGCCAGTCCTTACCGATCAGGGCGAAGCCCGCCATGATCTCCTGCTTCTCGACAAACAGATCGCAATGGCCGAATGACAGTTTCAGCATGATCTGCCGATGGTCGCGCGCCTCATAATCGACCTTATCGGCCGCGGCCCCGAGCTGGGCATAGTTAAAGCCATTGAGGCCGCAAAAACTATAGTCTTTCAGGTCCTTTAGCGAGGTAATGACCAGCCCGTTCGGGAAACGGCCGAGGCTAAAATAATAATGGTCATGGGCGGTAAAATAGGCCCGGCTGAACAGATATTTTTTAGCGCGCTCGGCATTCCAGGTGACATTCAGCGCCAGATGCTGCCTTCCGGCAGCAACCTCCAGCTGGCAACGCGCCCAGGGCATCAGGGTGATCTTCACGCTGGTCCCAAGCGTCGCGGCAATCTCTCGAATAATGGCGACAGAATATCCAGTTATGCTTTCTGCCGATTTTGGGTCGCCCTCGCGCGAGCGATAAGTCAAGGGCGGGGTTTCCAGCTCATCCTCACAGATCAATATTTGCGAAGGAAGGCTAGTTTGGGCCCGAACTGCGCCAGAAAAACTTACAATTAAGAAAAATAACCAGTGGCTTAGGCGCGCAACCATCGTGGGTCTTCCATTAGTAATGGACGCGATGATAATCCTTTGTAGGCGCTGGAGATTGTATCTCCTGACCTATAATATACCGTTAAAAACGGTTTGAGCTAGGCGAGTATCACCGAAGTGGTCAAAGACCATTGGCGATATTCTTCCCGCAGGAAGCTCAGCATAGCTTCGACTCGCGCAGCCCGACCGGTTTCGGCATGACTGACCAAAGTGACGGGCAAAGTTGGGCGTTCCCAATCCACTGTCAGCCGCACCAGATCTGGCACGACTTCGCGGGCATAATCCGATAGTAGGGCGATACCTAGGCCCGCCCGGCACGCCGCGACCAACGCCGCCGAGGAATTGGTGCGATAAGCGACCACGCCGGGCTTGGTCGCCAGGGCGCTCCACCCCGCCCAGGGACCATCCGACGGGTAATAATCATGGAGGGCAAGCTTATGGCCGCTACTCATCTCCATGAGATTGCGGGGCGTGCCGTAATTGGCGAGATAACTGGGCGAGGCATAGAAGCCAAAGGGCATTGCTCCCAGAACCTCGATCCGGCTATTGGGCTCACCCGCCTCGCCGCCCAGCTTCAGCACGACATCGGCTTCAAGCCGGTCCAGCCGCGGATCTGTTTCCGAACAGCGCAGTTCGACCTGGATATCGGGATAGCGGGTGCCAAAGCGCGGCAAGCGGGGGGTAATCCAGAAAACTCCGAAACCATCGGTCGATCCGATTCGCACCGGCCCCGCAAGTCGGCTGTCCCCAGCCACCACCTGCTGGCGCATCTCAAAGAGGATCTCTTCCATCCGTTCGGCCTGCCGACGCAGGGCTTGACCGTCGTCGGTCAGGAGAATCCCCTGCGCCGTTCGGATGGCGAGCATGCTGCCTAGGCGGTGCTCTAACAATGCAACGCGGCGGCTGACGGTACTCTGATGAGTATTCAGAGCAGTGGCCGCCCTGGAGAAGCTGCCACGACGCGCTACTTCCAGAAAGTAACGCAAGTCATTCCAGTCAAGATCACCGGCGAGTGGATCGCCTTGCTCTGCGCGAGTCATATGCCATCATTCCGCGCATTGAGGGCGAGCGCAATAGGATGTGTATTTATATTTTAGTCATGCATTATTGCATAACAGATTAAGTTTTTACTTATCTTCCGACGATTGGCGATGCGTGGCTAGATTGTCCTCGTACCCGCCTATGATCCCTACCGAAGGGGCTTCCGAATGTCCGAAGATATCCAGACTAAAGTTGCTGCTACCGCCGAAGACCGCGAAATGGCCTTCATGATACGATCTGCAGTGTTTATAGGCGAACAAAAATGCCCGTACCTAGAGGAATTTGACGGGAATGACTATAGCGCTACACATCTTATAGGTTTTGTTAATAAAGAACCCGCAGCTACCGCGCGTCTACGTTATTTCTCCGATTGTATTAAACTGGAGCGCTTTGCCGTTCGCAGTGAGTTTCGGGGAACCGAAGTTACCGACTGCTTGATCGATTTCGCATTCGCTTTTTGTCAGCAGAAGGGATACACCCGAGTCTATGGGCATGCACAAAAGCGACTGCTTCGCTTCTGGCGCAAACACGGGTTCAGGCAGGTCAATAAGCCTAGTTTCCACTTCTCGGATGCCGAGTATGTGGCAATGGTGGCGGATATAGCCCCTAAAGCCGATGCGCTGGGTATGATGAGCGATGACGGTGTTTTGTTAAGGCCTGAAGGAAACTGGGATCGCCCCGGAATATTGGAGCGGTCCATGATGCGCCCCGCACGCGAGGTGCCACGGGATAAGGTTTTGAGCGCACGGTCTTAACGCTCATACTTCCCAAGGCCCGCTAGAGGGGAGCAGAGACAGGAGAGGGTGATGACGACGAGGGGAACCAGCGGTCTGCTCGATCAAGCAATGGCCCGCATGGCGCAGACCTCCGACCGCGCTGTGCCGCAGCTCCGCAATATCGTGGTGCGCGGACGACGGACATCGATTCGGCTGCCCGGCGACATGTGGGATGCCTTGGAAGAAATTGCCAAGCGCGAAGACCTGACGATGGAAGAATTGGCCGATGCGGCCGAGGCGATGCGCCCGGACGGCACCACCACCTTCACCGCCGCCATGCGTCTGCTGATCTTGAACTACTGGCGCCATGCCGCCTTGAACCCGTTGCCTGACCGGATCTTCGCGATCGCCTAACGGCAAGCAGCTTTTAAATAGATCAGACCGGGTCGGACATTGTCCGACCCGTTTTGTTTTAAAATCTATTTTAGGTTTAGGAACGGTCGGTCGGGTTCCGGCGGCCGCGATGCCACAGAATAGCGACGCTCCACAGCGCTTCTTCCAAGGGGCGCACCCCCCGGGACTTTGCAACACGACCCAGCAGGGCAACCAGGGGCAGGCCTTCGTTCCGGGCAATATCCGTCAGTGCGGCCCACAAGGCGGCCGGCAAACTCACTTCGGTAACGGCATCGCTCAAGTTAAAACGACGGGACTGATTGCCCGGTTCTTCTGTCTGCGATGGATCCAGCGGCTCTTGCATCCCAGGTCCCTGACTATCTCTTCGGGGTCGGCGGATGGAACGTACTATACAATCAAAAGTTGGTTCGTCTACCTGTCAATCACCCAGCCAACGTGACAAAATAGAGGCTAAGCTTCCGGCAGCCCCATCAAAGATCGGGCGAAACTATCGGCAGAGAAAGGCCGCAGATCATCTGCCTTTTCACCTACCCCAATAGCATGTACAGGCAGACCTACCTGGTCTGCAAGCGCTACGACAACACCGCCTTTTGCTGTGCCGTCAAGCTTAGTCATCACTAATCCCGTGACATCAACTATTTCTCGGAAAACGCTAACCTGATTATGCGCGTTTTGGCCGACGGTCGCATCTAGCACCAGGAGGCATGCGTGGGGCGCAGCCGCATCGACCTTACGCATGACGCGAACGATCTTCGCCAGTTCCTGCATCAGGTCGCTCTTATTCTGCAGCCTACCTGCGGTATCGATTAGCAACAGGTCAGCCCCGCCGGCCCGAGCTTCGACAATCGCATCATAGGCAAGCGCCGCAGCGTCCGCGCCTTCGGTGCGGGCAATCACCGGGCAGCCGGTGCGGGCGCCCCAGATTTTCAATTGTTCGACGGCCGCCGCGCGGAAAGTATCGCCCGCGGCCAGCATGACATTGAGGCCCTGTTCGCGATGATATTGCGCCAGTTTCCCGATCGTCGTGGTCTTGCCCGATCCATTGACCCCAACGACTAATACAACGTGCGGTCGATTCGACGGATCGATCTCCAGGGGTTTTGCGACCGGGGTAAGGATCTCGGCGATATCTTCGGCCAGCGCCGTGCGGACTTCCTCGTCGCTGACATCTTTGCCAAAACGGGTTTTGCGCAAATTACCTGTCAGCTTGCCCGCCGTCTTGACGCCGAGGTCCGAGGCGATCAGCAGCTCTTCCAACTCCTCGATCGCATCATCATCCAAGCGTCGCTTGGTGAAGATCGCAGCGATCCCGCCGGTCAGCTTGTCCGAAGATTTGGAAAGTCCCTGGGTGAGCCGCTTGAACCAACCGACCTTCTGATCGCTCACACCATCTCTCCGATTAAGATTTCACCCTGGCGGGCGCGCACGGTCACATCGGCAAAACGCCCAGGCACCAAGCCCAGTGCCTTCACCGGCGCAAATTGGCTAGACCGGCCGGTGCCGTCTTCTTCGGCTAGGACCCGGAAAGTGCGGCCGATCTGCGTGTCTAGGAAGCCCGCTAGAGCCATATCACCCTTCGCGCGCAGCCGGGCCGCCCGTTCCTTGATCAGGGGCCCAGCCAACTGCGGCATGCGCGCGGCGGGGGTACCCGGGCGGGGGGAATAGGGGAAGACATGTAGATAGGTCAGGCGCGCTTCATCGACGATCCGCAGACTATCTTCGAAATGCTCATCGGTTTCGGTCGGGAAGCCCGCGATGATATCGCAGCCAAAGACCGTGTCGGGGCGCAGGCTGAGGGCTTTTTCCGCCACGGCAATCGCATCGCCGCGCAGATGCCGGCGTTTCATGCGCTTCAGGATCAGATCGGCGCCCGCTTGCAGCGAGAGATGCAGATGCGGCATCAGCCGTTCTTCTTCGGCCAATGCCCGCCACAGGTCCTCATCGATCTCAACCGGATCAAGCGACGAGAGGCGCAAGCGCGGGAGCTCAGGCACCAGCTTCAAGATTCGACGCACTAGGTTCCCGAGGCTCGGCTTGCCCGGCAGGTCGGCGCCATAGGAGGTGACATCGACACCGGTCAGCACGATTTCTGAATAGCCGTTTTCGACCAGGGTGCGAACCTGCTGCACGACTTCGCCGGCTGGAACCGAGCGGGAATTGCCGCGGCCATAAGGGATGATGCAGAAGGTGCAGCGATGATCGCAGCCCTGCTGAACCTGCACAAAGGCACGGGCGCGGCCATCGAATCCCTGGATCAGGTGGCTGGCGGTTTCCTTGACGGCCATGATGTCGTTGACGGAGACCCGCACCGACGACATGCCGTCGCCATAGCTGTCGGCCTTCATCTTGGCGTCATTGCCGATCACGCGATCGACTTCCGGCATTTCGGCAAAACGGCCCGGATTCACCTGGGCGGCGCAGCCGGTGACGATAATGCGAGCGTTCGGATTTTCGCGGCGGGCACGACGGATCGCCTGACGGGCCTGGCGCTCGGCTTCGTTGGTGACAGCGCAGGTATTGAAGATGATCGCGTTATTTTCGCCAGCGTCCGAGGCCAGCGTGCGCATCACTTCGGATTCATAGGCATTGAGGCGGCAGCCGAAGGTCACGACGCGCGGCTCACCGGCGGCGCCGATCACCATGGCGCCGCTACCCTCTTCGCGCGTTTCAGTCACGCCACCAGCTCCGGTGCCAGTGTGCCGCTATAGGAGGTTGCGATCGGTCCGGTCATTAGGACGTGGCCATCAGATTCGCGCCATTCGATCGTCAGCGGGCCGCCATCCATCATGACTTCGGCCTTGCGATCAACAAGACCCCGACGCACCGACGCCACCAGGGCGGCACAAGCGCCCGATCCACAAGCCCGGGTGATGCCGGCACCACGTTCCCACACGCGGAAACGGATGTGCTGGCGATCCTTCACCGAGACAAAGCCGATATTGGCGCGGTTGGGGAAGAACGCATGATGTTCGAGCAGCGGGCCTACCCGTGCCAGATCGACGGCATCGGCATCCGGCACGAAGAAGGTTGCATGGGGATTACCCATGTTGGTTCCGACCGGGGCACTATAGCCTTCGACCGTAACCGGCATATGCAGGGTATCGCACTCGGCCGCGACCGGGATTTCTTGCCAGCCGAGACGAGCCGCGCCCATATCGACCGTGATGAGCTCGCCCGCGCGATTAGCCGGCAGCAGACCGGAAATGGTTTCAAGCACAGCCTTATCGCCGCCGCTCTCGCCCATGAGCAGCCAGGCGACGCAACGCGAGGCATTACCACAGGCACCGGCTTCCGACCCATCAGGATTATAAATCCGCATGAAGGCGGTTGCACCAGGGGTTGCCGTCGGTTCGATCACAATCAGCTGGTCAAAGCCGACGCCCGTCTTGCGGTCGCCAATGGCGCGCACATTCGCCTCGGTAAGAACCAAGGATCCAGATCGGCCATCGATCACGACAAAGTCGTTGCCGAGGCCATGCATCTTGCGGAAAGACAGCGCCATAGGCTCTAAGTAATCCGAATAGTGCCATCCGACAAGTTGGTGCTTCGCAACCCTGCCGCCGAAAACCATGAACCTCGTCTATGGAAATAAGCCGCGACGGCTGTTTTTGCTGGTCGATCCGACGGATCCGGCCGTGCGCACCCATATCGGTTTGCAAGGAGCGATCGAGGTTTTACCGACGCTAGCGGCCTCAACCGGTTATCACAATGCCCTGAGTGCCGAGGCAAGCACCGAAGATCTGATCGAGCGATACCGCAGCCAGGAAGTGCCAATCTATCCACCCCGCAGCCGGGCAATCTTTGCCTTTGATCGCATTGATGACGCCTGGGGCTATGCCGATACACTGCCGGCCAAAACCGCCAAGCGGATTTTGAAAGTCGCGGAAACCGACGGCACCTACCTGATGTCGCTGCATGACGCCAGCTGGATCAATCTGCTGCGCAGTCATCGCGCCATCCCGGCCGAACTGGTTCAAATGGCCTGCGAGAGCTATTGGCACGGGGAAACTTTACTCTCGAAGGCTTCCCAGCTGGGTCAGCATGGCGGCCGCCGGGTGCCCGTGCTCCAGGCGCTTTATTTCGGCCGCCTAGTGTTCCCGAATCGCCAGTTCGATAAGGCCGACATCGCCCGCCCGGCGGGGCGCAGACCCCTTCGGGCCGAGGCCGAAGAAACCCCGGTGGATGATTGAGCCCGGATTTTCCAGAGCTTGAAAACTTCGATGACGAGGAATTTGCCCGGCAGGGCTATATCCCTCGCTGGCTTTCCATCTTCGAGCATTGGTTATCGACCGAAGAAGCCGATGCCTGCGCATATCTCTTTTTTGAACAAGCTCTCAAAGCTGGCTTAGAGGCCCTTTATCTCGAACAGGAAGCTCGTTTTCTAAGCTTCTATCGTGATCTTCTGACAGGACCGATCAGCGGGTATTCCGACGGTACGCTTAGTTTTTACGAGGGATGGGGCGATATGCTTGCCAAAGACATCCAAGCAAGCTTGCGAGAAAAATGCTTTATTGACCTGCATTGCAGCCGGCGCCAATTGAGAATTATGGGCGGTTACGACCGCACTGACCTTCTACTTTTCAAGAACATCGGACAGATCCCACTGGTACAGGATCTCTCGACTCGTCATGGGCTGTTTTTACTGTCCTAAGCCTAAGAAAAAAGGCGCTGAGCATCGACTCAGCGCCTAGATCCATCGGCACCGCGTCGGTCAGGTGTTCATAGCTTCGAAGAAGTCGGCGTTGTTCTTCGACTGCTTCAGCTTTTCGGTCAGGAACTCCATACCGTCGATGGTGCCCATCTGCATGAGCACGCGGCGCAGAACCCACATCTTGTTCAGCTGACCGCGTTCGACCAGCAGCTCTTCCTTGCGGGTGCCGGACTTGGTGACGTCAATCGCCGGGAAGGTACGCTTATCGGACAGCTTACGATCCATGACGATTTCAGAGTTACCGGTGCCCTTGAACTCTTCGAAGATCACTTCGTCCATGCGACTGCCGGTATCGATCAGGGCAGTGCCGATGATGGTCAGCGAGCCGCCTTCTTCGATGTTACGAGCGGCACCGAAGAAGCGCTTCGGGCGTTGCAGCGCGTTCGCGTCGACACCACCGGTCAGAACCTTGCCGGAGGAGGGAACGACTGTGTTGTAAGCGCGGGCAAGGCGGGTGATCGAATCTAGCAGGATCACGACGTCGCGCTTGTGCTCGACCAGGCGCTTAGCCTTTTCCAGGACCATTTCGGTCACCTGGACGTGGCGGGAGGCCGGCTCGTCGAAGGTCGAGGACACCACATCGCCCTTCACGGTACGGGCCATGTCGGTCACTTCTTCGGGACGCTCGTCGATCAGCAGAACGATCAGATAGCATTCCGGATGGTTCTTGGAGATCGCATGCGCAATGTTCTGCAGCATCACGGTCTTACCGGTGCGCGGCGGCGCGACGACCAGGGCGCGCTGGCCCTTGCCGAGCGGGGCCACCAGATCGAGCACGCGGGTCGTCAGATCCTTGCGGGTCGGATCATCGATCTCAAGGTGCAGACGCTCTTCCGGGTAGAGCGGCGTCAGATTATCGAAGTTGATGCGATGGCGGACTTTTTCCGGCGCATCGAAATTGATCGTATTGACCTGGAGCAGCGCGAAATAGCGCTCGCCGTCCTTCGGAGCCCGGATCTGACCTTCGACCGTGTCACCGGTGCGCAGGCCGAAACGGCGGATCTGGCTGGGGCTGATGTAAATATCGTCGGGACCCGGAAGATAATTGGCTTCCGTCGAGCGCAAGAACCCAAAACCGTCAGGCAGCAGTTCCAGGACGCCGGACCCGAAGATCGGCTGGTCGTTGTCGGCCAGAGTCTTCAGGATCGCGAACATCATGTCCTGCTTGCGCAGGGTCGAGGCATTCTCGATCTGCAACTCCTCGGCAAACGCCAGGAGATCAGCCGGAGTCTTGCGCTTCAGTTCTTCAAGATGCATAGGGGCGGATTACTTTGGAAAGATTGGTTGATCGCTAAACCGCGCTCAAAAATGGCCTTCGGGCCAACATGGAGACGCTATCGAATCGACAAGGCAGATTCGAGGCAGCGAAGGAAGGGAGAGACAGCTTTATCGATGGGGCCTTGGGATTGGCCCGGCTGCTAACCCAATATCTAATGGAATGCCGGGCCTTCTGTCAAAGGACAAGTCATCACGCTATTAATCAAGACGCGAGAATTGCCTCGACGATCAATTGGACATCCAATGCTTCGCGTAACGTTGCCAGCGGGTGCGGGCGACCATGTACAGCCTCGATCAACGAGTCGAGCTGGCGCCTGACCGAAATCGGCCGCATCTTTTCGACCGGCATCGAGGGCGCGGCAACCCAATCCTCGCCGGCCACCTTGTAGTCGGCACGGGACCAGTTACGCAGCCGCATCTCGCCTTTAGTGCCGATCAGGCGCCACTGATTGCTATCGTCGATATCGGTTTGACCGACGGTGCCGATAAAGCGTACCGGCAGGCCACCCGCCCGAATATCGGCCTCGATCGCGACTTCCGACCCTTCGGCCGGATAGGTCACTTTGCTGGATAGCAGCGAGAGCGGGCCCAATAGCCGTCGGCTCAGAAACAGGAAATGCGAGCCAACTTCGCGGGTGAAGCCCCCTTCGGCGCGTCCCGTCAGCCAACCGGCGGCATCCTTCTGCCAGGATCGCGGCCAGGTAGCGAAGGCGAGATCGATCTCGAGGCGCTGAGGAATGCCGATCTTCTCTTCGCGCAGCCATTCCATCATCGCCTCGACCCCTTGGGAGGTAGCGAAAGGGAAGTTGACGGCACCACGCAGCTTTTCAGCCTCGGTCCATTCGACGAGCTTGGTGGCAGCCTCTGTGTCGGTAGCCAGTGGTTTTTCGCAGAAGACCGCCCGGCCTGAGCGGAAAGCCGCTTCCATCGCCGGAATATGGGCCTTGGGCGGCGCCGCAATATAGAGGCAGTCGGCCGCCTCCAGCAGACTTTCGAAGCTGCTCTTGATCGGCACATCGGGGAAAAGCCCTGCCAGCCGTTCAATCGCTGACGGACTGGGATCCCAGACCCCAGTAATAGTCACGCCAGGATGATCGACGGCGCCGCGGATCAGCCGCTCGCCCATGACGCCGAAGCCGGAAATTGCAAGCCGCATCAAAAGGGTTTCACCACTACGAGGATGACGATCAGGATCATCAGGACCGTCGGAATTTCATTCATCTGGCGATAGAAACGCGCGGTCCGCTTGTTACGATCAGCCGCGAAATCCTTGCGCCAACGTGACAAGAACCCGTGAAAACCCGCCATCAGCAGCACCAGCGTCAACTTGCCGTGCATCCAGCCGTCATGTTTCCAGTCGATGAGCCCCGGCACCATCAGTAAGAGACCACCGAAGAGGAAGGTCGCGATCATCGCGGGGTTGATGATGAAGCGCAAAAGCTTGCGTTCCATCACTTTGAAGGTTTCGGACTGCTGGGATCCGACCGGGGCGTCCACGTGATAGACGTAAAGCCGCGGCAGATAGAACATCCCAGCCATCCAGGAGATGACCGAAATGATGTGCAGCGCCTTGATCCAAGGATAAGCCGAGGTCAGAAAGTCCATGTCTACCTTCCGGAAGCAGTCCGTTCCCGCACCCGTTTGACCAGGTGTCCGACGTGTTCGGGCGGGGTTTCCTGCAGAATCCCATGCCCCAAATTGAAGATGAATGGCTTACCGGCGAGGCTGTCGCAGATCCGATCAACCGCCTCATCCAGCGCCTTGCCGCCGGCAACCAGTGCCAGCGGATCAAGATTACCTTGAACGCAGGCCTTTGGCTGCAACACACGCGCAGCCCAATCCACCGGTACCGTCGTGTCGAGACCCAACCCGTCCGACTGCACGATGTTGATGAATTCCTCATACATCAGGCCTGCTCCTCTCGGGAAGCAAATCACCGGTGTGGCCGGGAATCGCTCTTTCAGGGCTGCGACAATCTTGCGATTCGGTTCGATGACCCAGCGGCGGAAATCATCGGCCGAGAGAGCTCCGGCCCAACTATCGAAAAGCTGGACGACTTCAACGCCAGTTTGGATCTGGGTCGAGAGATAATGGATCGTTGCTTCCGTGATGCGATCGATCAGGGCCTGAAAACCTTCGGGTTCTGAGTAGAACCACTTCTTGGCGTTGGCATAATCCTTCGACCCTGCGCCTTCGACCATATAGGTCGCGACGGTCCAGGGGGCACCGGCAAAACCGATGAAGGTTGTTTCCGCCGGAAGGGCCGATTTGATGCGATCGACGGCTTCATAGACCGCTGCTGCAGCCTTATCGAACTTCACGACATCGAAATCAGGAATCGCAGCGCGGCTGCGGATCGGATCGAGCTTAGGGCCTTCCCCTGCCTCGAAGGCAACCTTTTGGCCCAAGGCGTGCGGCACGATTAAAATGTCAGAAAACAGGATCGACCCATCAAACCCATAACGGCTGATGGGCTGAAGAGTGACCTCTGTCGCCTTGGCGGGATCGAAGCAGAGATTGAGGAAACCGCCTGCTTTCGCCCGGACCTCGCGATATTCCGGCAGATAGCGTCCGGCTTGACGCATCAGCCAGATCGGGGCGGGGGATGAGGTGTGGCCCTGGAGGGCGCGCAGCAGGGGCTTTGTCATGGGTTCTCCCTACAACGTTATAGAAAAAAAAAGAAGAGTAGGTGGTTGAGGTGGTTAGGGCCTGTGGATAAGGGGGATTAGACTCTGCACACCGGTTATCCACAATCCGGGCGGCTGGTTAGCGTCTGTCTGAACTTCTGTGGACAAGCTGCGGATAGCGAGTCCTATCTTATTGAAATGCCGGAAAATCTAATAAGTAGAACTACGTGGATAAAATGAGCCGATAGCGCTGGTTTTATCCTTTGTCCCCTGGATTCCCGCTCCCGGTCCCAGCTTGTCCCCCTGCTGATGGGAGGGGTTTGAACTTTCGGGGCAGTGGGGGGCAAATTGGCGCACCTCTGGAAAAGCACCGACTTATCCCCGCTGCGATCAACTTATCCCCAGGGCATTTCTGGATATTTTGGCGCCCGCGCGGCATGGTAGGCGCCATGACCCCAGCACCCCGCAAAACCATTCCTATCCACCTGGTTTCTGATTCGACCGGCGATACCGTGCATGCGGTTGCCCGCGCCTGCCTCGTGCAGTTCGAAGGGGTGGAGCCGGAGTTTCACACCTGGTCGCTCGTCCGCAGTCAGACCCATCTGCAAAAACTGATCGCCGGGATCACCGCGCGGCCGGGTCCGGTGCTGTTCACCATGGTCGACGATCGTCTGTTGATCGCGCTCCAGGAAGGCTGCCGCGCCATGCAGGTGCCGCTGATCCCGATCCTCGATCCGGTGATCGGCGCGCTTGGCTCTTATCTGGGCATGACGTCCGGCCATCAGCCGGGCAAGCAGCATGTGCTCGACAGCGACTATTTCCGCCGCATCGACGCCATGACCTATACCCAGAATCATGACGACGGGCAGGCGAACTGGAACCTTGAGGAAGCCGACGTCGTGCTGGTAGGGGTCTCGCGCACCTCGAAATCCCCGACCTGCATGTATCTCGCCAATCGTGGGGTGAAGGCCGCAAATGTGCCCCTGGTGCCGGGCATTCCGCCGTCTGAGACCTTGCTTAAGGCAACCAAGCCTTTGATCGTGGGTTTGGTGAAGGATCCGAACCGTCTGGTGCAGATCCGGCGCAATCGCTTACGGCAACTCGACCAGGACGAAGAAACCTCCTACACCGATATCGAGAAGGTGCGGGGCGAGATGACCCAGGCCCGTCGCCTTTTTGAAGAACGCGGCTGGCCGATGATCGATGTCACGCGCCGGTCGATCGAAGAAACAGCGGCGGCGGTCCTCAATCTGCTGACCGAACGCCGCGACGGTGGGAAGGAAGTCGAGTAAGTGTCACGCGTGATTGTCTTGGCGTCGGGCAGCAAGACCCGCTGCGAAATGCTGGCCCGGGCCGGGATTAATTGTGAAACCGATGTGCCGGCCGTGGATGAGGATGAGGTCAAGCAGGCCCTGAAGGCCGAAGGCGCCCGTCCCGATGATGTGGCAGCAACCCTGGCTGAATTGAAGGCTCAGCGTGTCTCGCGTCGTTGGCCCGGCGTTTTTGCGATCGGTGCCGATCAGATGTTGGAGGTCGAGGGGCAGTGGCTGGATAAGCCGGTCGATCGGGCTGGTGCAGCGGCAAGTTTGCGCCTGCTGTCAGGCAAAACCCATCGGTTGATCTCTGCCGTCTCGGTCGTCTGCGACAACAATCAGCTCTGGCACAAGATCGATAGCGCCAAGCTGACAGTGAGGCCTTTGAGCGAGGCTTTCATCGAGAGTTACCTCGATCAGATGGGCGATGCTGCCCTGGAGAGCGTCGGCGCCTATCAGCTCGAAGGCCTTGGTGCGCAGCTTTTCACCAAGATCGAAGGCGATTATTTCACGATTCTCGGCCTGCCGTTGCTGCCGCTGCTCGGTTTTCTGCGCACCCATTCGGTGGTGCCGGAATGAGCTCTCATACCGGTAAGACCCGAGTTGCTGGCGTGATGGGCTGGCCGGTTGGTCATTCGCGCTCGCCGATCCTCCATGGCTTCTGGCTCGATGAACATCAGATCGACGGGGCCTATATCCCCCTGCCGGTGGAGCCCGAAGATTTCCCGACGGCTGTGCGCGGTCTGGCCGCCCTGGGGTTCGCCGGCGCTAATGTCACTGTGCCACATAAGGAAAGCGCCTTCGCTCTGGTCGATCAGCACGATGAAGCTGCGACCAAGATCGGGGCGGTCAATACCATTGTCGTCTTGCCTGACGGGCGTCTTGAAGGCCGGAATACCGATGCTTATGGCTTTATCGCCAATCTGCAGCACAACGCGCCGCTTTGGCGGGCCGATGCCGGACCGGCGGTGGTGCTGGGGGCAGGGGGGGCGGCCCGCGCGGTTGTCCATGCTTTGCTGAAGGCCGGTGCGCCCGAGGTTCGGATCGTCAATCGCAGTCTGGAGAAAGCGGAAGCCCTGGCCCGTGATCTCGGCGGTAAGGCTTTGCCCTGGGATAAGCTTGCTTCAACCTTGCCGGACGCAGGCCTGGTCGTGAACACCACCAGCCTCGGCATGAATGGGTATCCGCCCTTGGAGCTGGATGTCGGTCTGCTGCCACGGACGGCGCTGGTCAGCGATATCGTCTATTCCCCGCTGGTCACAAAGCTGCTGGCCGATGCGCAAGCCCGGGGCCTCGCTACCGTGGACGGCATCGGCATGCTGCTGTGGCAAGCGCAGCCGGCTTTTGAAGCCTTCTTCGGCGTGCGGCCGACGGTCAGTCCGGCGCTGCAAGCTGCGGTCTTGGCGGGATGAAGCCGCGCCGCCGCGCCGGTTTGCCTGGCCCCCGGATCATCGGTCTGACCGGATCCATCGGCATGGGTAAATCGACGGCGGCAGTCATCCTGCGCTCCTGGCGCCTGCCGGTCCATGACAGTGATGCCACGGTGCACCGTCTACTGGGCAAGGGCGGCGCGGCGGTGGCTTTGGTTGGCAAAGCCTTTCCGGGGTCTATTAAGGATGGCGCCGTCGATCGTCGCACCCTGGGGGCAGCTGTCTTTGGCAAGCCGGAGGAATTGCGGCGCCTGGAGGCGATCCTGCATCCGCTGGTGCGGGACAGCGAGCGACGATTCCTGAAACGCCATATCCGATCCGAGGCTGTCGTGCTGGATATACCACTGCTGTTCGAAACCAAGGCTGAGCGGCGCTGCGATGAAGTTTGGGTGGTTTCAGCCCCGCCGGCCATCCAGAAACAGCGGGTGTTGCGGCGGCCAACCATGACCCCAGAAAAGTTTCAGGCCATCTTGCGCCAGCAAACCCCAGACGAACTGAAGCGTCGCCTGGGCGACCGCGTCATTCCGACCGGATTGGGCAAGGCGGTGACGATACGCGCGCTTGCGGCCGCCCTTCGGAGCGGGCAGAATCACCGGCATGCGTGAAGTTGTCCTTGATACCGAAACCACCGGCTTTGACCCGAATGCCGGTCATCGTCTTGTCGAACTGGCTTGCATCGAGCTGATCAATGGGGTGCCTTCCAAGCGGCCGCCGCTGCATCGCTACGTCAATCCAAAGCGCGATGTACCCGAGGATGCTTTCCGGGTTCATGGCCTCTCGACCGAGTTTCTGGCCGACAAGCCGGCGTTCGAAGAAATCGTCGACGAGTTTCTGGAGTTCATCGGGGACGATGCGCGCCTGGTGATCCATAACGCCGACTTCGATATGCGCTTCCTGAATGCCGAGCTTAAATGGGCGAACAAGCCGCTACTGGCGGCAGACCGCTCGCTCTGCACTATGATCATGGCGCGCAAGAAGTTCCCTGGCGCACCAGCCAGCTTGGACGCCCTCTGCAAACGCTTCGGCATCGACAACAGCCACCGTACCTATCACGGCGCGCTGCTGGATACCGAGCTGCTGGCCGATGTCTATATCGAGTTGACCGGCGGTCGCCAGACTGGCTTCAACTTAGCCGCCGATGCCGCCCAGAAGGCCAGCCAAGCGGCGACGGGTCCGATCACGGTCGAGCGCACCTTCCGCCCCGCTCGGCCCCATGGGCCGAGCGAAACGGAACAGGCCGCCCATGCCGAATTCCTGAAGAAGCTCAAGAACCCGATCTGGTTAGCCGAGTAACAAAAAGACCCGCCTCAAGTAGGCAAAAGGCAGGTAGGCGGGTCTTTCGCACCTAGGGCAGCAGCACCGTCGAACCGACGGTCATGCGGCTGGCCAGGGCTTCCTGTGCCTTGGCGACATCCTTCAGGGCAAACCGCTGGCCGATATGGACCTTGACCTTGCCGGACGCGATGATGCCGAAGAGTTCGGCGGCATTGGCCTGCAGGGCTTCGGGTGTCGAGACATAATGGCCGAGGGTCGGGCGGGTGAGATAGAGCGAGCCCTTCTGGCTGAGCAGCAGCGGTTCCAGCGCCGGGGCAGGGCCCGAGGCATTGCCGAAGCTGACCATGATGCCACGCGGCGCGAGGCTGTTGATCGAGGCCTCCCAGGTATCCTTGCCGACGCTGTCATAGACGACCGGCACGCCCTTGCCACCGGTGATCTCGCGCACTTTGGCAGCGATATCGCCATCACTATAGAGCAGCACGTGATTGCAGCCGTTCTGCTTGGCGATCTCGGCCTTTTCCTTGGTGGACACCGTACCGATGACGGTCGCACCCAGAGCTTTCAGCCATTGGGTGGCAATCAGGCCGACACCGCCGACCGCCGCATGGAACAGCACAGTATCGCCGGGTTTTACGACATAGGTCTCGCGCAGCAGATAGCGGGTGGTCATGCCGCCCAGCAGGGCCGCCGCTGCCGTTTCATCGGAAATCCCGTCTGGGATCTTCACCAGCCGGTCGGCCGGGAAGAGGCGCTTTTCCGAGTAAGCACCGCCTGAGGTGCCGGCATAAGCGACGCGATCGCCGATCTTGAAGCCGGTGACGCCGCTGCCGACCGCCTCGATTACGCCGGCACCTTCCTGGCCCAGGATGGTCGGCAGGGGAATCTTATAAAGGCCGTTGCGCTGATAGATTTCGATGAAGTTGAGACCGACGGCCGTGTGTTTTAGCAGCACTTCACCCGGACCGGGATCGCCAACCTCGACCTCTTCCCAGCGCAGCACTTCAGGGCCGCCATGTTCGTGAATACGGACGGCGTGGACTTTCTGCGTCATCGCTTCTTTATCCTATGTGCTTTTGGAAGAAGGCCTTGGTGCGGTCATTGGCAAGCGTTGCGGCCGGGGCATCGAAATGTTCGCCGCCGACGCGGGCAAAGGCATGATCGACACCGGGATAGACCTGGACGTCGGCGCTCGGCACTTTCTTCATTCCCTCGATGATCTCGGCGCGGGCCTCGTCGTTGGAGAATTTATCTTTCTCCGCGATATGCATCAGCAGGGGCCGTTTGATCTTTGGTGTCTCGCTGAGCAGATCCTGCAGCCCGACGCCATAATAGCTGACGTTGCATTCCAGGTCCGATCGGGCCGCCATCAGGAAGGCGAGCTTTCCGCCCAGGCAATAGCCGACCGAGCCAACCTTCTTGCCGGCGAGCGAGCGGGAAAGGGCGGTGGCGGTTGCCTTGAGGTCCTCGATACCCTTATCGATGTTGAAGCCTTGCAGCAGGGCGAAGGCCTTCTTCCATTCGGCTTCACTGCGGTCGGTGATATCGACGCCGGGTTCCTGGCGCCAGAAGAGATCTGGACAGAGAACCCGGTAGCCAAGCGCGGCATAATCATCAGCCAGCTTGCGCATCACTTCATTGACGCCGAAGATTTCCTGGATCAGCAGGATGCCGCCTTTGGGCGTCGAGGAAGGTTCTGCTTTGTAAGCGCCGAAATGGCCGCCATCATTGGCCGTGATCTCGACTCGCTCTCCCATCGCGTCCTCCTCTTGAGTGGGCAGTTGCAGGGCGCATTGCGCAGCCCCATTTGGGCCGATAGTGTCGATAAGAATCAAGTCTAGCTTACATCTGATTGCCAAAGCTAATCCGACAAGCCCTGCCGCTGGAGTTGTTACGCCTATGCCCGCCCTGCCGAACGACCCGGCGCCTTTTTATCAGGCCCATGTTTTTGTCTGTACCAACCGTCGCATGGATGGCCATCCCCGAGGCTGTTGCGCCTCCAAGGGATCGGAGAAGCTGCGCGACTATATGAAGGCGCGTGCCAAGGAACTGGGGATCAAAGGTCTCCGGGTGAACTCCGCCGGCTGCCTCGATCGCTGCGAATTCGGTCCCGCGGTCGTGATCTATCCCGAAGGCGTCTGGTACAAGGTTACGACCCGCGAAGAAGTCGATGAAGTTCTGACCCGGCACCTGGTCGAGGGTGGCCGCGTCGAGGAGCTGATGCTGCAGCCGAGCGACCTGCCGCCCAAGAAGGGTTAAGGCGGGATGTCTGGCGCGGACACGATCTATGCCCTGGCAACGGCGCGCGGGGTTGCGGGTGTTGCCGTCGTGCGGATTTCAGGTAGCCAAGCTGGGGCCGCCCTGACCGCGCTCGCGGGTCGAGTACCACGCCCTCGGCATGCCAGCCTCTTATCCCTGCATGACCCAGTCGACGGCGGACTGCTTGATCGCGCGCTCGTTCTCTGGTTCCCCAATCCCGGCAGCTTCACCGGCGAAGATGTGGCCGAGCTGCATCTGCATGGTGGCCGGGCGGTGGTGAATTCGGTCTTGGCGGCTCTGGGGCGGATTGCCGGATGCCGGCCGGCAGAGGCGGGGGAGTTCACACGGCGGGCGTTCGCCAATGGCAAGCTCGATCTGACTGAGGTCGAAGGCCTTGGCGATCTGATCGCCGCCGAGACGGAAGTGCAACGGCGCCAAGCCTTGCGTCAGATGGATGGTGCGCTGGGCCGGCTCTATGACGGTTGGGCCAACCAATTGATCGATCTGCTGGCGCGTATCGAGGCCGAGATTGACTTTGTTGATGAGGAAGATGTTCCCGACAGCCTGATCCAATCGGCGCGGCGTGGACTGACCGAGCTTGCCGATTCTATGGCAGCTCACCTCAAGGATGGTCGACGCGGGGAGCGGCTGCGCGACGGTCTGTCGGTCGCGATCCTGGGTGCACCCAATGCCGGCAAGTCGAGCCTGCTGAATGCCCTTGCCGGCCGCGAAGCCGCGATCGTGTCGGAGCGGGCAGGGACGACCCGCGACATTATCGAACTTCATCTGGATCTCGCCGGTTACCCCGTGATCCTGGCCGATACCGCCGGCCTGCGCACAACGGACGATCCGATCGAAATGGAAGGTATCCGCCGCGCCGAGGCACGCGCGGCTGCTGCCGATCTGACGCTGCTGCTGGTCGATCAAAGTGACTGGCCAACGATTTCGGAGGAGGTTCAGGCGCGTCTGTCCGGTCCACGCGTCGTGCGTCTGATCAGCAAATGTGACGCTGGTTTCGAGGCTCCTGAGCCCTGGGTCGCTATCTCCGCCGAAACCGGGTTTGGCCTCGACCGACTGACTGGCGCTATCGAGACGATTGCGGAAGAGAGCCTGGGTGGCGAAGCTCTGGTGCCGACACGGGAGCGTCATCGTGCGGCGGTCGCCGCAGCACAAGCTTCCTTGCGCCGGGCGATCAACGCGCCGTTGCCCGAACTGTTAGCCGAAGATGTGCGGCTGGCGGTGCGCGATCTCGGTCGGATTACCGGCCGGGTCGATGTCGAAGATATCCTGGATCGGATTTTCAGCGCCTTTTGCATCGGCAAGTGAGGTCGATGTTTCACGTGAAACATCGACTAGGGAATCTTGTGGTGCGTCACCGGGACGACCTTAAGCAGCGCAGCGCCCGATAGGCCAACCCAAAGAGGCCGGCTTCATAAGGGCGAAGCCCGGCAGGCCAGCTCAAAAGCTCTGACTCATTTTGACCTGCCCGCGACCTTCGGGTAGGGTGCCCGCCATGCACAAGTTTGATGTGATCATTGTCGGCGGCGGTCACGCCGGTACCGAAGCGGCAGCGGCATCGGCGCGTTTGGGCGCCCGCACGGCTCTGCTCACCCATCGCCGCGATACGATTGGCGCCATGTCCTGCAACCCGGCCATTGGTGGGTTGGGCAAAGGTCATCTGGTGCGCGAGATCGATGCGCTCGACGGCGTCATGGGCCGCGCAATCGACCGTGGCGGGATTCAGTTCCGCGTGCTCAATCGCTCCAAAGGTCCGGCGGTTCGTGGTCCGCGCGCCCAAGCCGATCGCAAGCTTTATGCGGCGGCGGTGCAAGACATCCTGTCCGAATATGCCACGCTCGAAATCGTCGAGGGCGGGGCGGTCGATCTGATCGTCCAGGATGGCATCTGCTGCGGGGTGGTGCTGGCGGATGGTCGTGAGCTCACGGCGGCCTCAGTGGTGCTGACGACCGGTACGTTCCTGAACGGCCTCATCCATATCGGTGAAGTGAAGATCCCCGCCGGTCGGGTGGGCGAGGCGCCGGCCCTTGGGCTCAGCGATCGTCTGCGCGATTTGCAGTTCGCCGTTGGCCGTTTGAAGACCGGCACGCCGGCGCGCCTCGATGGCAAGACCATCGATTGGGCCTCGCTTGAAATGCAGGATGCCGACGAGGTGCCCGAGCCCTTCAGCATGCTGACGGATAAGATCACGACGCCTCAGATCGCTTGTGGCATCACCCGCACGACGACGGAGACCCATGCGATCATCCGCGCCAATCTGCATCGCGCCCCGATGTATAGCGGCGAGATCAGTTCTGTCGGCCCGCGCTATTGCCCGTCGATCGAAGATAAGGTCGTGCGCTTTGCCGACCGCGAAGGGCACCAGATCTTCCTGGAGCCCGAAGGGTTGGATGACGATACCGTCTATCCCAACGGCATTTCGACCTCGCTGCCCGAAGACGTGCAGCGGGCGATGATCGCGTCGATCCCGGGTCTGGAGAATGTCCGCATCATCCGTCCGGGCTATGCGATCGAATATGATTATATCGATCCGCGCGAACTGCACCCGACCCTGGAGACCCGCCGTCTGCCAGGCCTGTTCCTAGCCGGCCAGATCAACGGCACGACCGGATATGAGGAAGCAGGCGCTCAGGGCATTCTTGCCGGCATCAATGCCGCACGCCGTGCCGGCGGGCCTGGTGCCGATATTACCTTTGATCGTGCCGAGGCCTATATCGGCGTGATGGTCGATGATCTTGTCACGCGTGGCACGTCAGAGCCCTATCGTCTGTTTACCAGCCGCGCCGAGTATCGCCTGACCCTGCGCGCCGATAATGCTGATCTGCGTCTGACAGGGCGGGGGATTGCTATCGGCTGCGTGGGCGAGCGACGCGCCGATTTCCATGCCGAGAAGCTGGTCTTGCTGGAAGACGCGCAAACTCGTTTTAAGTCGTGCCGCGCCTCGCCGAACGAGCTGGCCAAGCATGGCCTCGCGATCAATCAGGATGGTGTCATCCGGTCAGCCTTCGAACTGCTGCGCTTCCCGGATGTAACGGTCGAAAAGCTGGAAACCATCTGGCCGGAGCTCAAGGGCGTGCGCGCCGATGTGCTGGAGCAAGTCGTGGTCGATGCGACCTACGCCGGTTATCTCGACCGTCAAGATGCCGACATCCGTGCCTTCCGCAAGGAAGAGGGGATGGTACTGGCCGCCGATCTCGATTATGCGGCGATGGCCGGCTTGTCGGCTGAACTTCGGTTGAAGCTCTCGAATGCTCGGCCCGCGACCTTGAGGGCCGCCGGCCGTATTCCGGGCATGACTCCGGCAGCGCTGGTGGCGCTGCTGCGTTACGTCAAGAAACAGGACATGGCTGCGTGACAACAATCCTGCCCGCCGGGCCCGAGGCCGTGCTGGTGGTCGCGCCCGGTGTTTCACGTGAAACACTTACTCGTCTGTCGCTCTATGCCGAGCTGCTAGAGAAGTGGCAGAAGACCGTCAACCTCGTCGGCCCCAAGACCCTGCCGGAGGTTTGGCAGCGTCACATGGCCGATTCGGCCCAGCTGCTGCCGCTCATCCCGGAAGGGGCAAAGCGCCTCGCGGACTTCGGATCGGGTGCTGGCTTTCCGGGTTTGGTGCTGGCGATCCTGACCAACATCGATACCGTGCTGGTGGAAAGCGACGTCCGGAAGTCGGCCTTCCTGCGTGAAGTCGCCCGTCAGGCCGGCGCGCCGGTAACGATCCAGAATGTCCGGATTGAGGCTGCCAAGCCCATCGGCGCCGACGTGATCAGTGCCCGCGCCCTCGCGCCGCTCGATGATCTGCTGAAATATGCCATGCTTCACCTGAATCCAGGCGGCGTGGGATTGTTCCCGAAGGGCGAGTCCTGGCAAGATGAAGTTGCCGTTGCTGCAAAGCATCATCGGTTCACCCACTCTGTACAGCCCAGCCGGACTGCACCTGGGGCCGTGATCCTGACTGTGAAGGATATGTTTGATGAGTGAGCCCGTCGAAACTGGCGTGAAGGTCATCGCCGTCGCCAACCAGAAGGGTGGGGTGGGCAAGACCACGACCACCGTCAATCTGGCGACTGCTTTGGCTGCCATCGACAAGCGTGTGCTGGTGCTCGACCTTGATCCGCAGGGCAATGCCTCAACTGGGTTTGGGATCGATCGGCGCTATCGCACCGTCGGCTCCTATAATGTCCTGATGGACGGCCGCAGCCTGGAAGAATCGGCGGTTTCGACCGAAGTGCCGCGTCTTGATATCGTCACCTCCTCGCAGGATCTGTCGGGTGCCGAGGTCGAACTGGTGGATGAAGAGGGCCGCGAGTTCCGTCTGCGCAACGCCATCCGGGGCGGCAAGATCCCCTATGACTTCGTGCTGATCGATTGCCCGCCGGCCTTGGGCCTTTTAACCGTCAATGCGTTGGTCGCTGCTGATTCTGTCCTGGTGCCGCTGCAGACAGAGTTTTATGCGCTCGAAGGTCTCAGCCATCTGCTGCGCACCATCGAGCGGGTGCAGAAGGCCCTCAATCCGGTCCTGGAACTCCAGGGCATCGTGTTGACCATGTACGATAAGCGCAACAACCTCTCCGAACTGGTGGCGGCGGATGTGCGCGAGCATATGGGCGACAAGGTCTATAAGACGGTGATTCCGCGTAACGTCCGGGTTTCCGAAGCGCCGAGCCACGGGCAGCCGGTTTTGATCTATGATCTGAAGTCCCCGGGCGCGCAGGCCTATGCGCAGCTCGCCAAGGAATTGGTCGCGCGCGAAGGCATCGTTGTGCCGCCGCTCGATCCGGTAGCCGTTTAAGAAGAGGGTAGTTGCGTGGCGGACGATAAGAAGAAGCGGCTGGGTAAGGGGCTTTCGGCATTGTTCGGCGAGGCCGCCGAAGAGCCGGTGGTAAGTCAGGGCGCGATGGGCGAGGGGTCCGTTACCGGCACCGTCGTGCCGCGCACGCTGCCCATCGCCAGCCTGCAGCCCGGCAAGTTCCAGCCGCGCCGCCGCTTTGATGACGAAGCCCTGCGGGCCCTGGTCGATTCAATCCGTCAGCAGGGTGTGGTTCAGCCACTGTTGGTCCGCCCGATCGAAGGCGGGAAATACGAAATTGTCGCCGGTGAACGCCGCTGGCGCGCCGCCCAGGCTATTCCGCTACACGAAGTTCCGGTCGTCATTCGGGAACTCGCCGACCGCGAAGCTCTGGAAATCGGCCTTGTCGAAAACATTCAGCGCGCCGATCTGACACCGCTGGAAGAAGCCGAAGCCTATCGCCGCCTGATCGAAGAATTTGGCCACACCCAGGAAGCCCTGTCGCAGGCCGTGGGCAAGAGCCGTAGCCATATCGCCAATACCCTGCGCCTGCTCTATCTCTCGGCCGGCGTGAAAACCCTGGTCGAAGATGGCAAGCTGACGGCCGGCCATGCTCGTGCCCTACTGACCGCACCGGATCCTGACGCTCTGGCCGCCAAGGCGGTGAATGAAGGCCTGTCGGTGCGCGAAGTCGAGCGGATGGCCCAATCCGCCAAGACGCCGACCAATGGTAAGTCGGGCGGCACTAAGCCGCGTCCGGCGCCTAAGGCGATATTAGGCGATAAGGATCCCGATACCCTCAATCTCGAAAAGCATCTTTCCGAGATTCTGGGCCTGGGCGTTGATATTCAGTTCGATGGCAAGGGCGGGTCGCTGACTATCAGCTACGATAACCTCGAGCAACTCGATGATCTAACCCATCGACTGCAGAACCTGGCCGTTTCCGTTTAATTCAAGTTCCGTCATCCCGGCCGAAGAGCCGGGATCTCTCTCTGAGGCTGGCCAGTAGACCCCGCATCAAGTGCGGGGTGACGGGCTCTTGGTTGCTAAAGCATCAGGTCCCAATTTTCTCCGATCAGATCATGGCCGAAGCTGCGATGCGGCTCGGCCTTGATTAGGATGAAACCTAGGGATTCATAGAGCTTGCGGGCGGCGGTCAGGTTGCCGTTGGTCCAGAGCGTTAAGGTGCGATAGCCCTTGGTGCGGGCAAACGCGATACATTCCTCGACCAGACGACGCCCCAAGCCTGTGCCCCGGGCGGCAGGCTCGACATAGACCATGCGTAATTTGGCGACCGCATCGCTCTGTTGAACGACGAAAGCCGATCCCAGGATGGTGCCGGCCCGCTCGGCAATCCAGCAGCATTCCTTGTCCGGCTGAAACTCGGTGATGAACTTCCCGCAGATCTCGGCGATCATCGCCTCGAACTCGTCGTTCCACTCATATTCCTGGGCATAAAGCACCGCCTGCCGATGGACGATCCAGCCCATGTCGCCCACTTGATGGGGCCGCAGGATGATGGGGGCTTGGTTGCGCTCAGGCGCCAGCAGGGCGCGGATTTCTTCCATGGCCAGCAGCAGCCGGCTCTGATCGCTCGCGGTTAAGGTGGCAAGGCTCTCCTGGGTTTCCAGGGCCGAATCGCGATTAAGAACCGCAAAAGCCTCCTCGCCATCGTCCGTCAAAAACAGCAAGGTCTGCCGGCCGTCGGACGGCGAGGGGCGGCCATCGATCAGCCCTTGGTCGCGTAACTTTTTGATCAGGCGGCTAAGATAGCCGGCGTCGAGCGCCAGATCCCGCACCAGCTCGGTCGCCGTCAGGTCCGGCCGATCGGCGAGCTCATAGAGAATACGGCATTCGGTCAGCGAATAGGCGCTGCGCAGCAGCCCTTCGTTGAGGGCGCCAATCTGGCGCGTATAGAAGCGATTGAAGCGGCGGACAGTGGCGACGGCGTCATCAGGGGCCATAGCGATGGACTTTCTTTTGAGACAAGCGCCGGGTATTTTGTTGCCAAAGGCAATTAATTTCAAGCTCATCAATTTTTATGTAAAAACAACAACCTGTAAGAGAACTTAGAAACATTCATGAGAGGGCTGACAGTTGTCGCTGCTCGGGTAAGTTGCTAAGCTCAGCTGTCCTAATTTTCAGGTGGAATGCTCGAATGGCAACCGCGTCCCCCGGCTCTGTTCCTCGGTCCGGCACTAATGAATGGCTCGATTCCCTCACCTGGGGTGACAAATGGGCAAACACTTCCACTAGTTCTGTAACCTTCAGTTTCCAGAACTCTTCCTATGGGAATTGGGGATCGGCCGAAAAAGCCGCGATGGCGTCGGCGCTGAATACCTATTCCAAATATATCGATGTGGATTTCCAGGTGGTCGCGAGCGGCGGCAACCTGAAGTTCTATAAGGTCGATGCCGAGTTCATGGGCGATCCCTATGTGCTCGCCTATCAATATGGCCCGAACGGTGATGCTCCTACCCAAGGGCGCGGCTATTACAATGCCGATGCGCCGGGCTGGAACCCCAAGGGTATGGTCGCCGGCTCTTACGGCTATATGACGATGGTGCATGAGCTGGGCCATGCCCTCGGGCTGGCCCATCCCCATGATGCCGGGGGCGGTTCCCCTAATATGCCGGGGGTCGATGATCCCTATGATTCGGGCGATTATTATCAAAACTCGCCGCTGAACACGGTCATGAGCTACATCGACGATGCAGACATGCTGCCGGGCTGGCGCAATGCTGATAAGCCCTATGGCTGGGTCGCAGGGCCGATGGCGCTGGATATCGCTGTTTTGCAGTCGATCTACGGCGCGAATATGACCACCAATATCTCGAATACGGTCTATAAGCTGCCGACCGGCAATGCGGCCGGGGTTTCCTGGAGCTGCATCTGGGATACCGGCGGTATCGACAAGATCCTCTATACCGGTACTCGGGCGACCACCATCGACCTGCGCGAGGCGACCCTGACCGGTGAGAATGCCGGGGGTTACTTTAGCCATTCGGTCGGCAGCTACGGCGGTTTCTCGATCGCCAAAGGGGCCGTGATCGAAAATGCCGAAGGGTCGATCGGCAGCGACAGCATCACCGGTAATGATGTCGCCAATGAGCTGATCGGCAACGCCGGGCACGACACGCTGTCGGGCTATGCCGGCGACGACAAGCTGGTGGGCGGCGCTGGGAATGATCGCATCGATGGCGGTCTGGGCAATGACACCCTTGAGGGCGGTCTCGGTAACGACGTCTATTACTTCGTCGAAGCGGGCGATGTGATTATCGATACCGGCGGTATCGATACCTATTTTGTGGATGGAGACTTTACGCTTGTTGCTGGAGCGATCATCGAAAACGTGGAGATCTCCCTCCATGGATCGATAACCGGCAACGATAACGCCAACAAGCTTATTGGTAGTGGGATCGGCAATACCCTGCATGGGGCTGGGGGAAATGACACCCTGGTCGGCGGCGACCCCTATTTCGATTCTGGTAACGACGCGTTGTTTGGTGACGCCGGAGATGATCAGCTTTTCGGCTATCTCGGCAATGACACTTTGGATGGCGGCATCGGCAAGGACTATATAGCCGGAGACACCGGTGACGATCTCTTGCGTGGTGGCGACGGCGATGATCGGCTCTATGGTGATCGGATCACCAATGATTATTATTATACCGGCACCGATACGATCTCCGGCGGCGCAGGGAACGATTTTGCTTCCAGTGGTGATCGCGCCGATTCTATCGATGGCGGCACCGGTAATGACACGCTCTATGGTGACAACCAGAATGATACGATCAATGGCGGCGACGATAACGACGTGATTTACGGCGGTCACGGCTCCGATTTCTTGAGCGGTGGGGCTGGTGACGATTTCGTGCGCGGCGATGATGGTACCCAGGTGGGCAACGATGCCCTCTGGGGCGGAGCCGGCAATGATACGTTGAGCGGCCTTGCGGGCATCGATCGGCTCTATGGCGAGGCTGGCACCGATCTCCTGCGGGGCGATATTGGCAACGACACGTTGGACGGCGGCGATGACAATGACACGCTGTCGGGCGGTGTCGGGAACGACGTGCTCTCGGGCGGCCTCGGCAATGATCTGCTGATC
>Ga0209676_1000782_pt1 | contig 42349 bp, 42 predicted proteins | sample AraplaCvi_mLB_r2_FD_184282 | JGI IMG/M metagenome (GOLD analysis project Ga0209676, IMG submission 184282) | Arabidopsis root microbial communities from North Carolina, USA - plate scrape MF_Cvi_mLB_r2 (SPAdes) (version 2) | ecosystem: Host-associated > Plants > Roots > Endosphere | place: USA... | reverse complement strand
TTGCGGCGCGCCCCGTGCGTTAACGCGCCTCAAGTAGGCCGACGGCCGATAGGCGCCCGCAAAAACCAGCCTCAAGTAGGCCGACGGCCGATAGGCGCCCGCAAAAACCAGCCTCAAGTAGGCCGAAGGCCGATAGGCGCCCGCAAATCAAAATTGCGGCGCGCCCCGTGCCTTGTCTTCCGGCCGAGCGTCCCATAGCCGAAAAACCCCACCGGAGGGGTCCGGTAGGGTTCTTGGTATTTTTTAGTCCGCTTAGAAACTTAATCGTCAACGCCTTATGTAGGCCAAAGGCCGATAGGCGAACGAAAAAGAGTCTTACGCAGCGGCCTTATCGGCGGCGGCCTTCACGACGGCCTTCTTCAGGCGCAGGATCTCGGCGTCGAGACCGGTCGAACGCGCGCTCAGCAGGTAGGCGTCGATGCCGCCATTGTGCTCGATCGTGCGGATCGCGTTGGTCGACAGACGCAGACGAACCGGGCGGCCCAGGAGGTCGCTGGTGAAGGAGGCGACTTGCAGGTTCGGCAGGTACCGGCGACGCGTCTTGTTGTTCGCGTGGCTGACATTATTGCCGGACTGAACGCCCTTGCCGGTGATGGCGCAACGACGAGCCATGACCGCTCCCCTTTCAATTGCTCTAATACTGTTGGTGGTTCCCAGAAAAGCCCGGGAACCTCACGAGCCGCCGTGTTTACGGGGACTCGCTGGGGGCGTCAAGGTGAATCTCGGCAGGGCTGTATTTTCGGATCAGTTTTAGGGGCTGATGCAGGGGCAGGCCAGCGCCGGCCTCCAGGTCGTTCAGCATCAGTAGGCTCGCGCGGTCGGCCTCGCCCATCGCGCGCCAATCGGCCTCGGCCCCGGCTGCGTCTTCCCAAGTTTGCAGGGTGAGCCGGCGGGGCAGCAGATCCTCGCGGTCCTGGGCATCGAGCGGCTGACGGGCGCTGAAGAGCTGATTGAGCAACGCGCTGCGCCGCTGGGCGCTTTCGGGCCGGGTACCCCAGGCGACAAAATGTAGATAGCGCGCCGGCGCGTCTGCCTCTGCCTTCGCGGCCGCCCCCATACCCATCGCCAGGGACTGCAACTGGCCTTGGCCGCCATAACCGGGCGCCAGACCCACCGGCACCCCGCCGGGGCCCTTCAGGCGAAACTCGGACGGGCGATAGGGGTCGGGCCACAGGTCGAAATAGCTCGCCTTGTCGAGCGGCGTCTTGCGCGGCGCCTCGAAGAGGTTCAGCAGCAGGCTTTCCTGATCGTCCTCCTGGGCCAGCGCGCCGTCGCCAAAGGCGATCCAGTCGAACTGCGCGGGCAGCAGCAGCTTGACGCCCCAGCGCGGCACCAGCAGCCGATTGCCGACCAGCAGCGGCGCCTCCTCGACCATCCCCATCGGCAGGCCTTGCAGGCGGGTAAGATAGGCCGGGTCGGCCGGCAGCCGTTCGCTCGCGGGCGGCAGCGCGGGGCCGGTGTCGGGCAAGGAGAAGGCGGGGCGGGTGACGCCTTGCGCCCATGCAAGCTCGGACCAGCGATCGAGCGGCCGGCGCAGGCCTTTCACCGCCGCGCCGCGAAAGCCGGCTTTCTCCAGGTACCCGGCGGTCAGATCGGTCCAACGGGATGTCGCGCCATCCTCGGCCCGCCACAGCAGGCGGCCGGTGAAATTGGCGCTCGCCCCCAGGGCGTCCTCGCGCAGGCGCTCGGGCTGATCCAGCCAGGAATCTTCGGCCCAGATGCGGAAAGACAGCAGATGCCCGATCTCCGCTTCGGTGGCGTCGCGCTGCCAGGCATGCCGGCGGGCCAGCGGCACGGCCAGCAGGGCGGCTAGCTCGTCCTCGTTGCGGGTCAGAGCCAGGGCGGCGCGGCTGATGACCAGCCGATCCGCGATCACCACCACCCCGGGCCACAGCCGATCGCTGATTTCCACCGGATGGGCCGGCCACTCGTTCGCGACGCTCAGGCGCCGGGCGATGCTGGTGGCATAGGCGGCCCAGGGGCCATTGAGGCGGCGGGTACCATAGGAGCGGCGGGCTTGTTCCGACCAATGGGACAGCGCGCTGGTCCGCGCCGCCCGGGCCTTCTCCCCATCGCCCAGGCTCTCCCGGCCGAACTCCTCGCTTAGACTGCCGTATTGATCCTGCAGCAGGCTGCGCAGCTCCTCGCGCGCCGGTCCCGCCCCGGCCAGGCCGGGCGCCAGCAGCATCAACAGCGCGAGCCAGGGGGTGAGGCGCCGTTTCATTGTTTGAAGGCCTTCAGGATTTTCTCGCCCAGCGGCATGTCGTAATGGATGTATTTCAGCGGCCGGCCGGTCGGCAGCCGTTCGGTCGCGGACAGCCCGTTCAGCACCCGCAGCATCCGCTCCTCATCCTCGCTGAGGCGCGCCAGCAGGCGGGTCGCTTCCTCGTGGGTCTTGAGGGTCGCGAGGCGCAGGGGGCGGGGCTTGACGGTTTGGGCATCCTCCTCGTTAAAGCGGCGGATGCGATCATCGAGGCTTTCCATCAGCTCCTGCCTGCGCCGGGGTGCCTCTTCGGCACTGCCGCTTTGGGTGACGAAAAACGCGCCATAGGGGTCCCAGACGGCGCTATAGGCGATGATCTCGGGCTGGTCGCGCCGGGTGCCGGTGCGCCCGCGCGACGGGGTGAAGACGATCGGGCTTCTTTCTTCGTCATTATCCGCCGTCAGCGACGGGCCGACCGGCTGTAGATAATCCGGCAGCCCGCGAAAGAACGGCGCCTTATAGACGTTTTTGGCCGGGTTGAAGGGCTCGATCGTCACCTCTTCGGCCTGCCAGGGTTCGCTCGCGATCGCGCCCTCGCCATAGGGTTTCCAGTCATATTCGCGCGGCAGGATCAGCTTCATCTCCCAGTGCGCGATCAGCAGCTGATTGCCGACCAGCAGCGAGCCGCGCGGATCGACCCCCATCGGCAAGCCTTCGAGCTGCTTCAGGAAGGCCGGATCGGCCGGGGTGCGCTCCACCTCCTCGGGCGGGGCCTCGGGCTCTTCCATGAAATCCGGATGGCCGACGCCACGGGCATGTTGTAGCCGGTCCCAATGGCTATAGAGCAGATCGATGCTTTTGGCGGCCTCGGCCTGATAACCGGCCTTGGCCAGGGCCTCGCCATAGCGCTCGGCCCTACGTTTGGGCCCCTCGATCTGCGTCCCCCAGAAGAGGGCGGCGATCAGCTGTTCGGCCTCCGCGGTTGCTCGCGCCTTGGTCGCAGCCTCCCCCCGGCCGTAAGCGCGGGCCTGATCGCCGGTGGCTTGATTGGTCAGGGCGATCCGGGCGGCTTGCTCGGGTCGATTATGCAGCCACAGGGTGGGCAGCAGCATCGCCGCCACCTCGCTGTCGTTCTGGGCGAGGGCCAGGGCGGCGCGGCTGATGATCAGCTTATTGTCGTAATAGCCGACCCAAGGGGCCAGATGATCGCTGACCTCGACTGTGCGGCAGGGCCAGCCGTGGGCCTGGCACAGTTTACCGGCGATCAGCGCCACCCGGTCCCGCCAACGGCCCGGCAGGAAGCGGTTGCCCAGGCGCCGGCGATCCTCGTCGCTCACCGCCCGCAGCATCTCGTCGCTCGCGGCTTTCAGCGTGTCGGGCGGAAAGGCCTCATCGCCATATTCCTGGGCCAGCGCCTCGTAGCGGCTTGCCAGCAGGGCTTTGAGCGCCTCGGTAGCCGGGCCGGCACCCGCCGGGGCGTTTGCAAGCAGCGGGGCGAGGGCGAGGCAGGCGAGACCGAAACGGCGAAGGGGCAAGACGGCAAACCGGACAAAAGAAGCTGCAACCGCGCGGGATCATAGCCCTTTCCGCTTCCCGCGCCACGCTCAAGGTGATGTCCGGGCGCTGTCTTTGCGATTAATTCGCGGCAAGCCTCCGCTATCCCGATTGACCCCCACCGGGGTGACCCGCTCCTATGGTGCAACTTTTGCGATTTTGAGGGATATGGGGATGCGTGGGCGGCTTCTGGGGTTATTGGCGATTACTCTTGGTCTGGCGGGCTGCGCCATGCCGCAGCAGACGGTCCAGATGCGCCGCGACTTCGGAGTGTCCTCGGATACCTCGATGGGGTATCTCGTCGGCTCGATCGGGCGCAAGCCTGTCGGCAGCTATCCTGCGTATGAGTTTTCGATCTGCGACAAGAACCACGGCAAAATCGTAACCCTGCAATATAAGACGGGCCTTGGCGGGTTCGACGACAAGCAGATCGACGAGAGCGATTATTTCGGCCAGAGCTTTGCCGTTCCGCTACCGGCCGGCGAGTATGAGATCTGCGGCAGCTTCACCACGAACCCGCAGACGCCGGCGCAATATTACAAGAACGGCGTCTATGTTCCGCCGATCGGGGGCGGTGGCTGGGGGCCGAGCCGACCGCTCGCGATCCCCCTCAAGGTCGAAGCCGGCAAAGCCAATTATATCGGCCGTTACAAGGCCGTGTTGATCAAGGGCTATAACGCTCTAGGCATGCCGGTGGCAGATGGCTCCTTCTGGGTCGTGACCGACGATCAGGCGACCGATCTGCCCTATGTCCTGCAGCGCAATGCCCCGCTCTCGACCCTGCCGGTGGTCTCCGCCGTCCCACCCAAGGACAAGCTGCCGGCCCCCCTGTTCGTTCCAGCCCTCCCGGCCGATTATAAGGGCTGGTAACAACATGCGTCTCTTTGGAATGATCGCTGCGGCCCTCGCGCTGGCGGGCTGTGTGCAGCAACCGGTCGTGATGAACCGCGCGCCGGCGGCGGCCGGGGATGCCCCGATGGGCTATCTCGTCGGCACCATCGGCCGGGCGCCCAATGCCGCCGCGCCCCGGTACGAGATTTCGATCTGCAACCGCGACTTTGGCCGCATCGCCGCCGTGCAATATAAGACCGCCTTTCTGGGGATGGAGCCCCGGCAGATCGATGAGGAAGATTTCATGGGCGAGAGTTTCGCCCTCGCTCTGCCGGCTGGCGATTATACCATCTGCGAAAGCTCCACCACGCTGGGCGTGCCGAAGGAACTCCCGAAAGGGGCCTTGGGCATCACGAAGAACCGCGGGCAGACGGGCTGGCATTCCGGCCCGGTCTCGATCGCCCTGAAGGTCGAAGCGGGCAAGGTCAGTTATATCGGCCGCTATAAAAACTATGTGAACCGGGTCAAAATCCTGGGTGTTCCGGGCTCGATCGGCACCTTCTGGGTCGTGCTCGACCAGCAAGCGGCCGATCTGCCCCAGATCCTGAAGCGCGACCCGACGCTAGCCAATCTGCCCGTCGTCCCCGGCGTCCCGCCCAAGGATCAGCTGCCCGGCCCCCTGTTCCTGCCGGAACTGCCGGCGGACTATAAGAACAGCATGTGGTGATCATGAACAAATCAGTCGCGATCCTCCTGGCCCTCGCGCTGGCCGGCTGCGCGCAGGAAGCGGTGCAGATGGCAGGGGCGGGCGACTCTCTGCAGCGCGCCTGGAAGGATCAGCCCACGGGTTACCTCGTCGGCAGCATCGGCCGCATCAAGGTTGATTTTCACTCCGCCCAGGAGATGGCGATCTGCCAACGGGATTTCGGCCAGATTGCGACCCTGAAGTACCGGGTGCTCTTCGACGGTGTGGAGACCCGGCAGATCGACGAAGCCGATTATGTCGGCGAGAGTTTCAGCCTCGCCCTGCCGGCCGGCGATTATACCATCTGCGGCAGTGGTTGGGGGCCGGGCGGCTCGCTCGCGATTTCGCTCAAGGTCGAAGCCGGTAAGCTCAACTACATCGGCCGCTATGTGCGGGTGATGGGGAGCCGGCCGGGCTATTTGGGCCTGCTCGAGGAAACCGGCGGCTATTGGCGGGTGAAGGATCAGCCGGCGGCCGACCTGCCCTATATCGTCCAGCGTGATCCCAAGCTTGCCGGCCTGCCGGTGGTGTCCGCCCTCCCGCGCAAGGAAGATCTCCCGAGCCCGCAGTTCACCCGCTGAAAACAGCCGCGCGCCTTGCCGTATCGCCTTTGCCACGGGCTCAGGCAAAGCGACAGCGGGGCTGTTGATTTCGATTGACCGTTAACGCGTGCTCTCGCTCAATGCTGCAACCTTAACGGCCCGAACGCTAGCCTGCCGCCAGCTTGCCGCCGACACCCAAACACCGCTGGATCTTGCCCCCGTGAAAAAGCTTCTTCTGATTACCGTCCTGGGTTTGCTGGCGGCGGGTTGCACCCGCACTCAGATTCATCAGCGTTATGACAAGGTCGACCAGGCCACCATCGGCTATATCGCCGGCAGCCTCGGCCGCGACCTGTCGAGCCCACCCCTGGCCGGCTATCAGCTCTCGATCTGCGATACGACCGGCAAAGGGGTAGCCGGCCTCAATTATCTGACCATGACCGCCCTCAAGCTGGGCGACCCCAAGATCGAAGAGCCGGACTATAATGGCGATGCCTTTGTGGTCGCGGTGCCGGCCGGCGATTATCGCATCTGCCGCTCGACCCTGTCCGACAAGTTGGGCGACCGGCGCTTTTACTTCGACAAGCTGACGATCCCGCTGAAGATCGAAGCCGGGAAGGTCAATTATATCGGCCGCTATGCCGGCACCAGCACGACGATCGCCGGCCTCTTTGGCCCCGTCGTCGATAATGCCTATTGGGTCGTCACCGACAATCAGGTGCGCGATATGCCTGCCATCTTGATGAAGATGACGCTGGTTTCCGGCCTGCCGGTGGTGACCGCGATCCCGGCCCAGAACGACTTCCTGCTGTCGGTCTTCCAGCGCCGCTAGGGCCTCGGCACAGGACAGATCGCCAGAGGCGGCATGAAACGCCCGCTTGCCCTCACCCTGATCGTGGCGCTCGCGCTTCCGGCCTGCGCGACGCTCCCGCCGCCGCCTGCGCCGGGTGCCCCGGTCGGCTATCTGGTCGGTAGCCTGGGGTACGAGCCCGAGGGGCGCACGCTGGAGCGGGCGGAACTGCTGATCTGTGGTGCGGATCGCCGGCCCGTCGCCGACCTCAGCTACAAACCCCGGCGCAGCGCCCCGGGCGCGATCGATCAGCCGGGTTTTGCGGGCGAAAGCTTCCTGGTCGCCCTGGCACCCGGCACCTATTATTTCTGCGGCTCGGACTTTGCCGAACGGATCACCGACCCAGCCAAGCGCGAGGTTTATCCGTCTCTGGGCACCCAGGTCGGCGAGGTGGCCCTGGACGGGGCGAAAGTGGTGGCGGGCGTTGTGGTGATCACCGTCCTGGTGGTCGGCACCGTCGCCCTTGTCGTGGTCTCCAAAGGCAGTGACATCTCATTCGATGCTTTGAAGACTGTCTCGTCGCTCAGCCTCGGCAAAGGCCGGCAGAAGTTGACGGATGTCGCCCTGGTGGTCGAGGCGGGCAAGCTCACCTACATAGGCCGTTATCGTGGGTTCCAGCAGCCCCCGGCGGTCGATAAGAACGGCATCAGCACCTGGGTCATCACCGATGCCCAGGCCGAAGACCTCGTCTCGATCCTAAGGCAGCGGCCCGATGTGACCGATCTCCTGGTCGTCAAAGCCTTGCCCTCGGCCGATGTCGAGGCGGGCTGGAAACCGGCGACGCCCCCGTGAGTCTCACGCTGCCGACGTTAGGGCGGGGCCCGCGATTTCGGTTGACCGCCCGGGCTGGTTTTCGCTCAATGCGCGACCGAAGATGAGAATGGATCGCAGGGGTTGAGGATGGTTGGGAAGATGATGAAGCAGATGGGTCTGATCGCGGTGCTGGCCGCTGCGCTGGCGGGTTGCGCGCCCTTTGCCCGTCCCTCGGCCCAGGTCGATCTCTCGAACCCGGACAAGGTCGGCTATATCGTCGGCTCGATCGGCCGGCTCAGCCCCTCGCCGTTCGAGGTTTATAAGATCACCATCTGCGATGATCAGCATCGCGACGTCTCGGAACTCTCCTATAAAGTCCTGATGTGGCCGCTGAAGGGCCCGGACGAGAAGGAGATCGTCGATCTCGGCTATACCGGCAATTCCTTCGTGATCGCGCTGCCCGAAGGGTCGTACGAATTTTGCGCCTATGTTGTCGCCGATGGCGGGCGCGTGGCGCGCAACGATCGTTTCAGCATTCCCCTGAAGGTCCAGGCCGGCAAAGCCAATTACATCGGCCGCTATATGAGCGCGACCAGCTACGGCAAGAATCTGATCGGCATTTCGGTCCCGGCGGCGGCTTATTGGGTGGTGAATGACCGCCAGGCCTACGATATGCCATTTGTGCTGAAGCGCAATCCGGCGGTGGCCGGTTTGCCGGTGGTGAAGGCCATCCCGGCCGAGGAAGTCTTGCTGAAACCGTCTTTTCGCACTAAGCCGCTGGGGGAATAGCGCCGGTATCGGCGCGGTGGCGATCAAACACGGCTAAGAGGGTATAGGCATGCGGGTGGCGGTGCAGGGTGCGGTTCTGGGGCTGACGGCACTTTTGCTGGCGGGCTGCGGGTCCAGTCGGCCTGATCCGGTGGAGAAGGCCGATCCGGCGACGATCGGCTATCTCGTCGGCTCGGTCGGTCATCGCCCGGGCGAACCCTATGCCTTCTATGGCATGCGGGTGTGCGACGAGAAGCGCCTGGTGGTCGCGACCTTCGAATATCGCGCGCGCCTCGCCCCGTTCGAGACGGCGGACCAGAAAGAGATCCTCCAGCCCGGCTATAACGGCACCAGCTTTGCCGTACCGCTGCCGGCCGGCCGCTATACCCTCTGCTCCTATGCCTTTACTGGCGACGGGATCGCACCCACCCCGCGCAATGCCTTCAGCCAGCCGATCACGGTCGAGGCGCGCAAGGTGAATTACGCCGGCCGCTATATGGGTATCGCGACCTACGAGAATAATCTCTACGGCAACCCGGTTCCGGCCGGCGGTTATTGGGTCGTCAGCGACGCGCAAGCCGACGATATGGGCTTTGTCGCCAAGCGCGAACCGGCTGTCGTGGGCCTGCCCGCCGTCTCGACCGTGCCCGATCCGCGCATCCTGCTGCGCCCCTATTTCTACGCGACCCCCCAGACTTCCGATCCGAAAGCTGCCCCCAAGCCATAACCCGCCTCAAGTAGGCCGAAGGCCGACAGGCGGACTAAAAGGACACCTGATGCATCGCCTTCTCCTGGCCTTGAGCCTCGCCAGCACCCTCTTGGCGGGCTGCACCCCGGTTCCGACCGGCGTTACCTCGACGCGGGTCGATCTTTCGAATGGCGAGAAGATCGGTTTTCTGGTCGGGACCATTGGGGCGAATACCGAGGCCTCGGACGCCAACCAATATCTGCTGCGCCTCTGTGACGACAGCGGCAAGATCGTGGCCGCCGCCCTCTATACCGTCAATTTTGGTCTGAAAGCCGCCGATGTGCGCGACGGGGATTTTGCCGGCGATAGTTTCGTGATCGGCCTGCCCGAGGGGCGGTATGAGATCTGCGACACCGTCGTCCGGCGCAAGGAATATGCGACCCTCCAGATTAAGGCCTATAATTCCGCGACCCCGATCCAGGTGAAGGCCCGCGAGATCCAGTATCTCGGCCGCTTCATCGGCAGTGCCGATATCTCGACCGGTCTCTTTGAAGGCCGCACGATCAAAGGCATCACCTGGGACGTCATCGACGGCCAGACCCTCGATCTGCCGGCGATCCTAAAGAAAATCCCGGCGAGCGCCCCCCGCCCGGTGATGGCCGTCCTGCCGCAATCCGCCCTGAAACCCCCAATCTTCCGCCCGCGCGCGACGCCCTGATCCGCCGCAAGGAGCGGTCGGGACAGAACCGGGGCGCGCCGCCCCGGACCCGCAGGGTCTAAGGGGATCGCCTCAAGTAGGCCGAAGGCCGATAGGCGAGCACAAACCCGCCTCAAGTAGGCCGAAGGCCGATAGGCGCCCGCAAAAGCTTCTCGTCATCCCCCGACTTGATCGGGGGATCTCCTCCGGGGGCCTGTCCAAGGGGCATGAGCCAGCGTGGGGCGCGGCCCCTGCGGGGCTACTTCCAGAGCGATATCCCCTCCTGGGCAATCGCGCGCTGCACCGCCGGGCGGGCTTCCATCCGCTTGGCGTGTTCGGTCCAGGTCGGATAAAGCGCCGTCATATCGATCGCCATGCGGTTGCCCCAGCGATAGAAGACCAGCAGATAGGCATCGACCACCGAATAACGCTCTCCCAGCGCCCAGGTCCGGCCGGCCAGCTTTTCTTCGACCATCGCGAAGTTCGCCGCCAGATGCTCCTTGCCCTTGGCGACCAGCGGCGGGAATTGTTCGGCCTCGGGCAGGAAGAAGTCCGGCTTCCAGATCATCCGCACCGCCACGGCATGGACGGCGCCCGAGAGCCAATTCATCCATTCGACCGCCCGCGCGATGCTCTCGGGATCGTTGCCGATCAAGCCGGCCGCCGGGTTGGTCAGCCCCAGATGCAGCAGGATCGCGGCGGCTTCCGTCAGGGTGAAGCCTTCGGCCGTCAGCACCGGAATGCGGCCCTTGGGGTTGATCTTGCGGAATTCGGCCGTTTTAGCCTCCGGATGCCCGCTCGACATCATCGCCAGCTCATAAGGCTGGCCCAATTCTTCCAGGATGATATGGGGCGCAAAGGAACAGGCGCCGGGCGCGGCATGCAGCGTATACATCGGGTCCTCCAAAAGCAGGAGGACCACCTTACCGAAAATCCCCGCTCGTAAAAGAGGGCAGGGCGCATCTCGGTTGGCCTGTCGCCCTTGTGCTCCTTGATGTCGGAACCAGAGGCCATTGCGGCCGGGGCCAAGAGCGCGGATGCGCTCGCCCGGCGAGGGACCAAACTTAGCGGAGCTGGCTGTCTTTGCTGCCGCGCCGGTTGATGCCGACGATTTTAACGGCGGCATCCAGGCTCGCTTGGCAGGCGACGCAGGTCCGCACGCCCGGCTGCGCCTTGCGCCGCGCTTCGGGGATCGGCTCGCCGCACTCATCGCACTCGGCAGCCGAATCCCCCGCCGGAATCCGGGCGCGGGCGGCCTTCACGGCATCGGCCACCGTATCGTCGATCTGATCCTGCACCGCGCCGTCGCGCGTCCAACCACCGGCCATGGTTCCTGCCTCGGTTTGTGGGCCCTTATTTCCCTAAGATAAGCATCCGGCGGCCGGTCGGAAAGGCCAGCTTCCACCAGAAAGCGCCGGGCGCGCGCCGCCCCCGGACCCGCATGGCTAAAGGGGAAGACGTCCCATCAAAAAAACTCTCGTCATCCCGGACTTGATCCGGGATCTCGTATGCCAAACCGCGTCGGCCAATTTTCTCCTTCAGAAAGCCGTCATCCTCGAGCCTCGACCCAAGGATCTTTAAGCGAAGGACGGAGACCGGCCCTAGATCCCAGCGACGGGCTTGGGCATCATGAAGCAGGTCCCGATCCGCCCAACGGCCGCCACACTGCTGCACCAGGGTGCTCCAACCTTCAGCTTATCCTTCGGCGGAAAAACCATGCGGCGCGCGCCATCTCTCCTCCTCCTGCTGTCCCTCCTTGCCGGGCCGACGGTCGCATCGGCCGCCAGCCAGGGCGTGGAGCCGGCGCCCCCCGGCCCTTACCGCAACCAGGAGGGCCGGTTCCAGGTCATGGTCGCCCCAAAGGAGACCGCCTGTTTGCCACAGGGGCTGTTCGCCGGCGCGATCGTCTTTTTTGCCAAACCCGGGACGTGCCAGAGCCTGCTCAACCCGATCGACACTTTTTTCACCAAGCTCCCTCCCGCCTTACTGATCCTGGGCGAGCTGAGACGGGACGATCGCTCGGTGCTGGATCTGACGACGCGAAATTGTGTGATCCCGGCAGAACCGCTCGCCCCGATCACTCGCAAAGCCATCACCCTAGAAGGGGCTCGCTGCCTCCAGGCGTCCGACGAAGGGCCAGCCATCCTCTACTCTTATCGCCGCCCGGCCGATGCCAAATCCGGCGCTATCCTTTATGGTTTCCTCGTCAAATACGACGGCCCGCCAGCCGACGCCATCCGCCGTATCGAAGACGGTCTCGAAAAATTCGATCTCCTGGATTAATCCCGCAGCAGCTGAGGAGCGCGACCATGGACATCAAACGGGTGGGCGCGACGCCCTCCACCCAGGGCTCGCCGGATTATTTCACCGGCAGCGTGCGCATCGATCCGCTGTTCCAGGCCAGCGCCCCCGCCCGCGTCGTCGGGGCCAGCGTGACGTTTGAGGCTGGCGCCCGCACCGCCTGGCACACTCACCCTCTGGGCCAGACGCTGCTCATCACCGCCGGTATCGGACGGGTGCAGCGCGCAGGCGGCCCGATCGAGGAAGTGCGCCCGGGCGATATCATCTGGTTCCCGCCCGGCGAAAAACACTGGCACGGCGCCGGCCCCACCATGGCTATGACCCATATTGCGATCCAGGAAGCGCTGGACGGCAAAACCGTCGATTGGCTGGAACAAGTCAGCGACGCCCAATATGACGGGGATCTTTAGGCCGCAGGATCGGCCTTTGAGGCGCTCTCCAGGCTGGCCAGCGCCGCCACCAGATCCTGCTCGACCCAGGGCTTTTGCAAGAACCGGCAGAAACTCGGCAGTCGGTCGAATTGCACCTGATTGGCGGACGCGATGATGATCGGCGTGGTGTGAAATTGTTTGCGGGCACAGGCGGCAAACGTCAGGCCATCGATATTGCCCGGCATCCGGATGTCGGTCAAAATCAGATCCAGCTCGAGGCCCTTGTGCTCGCCGAGATAACTCAAAGCCTGATCGGCTCGCTTGAAGGCCAGGACAACAAAATCCAGCCCGATCAAGGTTTCCTCGATCACCATTCGGACCAGATATTCATCCTCGACGATGAGGGCGGTCTTTTGGGCTGTCGTCATAATTTGATAATGGCGCTAAAGCCGAACAGTTCCATCGGACCCCCGCCTCAAGCAGCGCGCAGCGCGATAGGCGACTAATAGGCTTTCAAATCCTGGGGCGCGCCGCCCCGGACCCGCAGGGCTTAAGGAAAAGCGCCATCCCAAAAGGTCTCGTCATCCCGGCCCCCGAGCCGGGATCTCATGTGGCCGAACTTCGTCGTCCGGCCCGGCCACCCCTCCGTCGTCATTCTTGGGCTCGACCCGAGGATCTTTAAGCGAGGATCAGAGACCGGCCACAGATCCCCCGATCAAGTCGGGGATGACGGGACTTTTGAGGACGCCTCCGTCAAAATACCGCCGTCATCCCGTGGCTTGACCTCGGGGTCTCCTCCGGAAGCTTGTCAAAGTTGGGCTGAGATAGTGTGGAAACGCCCCCGGAGGGGATGCCGGGATCGAGTCCCGGCATGACGAAGCTTCTATAAATCAGGAATGCGGGTCACGGGGCGGCGCGCCCCGTGCCTTAACGCGCCTCAAGTAGGCCGAAGGCCGATAGGCGCGCGCAAAAACCAGCCTCAAGTAGGCCGACGGCCGATAGGCGCGCGCAAAAACCAGCCTCAAGTAGGCTGACGGCCGATAGGCACCCGTCAATCAAGGATGCGGCGCGCCCCGTGTCTTCCTTCCCCTAAGCCGGGTTCTTCACGCTCGGCCGCTCCTGCAGCCGGGCATTCCAGGCGATCAGCGTTTGGCAATCGTCCGGTACCGCGATCTGCGCAAAGCCGGCAAACACCAGCCCCGCCAGCACGGTGATATCCGCCATCGAGAAGTGATCGCCCGCCAGATACGGCTGGTTTTGCAGCACCCGATCGAAATAGCGCATGCCGGCGACGGCCTTCTCGCGCTGGCGGCGGCCCCATTCGGCGCGGTCGGTCCACTCCGGGCTTTTGTAGGCCTGAAGCGCCTCGCCCAGGCCTGGGGTTGCATGGTGGAAATAGATCCCCACCGGATCGATCAGTTCGGATTCCGCGCGCTTCTGCATCATATGGATGATGGCCTTTTCGCGCGGATTGGTGCCCGTCAGCACCGGTTTGCCGTCGAGATTATCGAGATATTCGGTGATCGCCGTGCATTCGGAAATATAGGTCCCATCCTCGAGTTCCAGCACCGGCACCGTGCCGGTCGGATTGATCGCCAGGAAGGCGGGCTGTTTATGCTCGGCCGCCGGCAGATCGACCTTCACGAACTCGATCTGATCGGACAGACCCTTTTCGGCCAGCACGATGCGGATGCGCAAGGGGTTCGGGAAGCCGGGAATATCATGGATTTTCATCGGGTCGCTCGTTGGTTGGGGTTTGTATATCTATCGATAGATAGGTGCCTCTTATAAAACCCTTCCGCTTTGCCCTGTCAATCGCTATCTATCACTAGGTAGGGAAATGGAGCGGGCGGCGATGGCGACGGATATGAAGCAGGTGATCTTGGACGCGGCCCGGCCGATGGTGCAGGCGCGCGGCTATAATGCCTTGAGTTTCCGCGATCTTGCCGCCGCCGTCGGCATCAAGAGCGCCAGCATCCATTATCATTTCCCAACCAAGGGCGATCTCGGCGCTGCCTTGGCCCGCGCCTATATCGAGGATCTGGTGGCCGTGCTGGACAGCCTGCCGACCGCCCCCGAAAGCCGCTCCGAGACCTTCCGCCTCTATACCGACATCTTCCGCCAGCCCCTGATGCGCGATAACCGCATGTGCCTCTGCGGGATCCTGGCTGCGGAATATCGCGACCTGCCCTTGGAAGTGCAGACCGAGGTCACCCGCTTTGCCGATCTCAACATCGCCTGGCTGACCCAGATGCTGCCGGCCCCCGCCGATGATGCCGCCCGCCGCGCCAAAGCCCTCGCCCTCTTCGCCGCCTTGGAGGGCGCCCAACTCATCGCCCGCGGCCGCGGCGACATCGCCTCCTACGACGAAGCCGTCGAGGCTTATCGGGTGGTGGGGCTTATTCCGTAGGGCGGGCCTCAAGTGGCGCGAAGCGCGATAGGCGACTAAGGCAAGGGGCGCCGCGCCCCTTGACCCCGCACTTGATGCGTTCCTAAGCCTCTCGCTTATCGACGAACTAAGTGATGCGTTTCATGAGTTAAATCCATTGACCGGCTTCAGCTTGAGAGGGATCATTCTCTGGTTGCAAAAGTTTATTGGCGGTGAACCATGGCGGGTGAGCGTAAAACACTTCAAATCCATTATCGGCGGCTATCTAACACCGCTGTGCTAGGTGGCAACACTCTTGAACAGAGCGTGCGTAATGCCTTTGGCATTGCCCTAACCGGCGTGGCTTTGAAAGACAGAGCAAGTCACCGAGTCTACGAAAAGGCTGACGAAAGCCTTTTGGTGAACCTCTACAAAGATGTTGAGGACCCAACCCTGGTTTTCGGTGACATCGTTCATTTTTCCCGTGGCCGTCTGCAATCGCTTTTGGACACAGGCAAACTGGACGACCCGTCAGCCTTGGTTGAGCAACTGACCGCGCCCGAACGCAAGGAATACATACATTCGATCATGTATTGGATGGTCAAAGGGAATCACGCTTTCCTCATCCAGAGTACCTCTCTGAAATCCGACACGCTTGAGGAATACCTCGCTTGGCTGCTATGGCAAAAGACGGAGAGCCTAAAGGGAGACCCTGGGCTTGTTTTAGCCGCCAAGTTTGACCAGGACCAAGTCGGCGGGGATCTGCAAGATATTCAAGAGGTCATTATCGGGGGCACGGTAAGACCTGAGGCTCCTGGGGCGACTCCAGAGCCTATTCCTGCGGCTCCTGGCCCCACCAAGGAGGTCGAGGAGCATGGACGTTTGAGCGTGCGTCGCTTAGGTCAGGGCGTATGGGGAGTGTTGGCAGAGTTGCTGGGGGACTCTGCCAAAGTGGACAGCATCCGAGAGGCGATCCCGGAAGATGCCGAACTCTCGGTCGAGGTTCACATCGGGTATAAAACCAAAAGAAGGAAACCTGATCGCGCCGCCCTGAGGCAACTGGAACAGGGGCTCCGAAATGTGCCGGACAGCCAAATCAAGGTTGTGGGCAAAGACGGCACGCGTTCGGTCGATGGAAAGATTCGTCTTCATCATTCAGCCTCAATCAAACTGCTGAAATCTGGCAAGGCGGGTGAAGAGAAAGTCGGAAGTCTGTTGGACCCAACGGATGTGCTTCGTGCTATGTTGGAGGCTTACACAAACTTTGTCAGCAACGGGAAAATCGAGCCTGTGGGTTGAGATCGAGAAGCCGATGCGCCGTTTTACCTTCTTTATTGTTCCGATCTTAGCGGGCGTTGCTGCAGGCTTTTGGCTGCCGCATGCACGGTGGGATGACATTGACGAAGGTTTGTTGGCGTTTCTCGGCCTAATCGCTGCTGGTTTGCTGCAAATGATCCCAGCAACGATCTCTTTTGTTCAGCCTGAGCACGTTACCCCCATTCAAGCGCGAGCATTCAGTCGTGACCTGGAAAAACTCCAGCGATATTGGTTGGGGATGCTGGTATTTGTCCTACTCACGGCCGTAATTCTCATCATCTCCCGGCTGTTTGTGGGTCATTCTTCTGTTGATATGCCTTATTTTGAGAAAGTCGACTTTTCCCAAGTTTTGAGCGGCTTGGGGGGCTTTTGCTTTGTTCTGGTGATTGAGCGTGCTCTCCACATTGTTCCGATCGTGAACACGTTGCAAAAGCGACGAACAGCTATCGTGATCGAGGCGGCGAGCCGACGAACGAAAGCAGAGCTTGAAGCACAACAGGCTCCCCTGCCCAACGTAACGCCGGAAGGCTATGGCGAGATCGTTTCCCGCCACTAATAAGCCGTTGACGATTTAAGGTCGGACATGTGCCATTGAGGATCAACGGGGCGGCAAAGGGCTATTTATTGACATCGTAAATCCCGGCCCCCGAGCCGGGATCCCTTTCCGTCGCCCCTAGGGTCGCCAAGCCAGCGGGGAGCGAGAGGGGCCGGGCCCCTCTCACCTTAAACCGAGCGCCTCAAGCAGCGCGAAGCGCGGTAGGCTTACACAACCGACGCACCCTCAAACCGACCGCATCAGCCCGCCGTCAACCTTCAGGCTCTGGCCGGTGATATAGCCGGCGCCGTCCGAGGCCAGGAAGGCGATGGTCGCGGCGACTTCTTCGCTGGTGCCATAGCGGCCCATCGGCACGCTGTCGCGGCGTTCGTCGGTGGCGGGCAGGCTGTCGATCCAGCCGGGCAGGACGTTGTTCATGCGTACGTTATCGGCGGCATAGGTATCGGCGAAGAGTTTGGTATAGGCGGCGAGGCCGGCGCGGAATACGGCCGAGGTCGGGAACATGGTCGAGGGTTCATTGACCCAGGCGGTGGAGATATTGATGATCGCGCCGGCCTTCTGCCTCTGCATGATCGGGGCGATGATCCGCACCGGGCGGATGACGTTCATCAGGTAGATATCCATGCCGGTGTGCCAGGCTTCGTCGCTGATCTCGAGCAGCGGGGCGCGCGGGCCGTGGCCGCCGCTATTCACCAGCACGTCGATCCGGCCCCAGGCCGCCATGACCTGATCGACCAGCTTTTGTAGATCTGCGACCGACTGGTTGGAGCCGGTGAGGCCGATGCCACCGAGTTCTTTGGCCAGGGCTTCGCCTTTGCCGGAGGAGGAGAGGATCGCGACCTTATAGCCATCGGCCGCGAGGCGCTTGGCGGCCGCCGCGCCCATGCCGCTGCCGGCTGCCGTGATAATCGCTGTTTTTTCTACTGCCATGATCTGTCCTCGCATAGGCCCCTATCGGGCGGAATAGCGGAATGATACCATCGCATGGCCCTCGGGACGACGCAGTTACGTTGAATTATGTCAGTAGAAAATCTACAGCTTCACCGCTTGCCGCCGTTGAACAGCCTGCGGGCTTTCGAGGTCGCGGCGCGGCATCTGAATTTCCGCCTCGCCGCCGAGGAATTGGGCGTCACCCAAGGGGCGGTGGCCCAGCAAGTGCGGGGACTGGAGGCGGAGCTGGGCCTCAAGCTCTTTGACCGCCTGCCGCGCACCCTGGCGCTCACCGATAGTGGCCGGGCCTATCAGGCCAATGTTCGCCGGGCGTTTGAGCTGCTGGCCGAGGCGACCGCCGCTCTGCGGCCCGAACCCTTGCATCTCACCATCAGCGTCACCCCGACCTTCGCCTCGAAATGGCTGATCCCGCGCCTGCCGGAGTTCAGTGCCGCCCATCCCGGCATCGATCTGCGCATTTCGGCGAGCGAGCGCCTGGCGAATTTCCAGTCGGACGCGGTTGATCTGGCGGTGCGTTACGGCAGTCCGCCCTTTGGCCCCGGCCTCATCGCCGATCTCCTGTTCGACCAGGACCTGATTGTGGTCGCAAGCCCGCAGCTGCTTGCGCGCTTCGGCACGCCCAAGACGGCTGAAGAAGCCGTGGCGCTGCCGCTTCTCCATGACGCCCATAATTTCTGGCCGCAGTATCTCGAACAGATCCTCGGCGGCGCGCCGACGCTCTCCGCCCGCAACACCCGCTTCAACCAGACCTCGCTCGCCATCGAAGCCGCCTTGGCCGGGCAGGGGCTCGCCTTGGTCGCGCGGTTTTTTGTCGAAGAAGACCTCGCGATCGGCCGCCTCATCCAGGTTTTCCCCACCGTGATGTCCAGCGGCGCCAGCTTCTATCTGGTCAGCCCCCGCAAATCCCGCCAGCCCGGCCCGCTGGCAGCGGTGCGCGACTGGCTCCTGACCGCGATCCGCGCGCAGGTCAAAGAAGGCACGGGGCGCGCCGCCCCCAAGACAGGATAAAGGCACGGGGCGCGCCGCCCCGTGACCCGGCCGGCCCAGAGTCCTGCCATTCTAACCCCGCATCCCGTAAAAGGTCGTGCCTCAAGTAGGCCGAAGGCCGATAGGCACATCAAACAAACCCCCCGTCATCCCATGGCTTGACCATGGGATCTGTGGCCGACCTCCGTCAGCTTTGAAACCGGCTCCAGGCAAAAATCGGGTTGCGCACCACAGCCGAATGCCGCCCCACTCTTGGCAAACAAGGCGAGGAATAAGAATGCTGACAAAATCCGTGCTGCGCGTCGCCCGCCCAACCGATGATCTCGCGGCGGTGGAGCGCTTCTATATCGACGGCCTCGGCTTTGAGGTCCTGACGCGCTTTTCCGGCCATAACGGCTTTGACGGGGTGATCCTCGGCGCGCCGCACGCGCCCTGGCACCTCGAATTTACCCATCAAGCCGGTCACACAGTCGGGCGCGCGCCGACCCAGGATAACCTCCTGGTCTTCTATCTGCCCGATCCCGCTGTCTTCGAAGCCGCCGTGGCCCGAATGCAGGCCGCCGGCCACCAGCCGGTCCCGTCCTATAACGACTTCTGGGACGCCGCCGGCCGCACCTTCGAAGACCCCGACGGCTATCGCGTGGTCCTGCAAGGCGCGGCCTGGGTGCGTTAAGCGGGCGCCTATCGGGCTTCGCCCTACTTGAGGCGCGGCGGCCCGGCCGCAGCGCCCCTAAGCCGGCATCAACGCCTTAGCATCCTTGCCCGCCGCAAGCCGCATCGGCGCCGCCGGATCATTCACCGCCCGCCACACCGCCTCGGCCACATCGACCGACTTGGTGATCTCGTCCGGGTCCTGGCTCGCGAAATTGGCAAAGACGCTCTCAACCAACCCGGCATAAGCCTCCGGGAAGCCCCCGGCCGCCCCGATCCGCCCCCGCGCAGTCTCCGAAAACTTCGTCTCGGGCGAGCGCCCCGGCAGCACGATATGCGCCCGCACCCCGAAATCCTTGACCTCCAGCGCCAGGCACTCGGTAAAAGCATTCACCGCCGCCTTGCTCGCCGTATAGACCGCCAGCAGGGTCAGCGGCTTCAAGGTCACGCTGGAGGTGACATTGACGATCACCCCGCTTTTGCGTGACCGGAACTGCGGCAGCACCGCCTGACACAAAGCCATCGTGCCGATCGTATTGGCCTCGAAAATCTGCCGCACCATCGCCATCGAGGTGCCCTCAACCGCATTCAGCCAGCCGATCCCGGCATTATTGACCAGCGCATCCAGCGGCCCGGCCGCATCGATCGCCGCCGCAATGCTCTCTTCGCTCGTCACATCCAGCGGCAGGATCGTCAGCCGCTCCGACGAGGGCAGCACCGACGGATCGGGCTTGCGCATCGTCGCCACCACATGCCAGTCACGGCTCAGAAAATACCGGGCGATCTCGGCCCCAAAACCCGACGAACAGCCGGTGATCAGCACTGTTTTCATAAAACCAACTCCAGGAGGGATAAGAGGAATGTCCCTATCCTGGACCGCCGGCGCCGGACGATCTATAGTTGGAAATCCAGATCTCTTTTACGAAAGTCCGGCAGATGATCGATCCGCTCGCCGAAGTCGTCCGGCTCCTGCAGCCCGATGCCCTGCGCGCCAAGGTGGTGAGCGGCGCCGGCACCTGGAGCGTCCGCCGCCCGCGCTCCGATCAGCCCTTCTATTGCGTCGTGATGGAAGGCACCCCCTGCCTCACCGTCGACGGACACGACCCGCTGCCCCTGCAACCCGGCGACTTCATCCTGGTCCCCAGTGTCAATGGCTTCGAAATGGCCGGCGTGGGTACTCCAGATCAGGGAGGCCGACCATCGGCCCCGCCCGAAACCACGACCTTCCTACCCGGCGAAGTCCGCCACGGCATCCCCGATGGCCCGCCCGACGTGCGCCTGCTCGCCGGCCTCTTCGAATTTGGCTCCCCCGACGCCGCCCTGCTGGTCGCGCTGCTGCCAAAGCTGATCCATGTGCGCGGCGAACCGCGCCTCGCGACCCTGGTGCAGCTCGCCAGCGACGAAGCCCGCGCAATCCGCCCCGCCCGCGCCGTCATCCTGGCGCGTCTCCTCGAAATCCTGATGATCGAAGCCCTGCGCTCCACGGCCGGCACCGCCGCCTCGCCCGGCCTGCTGCGCGGTCTCGCCGATGCAAGGCTCGCCGCATCCATCCGCCGCCTGCACGAAGACCCCGGCCACCCCTGGACCATCGAGACCCTGGCAAGCGAAGCCGCCCTCTCGCGCTCGGCCTTTTTCGAACGCTTCCGCCGCGCCCTCGGCCTCGCCCCCATGGAGTACCTGCTCTCCTGGCGCATGGCGCTGGCGAAAAACCTTCTGCGCAAGGGCGAAACCAGCATCACCGAAATCGCCACCCGCATGGGCTACGCCTCGGCCAGCAGCTTCACCATCGCCTTCACCCGCCACACCGGCCAACCGCCCGCCCGTTATGCCAAGACGCTGGCGGCAGCCCCGGAACCGCTGGAAGCCTAAAGGCGAGGGCCGCCGCGGCCCTCGACCCGCGTTTCAAACAAGAACTCGTCATCCCCGGGATCTCGTGTGGCCAAACCGCGTCGCTTCTTAAGGCGCGGCCCGCCCCGCTCAGTGATAAACCGCCACCAGCCATCGGCCCTGATCGCAATAGAAGAACCGCAGCAGACTGTCGGTGCCATCCTGCAGAGCCATCGCCGTGGTCTGGGCCTCGTCGGGATAAGAGAGCTTCGTGCCGTCGAGCGCTGAAAACTGCGCCATCGGCAACGGACGATTTTCGATCCTGAGACCGGCCGGCGGGATAGTCCACTCGATCCGGGCCGGGCAACTCGGATGAAACTCATACCCGTCCTGCCGGATCACCAGGGCATAGCGGCCCCGCCCGGTCTGGCACCAGGAAGCCTCATAGCGCTCATCGGCCTCAAAGCCCGTCGGCGAATAGCCCCGCACGGAAAAAGCGGTGTCATCGTCGGGTGTCAAAACCTGCCCGGAAGACGTGCTCGGCGCTTGGCAGTCCGCCTCGGACTCGGCCCGCGCCCCACCCACCGCAACGCCGACTAGCAGCGCCAAACCCGCCAGACCGCCGATCAACAATGCCCCGCGACGCTTCACCCGAACCCTCCGTATCCCGCCAAAAACCCGTCATCTCGGCCCCACTCTTAAAACGTGAAGAGGGCCAGGCCAAACCGCGTCGCCTCTCAAGGCAAGGGCGCGCCGCCCCTTGACCCGGCATGCCTGGAGCAATCCAGCCGCCGCCTGAACCCGGCGTCCCATCAAAAGTCCCGTCATCCCGGACCCCGATCCGGGATCTGTGGCCAACCTCCGCCTGGGTGGCCGCGCCAGCCTGCCTACACGAGATCTATGGGAGGCCGGCCTTTCCCCCCTCTCCGTCATCATCCTCGGGCTTGACCCGAGCATCTTTAAGCGAAGAACGGAGATCGGCCACAGATCCCATGGTCAAGCCATGGGATGACGAGACTTTTGACTGGAAAGAACGCGCTCCAGAAAAGCCGGGTCACGGGGCGGCGCGCCCCGTGCCTTATCCTTGGCTTCAACCGCCGACGCTCCTCAAAAACTCCGCGATCCGCGCTGTGTCCCCGATCCGCGCCCCTGGCAACCGCGCCTTCAGCCATTCGGCTGCTCCAACCGATCCGCCATCACTGACCAGCAGTATCGGCGTTTCAATCTCGCGCAGGCTCACCGCGTTCAGCGCTTCGACGCCGGAACTGGGGCACAGCAGGCAGGCGGCTTTGATCCGAGGTTCACGATAATCCTGCGTCCGCCGGGACCAGCTTTCCTGGAACACTGGATCGCCTTCCAACTGCGCTGCGCCCTCTTCGCCGCCGATCACCGCGGCAAAACCCTGCCAGGCCGTATCCTCCAGGCAGGCGCCCAGCAGGAACAGCACCGCCAGGGCGCCGGATCCGGCCCCCAGCGCGCTGACTCGGGTAAGGTTCAGATGGCCCGCCAGCGGTCCTTCGTTGGCCACACAATCGAGCAGAAAGCTCAAATCCCGCGCCGCCTCCCACCAAGCAAGCTGCCCTTCAAGGTGCAGGGGATGAATCGTGCCGGTGCCATGGTGGTGGATGCCCAGAACGATGAAACCCTTTGCCACTAGATCCCTCGCCAGCCCATGGAGCGCATAGGGCGAGGCGCTGTCACCCAGGCTCAGCAGAACCACCGGATGGGGGCCGGGCACGGGATCAGCATCCTTGGCCATGTCGCTCAGGATAAAGGCGGGATCGTCGGGCGGGCCGATGATCAAGTCCGCGCATAAGCTGCCCGCCATGGCCGGATACCAGCAGGTCAGGGCTAGGTCGCGTGGCCAATCGGGCGACCGCCAGGCCGGGCGGCTCTCATCCTCAAACCATCTGCTGCGATGACCGATGATCATGGGCGAGCGCCATCCAGAAACTCCGCCGTCTTCTCCGCGACTTCCCGATGAATTGCCGCCCGGTCGATCCCCGGCGGGTCGGCGAAGACGTCCGGCAGGCTCGCCTTGCTGCGGTCGGTGCCGAGCGGCAGGAAGACGTAATGGCTCACCTCCGGCCTCAGGATCTCCAGACTCGCCTGGGGCAACAGCCCTTGCAGCCACTGCCCATAGACCGGCGGGGCCTCCTGATCGTTATCGCCGACCAGCATTGTTATCGGCTGCTTGATCCTGCGCAGGCTCGCCTCCGTGAACCCGCGCACCGGCGGGGCGGGGGCATAGAGGGCGGCGGCCGAGATGCGTCTGTCGCGATAGTCAAACCCCTGTCTATCCCAGGAGGCCCGGAACGCCGGATTGCGGGCCAAAAGCCCGTCGAGCTGATCGGCCAGATCGGGAAATTCGCGCGGGCCGCGCCGCACGATGCTCATCTCTTCGGGCTGGGCCAGCGCCCAGGTGCGGTACTGCGCCATATCGGTGCGGGCGCCGAGCAGGCCCAGGACGCTGTGGGTTCCGAGCGAGAAGCCGACGGCCGCCACTTGGCTAAGGTCGATCCGCCCGGCGAGGAAACTGTCCCGGCCCAGGAAATCCAAAAGGAGGGTCAAATCCCGTGCCCGTTCCCACCAGGCGAGGAAGCCTTCGGGCAGATAAGGCTCGGTCGAGGTATTGCCATGGTGATTGGCGCCGATCACCACCCAGCCGTCGGCGACCAGCCGGCGCGCCAGCCAATGAAACCCGACCGCCGATCCACCGGTGCCATGGCTGACGATCGCCACCGGAAGGTCGCCCCCAACGGGCTCGGCATCGCGCGCCTGGGGCCCCAAGATGAAGAAAGGCGACTCCGGCGATCCGATCACGGCCTCGGCCACCCGGCTGTCCGCCGCCGCTGGATACCAAGCGCTCCAGCCGATCGGCCGGGGGCCAGACCCGCGCCACTCCGGCCGGTCGGGATCGCTGAGGATGCCCTCGCGATAGCCTAGGGGGAGGGGCGGGTTGGAACTCATCATCGAAACCTTATCATTCGCCTATCGGCCTTCGGCCTACTTGAGGCGGTCTGTATGTTCGCCTACCGGAACCGTTCGTCTGTCTATCGGCCTTGGGCCTACTTGAGGCGTGGACCTATCCGAGGCGCCCGCCCCAATCTCCAGGATGCGCCGGCCCGCGTCGGGCCGCCCCCGGCAGGGCCTTCTTCATCGAAACCTTAGGCATCATCCTCGCGGGTATCGGGATCACTGGTGTCGGGCATAGCGGTATCGCAGACGAAGGCGAGTTTATTGCTATCCGGATCGCGGACATAGGCGGCGTAGAAATGCTCGCCATAGTGCGGGCGCAGGCCGGGGGCGCCTTCATCGCTGCCGCCGTTGGCCAGCGCGGCATCATAGGCGGCGCGCACCATGGCGCGGCTTGCGGCGCGGATGGCCAGCATGGTGCCATTGCCGAAGCTGGCGGGCTGGGTGTCATAGGGTTTGCCGACGTAGAGGCGAGCGTGCGGCGCCTCGCGCGATCCCCAGCCGACCAGGGCTTCGTCGGTGAAACAGCGGGATTGTTCCAGGATCGCCATCACCGGATCGTAGAAGGTAAGGGCGCGCGGCAGATCGTCGGTGCCCAGCATGACATAGGTGAACATGGGTGTGATCCTTGGAGCCAGCGCGTGAGGCGGGGTAGACTGGTCGCATGCAGATGGCGGACAGTTTCAACCAACTCGCGCGTTACAATCAATGGATGAACGGCAAACTGCTGGCGGCGGTGGGCCGTTTGCCGGCGGGCGAGGCCTATGCCGACCGGGGCGCGTTTTTCGGTTCGGTCTTTGCGACGCTGGTGCATCTCTATCAGGCCGATCTCATTTGGCTAAAGCGGATCGCCGATCACCCGGCCGCCTTCCGCGCGCTGGGGCCCGTGCGCCCGCTCACCCATCCCTATGATTGGTCGGCCCCGCCGTTTGCCGATCTTGCGGCGCTGACCGGCCCGCGAGAGGCGCTCGATGCCGTGATCCTGGCCCTGGTGGCCGAGGCGCCGCCGGCGAGTTATGACGAGCCGATCTCCTATGTAAATCGGGCAGGCGAGCGCTATAGCGACGGTTTGGGCATCATCCTGATGCATCTCTTCAACCATCAGACCCACCATCGCGGCCAGATCACCACCCTCCTAACCCAGGCCGGCGTCGATATCGGCACCACCGATCTCATCGCGCTCGATGATCCGGAATAAGGGGGGCGCAGGATTGCTCCGCAGGCAAGGGGCGCGCCGCCCCTTGACCCGGCTTCCCTATTGAACGCGTCATCCCGTGGCTTGACCACGGGATCTCCTCCGGGAGCCTGTCCAATCTTGGCTCAGACAGCGTGGAAACGCCCTCGGAGGGGATGCCGGGATCAAGTCCCGGCATGACGGCTTATAAAAATTGGGACGGCGGGTCTCGGGGCGGCGCGCCCCGTGCTTTAAGACGCGACGCGGCCTGGCCACCCGAGATCCCGGATCAAGTCCGGGATGACGAGCTTTTGTTTGAAGCCCTTTGTTGGGCTTTAGAAGTGAAGGCCGGTGGATGAGCCGCTAGGCCCCGGCGGCTTTGCCGCCGAATCGTAAAAGCTAAGCGCGCAACGCGCGCGGGAGCGGAGGAGCGCAGCGTACTCCCTGTACGCGAGCATCCGAGCACCGCAAGCAACGACGCGGATCGCCGCCGGACGAGCGCCCTCACCGAGCGTCCCTAGCCCTAAAGCGGCGCTGTTTTGCTTCATTCCCGCAATCGCTCATTGAGCACCAGCGTCGGCGCCCGGATTTGGAGCTGTCGAGGAAGATCCAGCCGCAGCCCGGCGCCGCGCAGCGTCTGAGGCGGTCGCGCGGCAGGTCTTCCAGCAGCTCCATTGCCGCCAGGGCCAGGCGATGGATTGGCAGGTGATAGCGATAGTTCTGCTCGACCGGCGTCAGGCGATAGCCCGTGGGCGTCACCTTCATCTCGGCGCTTTGCTGGGCGTCGCGCAGGGCGGCCTCCATCCGGCGCAGGTCGATCGGCTCGGGTTTGGCGGCATCGATGCGGGCGTTGAGCAGCTTGGCGATGGTCTCTTGCAGCTCGGTCAGATCGTCAAGGGGGAGGGTTTCGGGCGGATTGCTGATTTTGGGCGATCGATAGCGCCATTGTTCGGCCTCGCTGAGCAGGCCTTGCACCAGGCAGAAGTCGGTGAAGCTGTCGCGGTTCAGCAGCCGGGCACCCGCATTGATAAAATCGATAGCGCAATGACCGCCGACCATCATCGGCAACGCCTCGATCTCGCGGGGGGCGGGCAGGGGCGTGACGGGCTCGCCGCGTTTGTCGCCTGCCGTGATCATCGCCCCTCCTTTTTCAGTCGTATACCGATAAGTGCGCTATCGAGATAGATGCAACCGACAATTATTCCGGTTGCGTATCGAGATCTCGACCGCGATCCGGCCTGTCAACCCCGAGTCTCTCTCCGTAACCGATAAAAGTCAATTGACAGGTTATAAAAAACCGTCAATTTAGATTTTAACGGTTACGGAGGAAACCATGAGCATCGCCGTGAAAGAGGGTGCCGTCGCCCGGGGAGAGTCGCGCCGTTGGCCGGTTATTTTGCTGGTTATTGCCCATGCCGATAGTGCCTTGGGTATGGCTTTGCTGCGGTTTACCCCGGTTGGACCGGTGGCGACCGCCTTTTGGCGCCTCTTATTGACGCTTCCAGTGCTGATAAGGCGCGATTCGGCCCCGCCGAAGGCCGAATGGGGCCTGATTTGCCTCGCGGGACTGCTGTTTGGGCTTGATCTGGCCTTTTGGTACAAGGCGATCCAGCAGACGAGTTTCGTCAATGCCACGCTGCTGGTGAACCTCTATCCCGCCTTGGTCGCCCTTTTGGCCTGGCCCCTTTTAAATCAACGGCCTAGCCGGAATTTTTGGACGGGCTTTATCCTGACGATTGCGGGCGGTTTGACCATTGTTGGCTTGCCTAAGGAGGTCTCGGGCAGCACGGTGGGCGATCTTTATGCCCTTGGCGCGGCCCTGGTTTATTCACTCTATTTTGTCATCGTCTCACGCCTTTCCACCAAATATGGGGCGTCGAACACGCTGTTCTGGACCAATGGCGCCTCGGTGCCCTGGCTTGCCGTTATCGCCTGGGGCTTTGGGGAAAGCCTTGCGATTCCAATGGATTGGACCGTGTGGCCGATCGTGGCGATTGCCGGTGCGGCGCTCTTTGGCCAATGGATCTTCACGATCGCGCTGGCCCGGGTGCCGGCGGCTTTTGCCGCCCTGACCAGCCATCTGGGCGTGCCGTTCGCGGCGTTGGCCGGCTGGCTGACCTGGGGGCAACCACTTGGAATCGCTCACCTTATTGGCGGCGCTCTCATCATCGGTGGGTTGACGCTGGCCAAGGATATTTCTACTGGACGATCTTCATCTTAACGCCGGGCTTGGGCATTTCGCCCGGCGCCAAGCCATTTAAGATCTCGAAGAGGCGCCGGTCGGTCGCACCCTCGTATTTCATATTTGAAACCAAGGTGTTAGCGTCCGCCTGGGTCGCCGCGGTGACGATCGCGATCCGCGCTTGCTTGGCCGAGGCGGCGTCGGCCTCGGACAGGCTGGTCAGGCTGTTTAGCACCTGGGTGGTGGTGCTATTTAAGCTATTGATCGCATTGGCAGGTCCGATGAATTGGAACCGATAGACCCTATTCTCTTCGGCCTGGATCGCCACCATGCGCACGGCAACCGCCTGGCCGCTTTCGGTTCGGGCCGTGGTGAGGGCTGTCGCCGCCGGTTTGCCCATCACGGTCAGGGTTTCGGCGCCCGATAGCGGCTGTTTGTCGGCCCAGGTCCGCAGGTAATCCTGGGCATTCTGGCCCGCTTTTGCGGTGCCGAGATCAAAGGCGAAACCGATGGAATTCGGGCCGCTGGCGGTCACCTGCTCGGCGCCATTTTGCAAGGCGAAGCGGGCGGGGGCTGTGAATTTCAGCTTGAGGGGCGGATAGAGGAAATCCTGGCCGCGCACGATTCCTTTAGCCGGATCAACGCCATAGGCCATGCCATCCAAATGGCTCAGCAGGATGTCGCGATTGACGACCGGATCGGCGACGGGCTTTTCCTTGGCCTGCCGGATTGCATCGGCCACGCGGTCGAGGGTGCGGGGATGACTTGCCATGATATCAAAGGTTTCGGCGCCTGATTGGCCAGCCTTTTGGGCTTCAAACTCCGAGATCGCCATCAGTTTGGACAGGAACCCCGCCATCGCTGACGGGTCGTAGCCGGCCCGGGCGATATAGCGAACCCCCAGCATGTCGGACTCGAATTCCTGATCGCGGCTGAATTTCTGCACATAGGCCGAAGCGCCGTAATTGACGACGTTGCCGATATCGCTGCCAAAAAAGGCGCCGAGCAGGCTCGCGCCAAGGCCCGCGACTTTGCCACGCGCATCGCGTTGCGCCGTGTGACGGGCCACGACATGGCCGATTTCATGGCCAACAACGCCGGCCAGCTCTGATTCGCTTGAGGTCAGAGCCACCAACCCGCGGGTCACATAGACATAGCCGCCGGGCAGGGCAAAGGCATTGACGATGTCGCTGTCCAGCACCGTGAAAGTGAACTTCTGGTCCTTGCGCTCGGACACGGCCGCCAGCTTGTTGCCGACCGAACTGACATAGGCCGCAAGCCCTTGATGGTCATAAGTTCCGCCATATTCCGCGACGATCTTGGGGTGCTCTCCGGCACCGATCCGCTGTTCTTCGGCCGGTGTCATGAAGACAAGACTATTGTCCCCGGTCGCCGGATTGGTTGAACAGGCAGCGGTTGCAAGGCCGAGATTGGCGAGCAAGATCAGGGGGATGATGCGGGACATGGAGAGGTTCAATCCTCAATCTTAAGGGCCGTTGGAAAGCATTATGCAAAATAGAACGGCGAAATCGAGGCTAAGGGATGGCGCGATGGGCGCGCTGCGTTAGTGTGAGTATCAAGACCCATGGCTGATAGGACCCAGTTCCGAATGCGCACCGACCTCTTTCCGGCGATCGAGCCGAACCGGACTGGCATGCTGACGGTCGATTCGCTTCATACGCTCTATTGGGAAGAATCAGGGAATCCAAAGGGTTGTCCGGTGATTTTTCTGCATGGCGGGCCGGGTGCCGGCACCTCGCCCACCCATCGGCGTTTCTTCGATCCCGCCTTCTATCGCATTATTCTGCTCGATCAGCGCGGCGCCGGCCGCTCCACCCCGCCGGCGGAAACCCGCGATAATACGCTGCCGCATCTGATCGAGGATCTGGAGATCCTGCGCCGCCATCTCAAGATCGAAAATTGGCTGGTTTTTGGCGGTTCCTGGGGCGCGACCCTGGCGCTGGCCTATGGTCAGGCCCATCCCGAACGCTGCCTCGGCTTCATCCTGCGCGGCATCTTCCTCGGGCGGATGTCCGAGGTCGATTGGTTCATGCAAGGCATCCGCATGACCTTCCCGGAGGCTTGGCGCGATTTCATGGATTTCCTGCCCCCGTCCGAACGCGAAGACCCGCTGGCCTCATACCATCGCCGCCTGACCCACCCGGACCCCGCGATCCATCTGCCGGCCGCGCGCGCCTGGAGCCGCTATGAGGGGCGCTGTTCGACCCTGCTGCCAGGTCCAGATGCCCAGGCAGCTGAATTGGGCGCTGCAGCCCTCTCTATCAGCCGTTTAGAGGCACATTACTTTGTGAATGATGTCTTCCTGGCCGAAGATCAGCTGCTGACCAACGTCGGGCGCCTGCGCCGGCACCCCTGCACGATCGTGCAGGGCCGCTACGACATGGTTTGCCCGGTGGTCAGTGCGGACGAGTTGGCGCGAGCTTGGCCGGAGGCGCGCTATGTGGTGGTACCCGATGCAGGCCATGCGGCGCTGGAACCGGGTGTTCGGGCCAGTCTGGTGGCGGCAACCGAACAATTCCGCCTGACCCACGGCGCCAGTTTTCTGACAGGCGCCGTGGTCTAGAACGAAGGATTAGGCCCGGCCGTAGTCATCTTCCAGGCGAACGATATCATCTTCGCCTAGATAGCCGCCAACCTGCACCTCAATGACATGCAGAGGCATCTTGCCGCTGTTTCCAAGGCGATGGGCGGCGCCAACCGGCACATCGCAAGACCCGTTTTCGAAGATCATCTTCTCTTCGTTGTTCAGGCTGACCGTGGCGGTGCCATGAACGACGGTCCAATGTTCGGAATGATGCTGGTGATAGTGGTGCGATAGCCGATGGCCCGGCTTGATCACCAGCTGATTGACGCGATAGCGCTCGCCCTCGACCAGCAGAGTCGAGGTGCCCCAGGGGCGATAGGTGACCCGATGGGTATCAGCCTCGCGCCGCTTGGCGGCTTTCAGGCGATCGACGATCTTTTTGACGTGCTGGGCCTGGTCACGCGGAGCCACCAGCACGGCGTCGGAGGTCGCGATCACCACCAGATTATCGACGCCCACGACGGCGGTTACCGGTCCGTCGGAGCGCAGATAGCTGTCGTGGACTCCCTCTGCCAGCACATCGCCGACGATGACATTTTGGTCGCTGTCCTTGGTGCCGATATCCCACAGCGCGTCCCACGCACCGACATCGCTCCAGCCGGGATCGGCCGGAATGACGGCGCCCTTGGTGGATTTCTCCATGACGGCATAGTCGATTGATTCCGAAGGGCAATCCTTGAAGGCATCCGGGCCCAGGCGCAGGAAATCGAGATCGCTCTTGGCGGAATCGAGGGCGCGCTCGCAGGCTTCCAGGATATCGGGGCGGAAGGCCCGCATCTCCGCGATCATCGTGTCGGCCCGGAACAGGAAGATACCGGCGTTCCAGACATAATTGCCGTCGGCCAGATAGCCTTCCGCTGTCTGGACATCGGGCTTCTCGACGAACCGGTCGATGGCGTTGATCCCATCGGCGATCGGCTTGCCCTGGCGGATATAGCCATAGCCCGTCTCAGGGCGGGTGGGGGCGATGCCGATGGTAACCAGATGGCCCTTGGCGGCTGTTGGCGCGGCCTTGACGATTACATCCCGCAAAGACTGCGGGTTGGTCACGGCATGGTCGGATGCGGCCAGCAGCAGCAGGGTTTCCGGGGCTTCACGGGCGGCAAAAAGGGCTGCGACGGCGGCGGCCGGGGCGGTGTTGCGGCCAAAGGGCTCCAGCACGATGGCAGTCGGGGCAATCCCGGCGGCGCGCAGCTGTTCGGCCACGATGAAGCGATGGGCCTCATTCCCGATGACCAGCGGCGCCGAGAAATTCGGCCCGGTCAGGCGGCGGGCGGTTTCCACCAGCATGCTGTCCTGTCCGATCAACGGCAGCAGTTGCTTGGGATATTGGGTGCGCGACATTGGCCATAGGCGGGTGCCTGACCCGCCCGACATCAGGACGGGGTGATACGCAAATCGTTTTGACGTCGGCCGCTCATTCCACCACCACGGACTTTGCAAGATTGCGCGGCTGGTCGACGTCAGTGCCCTTGCGGACCGCGACATGATAGGCCAGCAGCTGAACAGGAAGAGTATAGAGCAGCGGGGCGACGAAGGGATCGATATCCGGCAACTCGATGATATGGCGGGCAATTCCGGCCAGCTTGGCGGCGCCGGCCTTGTCGGTGATCGCGATGACATTGCCCCGACGGGCCGCGACTTCGTGCAGGTTGGATGCGGTCTTTTCGAACCAATGGTCGCTGGGGGCGACGGCGATCACCGGCACCTGCTCGTCGATAAGGGCAATCGGGCCGTGCTTCATCTCGCCGGCGGCATAGCCTTCGGCGTGGATATAGCTGATTTCTTTGAGCTTCAGCGCGCCTTCCATGGCGATCGGGAACCCGGTGCCACGGCCCAGATATAGCACGTCCTTGGCCTCCGAAATCGTCTCGACGATCTTGCGGAAGCTGGCGTCATCCAGGCGGGCCAGCAGTTCGGCGCAGCGGCCGGGGGCCTCCATCAGGGCGCCGGTCAGCTGGGCGGTCCGGGCCGGATCGATCTTGCCCTTGGCGACCGCCAGGCCGATGGCGAGGCAGGCGAGGGCGGCCAGCTGGGTGGTGAAGGCCTTGGTTGAAGCGACCCCGATCTCCGGCCCCGCCAGCGTGCGCATCGCAGCATCGGCCTCGCGCGCCATGGCGGATGTCGGAACATTGACCAGGGCCAGGGTAGCGCTGCCTTCGGATTTCACATAGCGCATGGCGGCCAAGGTATCGATGGTTTCGCCGCTCTGGGAGATGAAGAGCGCCAGGCCGTCCTTGGACACCGGGCCCTGGCGATAGCGATATTCGGAGGCGATATCGACCTCGACGGGGATCTTGGCGAGGCTTTCGATCCAGTATTTCGCGACCGAACCGGCGTAGAAGGAAGTGCCGCACGCGATGATGGTGACGCGGTCGATCTTGGCCAGATCGACCGGCAGCGGCGGCAAGGTCGTGGAGCGATGGGCGGTATTGATCAGCGAGCTCAAGGTCTCGCCGATCACGGCCGGCTGCTCGTAGATTTCCTTTTCCATGAAATGGCGGAAATTACCCTTGCCGATCAGGGCGCCGGTCACTTCCGTCACCTGGATCCGCCGCTCGACCTTGGCACCGCTTTCATTGAAGATTTCCGCGCCCTTGCGGGTCAGGACGGCGATGTCGCCTTCCTCGAGATAAGCGATCCGGGGGGTCAGCGGGCCGACCGCGATGGCATCCGATCCCAGATACATCTCCCCATCGCCGTAACCGACGGCCAATGGCGATCCGCGCCGGGCGCCCAGCAGCAAGTCTTCCTCACCCTTGATCAAGACTGCTATCGCGAAGGCGCCATGCAGGCGGGCCATGGCAGCGACCATGGCGTCCTTGGGGGCCTTGCCCTGCTTCAGCAGGTCCGTCAGCAGCATGACGATGATTTCGGTGTCGGTCTCGGTCGCGAAGCTATAGCCCTTGGCTTCCAGCTCGCGCCGCAGCTCGCCGAAATTCTCGATGATGCCGTTATGAACGAGGGCAACGTTTTCCGACATATGCGGATGGGCGTTGGTCTCGTTGGGCTGCCCATGGGTTGCCCAGCGGGTATGGCCGATGCCGGCAAAGCCATCCAGCGGACGATCCCGTAGAACCGCCTCGAGATTGCGGAGTTTGCCTTCGGCGCGGCGGCGATCCAGCGACCCATTATTGAGGGTCGCGATGCCGGCGCTGTCGTACCCGCGGTATTCCAAACGCCGAAGCGCGTCGATCAAAAGCGGCGAAGCGTCTTGAGTGCCGAGAATACCGATGATGCCACACATCGCTGGGTCAGTCCTTTCGGGCTAGTTTGCGGGCCTGTCTGTTGGTTCGAAAACGGGTTGCTGCATTCAGCCGCTCATGGCGGTCGGCGCGGGTCGACACGATCGCATCCGCCGGCACGCTGTCGGTCAGCGTGCTGCCGGCGCCGACAATCGCGCCTTCCCCGACCGAAATCGGGGCGATCAGGGCGGTGTTCGATCCGATGAAGGCGCCGTCTCCGATCACGGTTTTTGACTTCAGGAACCCGTCGTAATTGCAGGTGATGGTGCCGGCGCCGATGTTGCTCTTCGCGCCGACCTCGGCATCACCAAGGTATGTCAAATGATTGGCCTTTGCGCCTTTTCCGAGGCGCGTATTCTTCAGCTCGACAAAATTGCCGACATGGGCTTCTTCGGCGACTTCCGTGCCGGGGCGTAAGCGTGCATATGGGCCGATAACGGCACCACGTGCGATCTGGGTGCCTTCGATATGGCTGAAGGCCTTGATGGTGACGCCATCCTCGATCCTGACGCCGGGGCCGAAGAAGACGTTCGGTTCGATCGTAATGTCCCGCCCCAGCACCGTATCATGGCTGAAATAGACGCTTGTGGGGTCGGTTAGAGTAACGCCGCCGCGCATCGCTTGGGTCCGCAGGCGTGCCTGGGCGACGGCTTCCACCTTGGCGAGTTCGGCGCGGGAGTTGACACCCTGCACTTCGTCGGCCGGTGCTTCGACCGCGATCACCCGATGTCCGAAGCTGCGGGCATGCGCGATGATATCGGTCAGTAGCAGTTCCTTTTGCGCGTTGTTGTCGGTCAACAGATTCAGCAATTTGGGCAGGATATGGGCGTCGATCGCATACATTCCGGCATTGCAAACCCGGATCGCACGCTGAACCTCGTCCGCATCGCGATGTTCGACGATCCGGACGACGTCGCAGTCGTTTTCAAGCAGGACACGCCCATAGCCGGTCATATCTTGCGGCTGGAAGGTCAAAAGGCCGATCTCGGCGTCGCCCTTCTCTTTGATCAGGCGAGCCAAGGTTTCCGGCTGCACCAGGGGGCAATCGCCGTACAGCACCAGGACGGTCTTGGCCTCGGGCGGAATGAAGGGGGCTGCTTGCTGGACAGCGTGCCCGGTGCCGCGCCGCTCGGTCTGGACCGCGAAGGTGGCTGGCGCGACCTCTCGCTCCAACTCCGGCATATCGGGGCCGATGACCACGATGGGCTCCAGGCTGTCGCCCGCTATCTCTGCTGTCGTTCGGGCAATCGCCATCACATGACTGATCATGCTGCGACCGCACACTTTATGAAGAACTTTAGGGTATTCCGATTGCATTCGGGTACCAAGACCGGCGGCGAGGATGATGGCGGCGATCATGATGTGAGCAAGGCTACCTTAATTGTTTCCAGCGATGGGATGAGTGCCACAGGCATGGAGTCCCGCAAAGCAATTAAATTATTGCATGCATTGTGGCGCTGTTTAGGCTTGCCGCAGCCGCGCGCTTAATGTCTCTATACCGGCGTTTCCGATGATGATGCGCCAACGAATCCTCCTTTCCGTCGCCTTGCCCTTGTTCTCTATGACAATGGCAGCAGGGGCATTTGCCCAGACCCCGCCGACGGCCGCCGAACGTCCCAAATCCTGGGGCGATCCTCGGCATTTGTTCCCAGAAACCGTGCCTGACAGGCCTGATGTGCAGCCCATAAAGCCAGGGGAGGATTTCCTCCTTGAGGCGGATGAGGTCGAGTACGATCAGAACACTGATACGGTGACCGCCCGCGGTGCGGTAGAGATCAGCCAGAACGACCGAGTGCTGCGTGCAGACGCCATCAGCTACAATCGCCGTAACGGCGTTGTCACGGCTGCGGGCAATATTGCGCTGCTCGAGCCGACTGGCGACGTCATGTTTGGCGACTATCTGCAGGTCACTTCCGACTTCAAGGAAGCGATCGTCGAGAATTTCAAAGGTCTGCTCGCGGACAATAGCCGCCTCGCCGGTGCCGGCATGGAGCGTCTGCCGAACGGGCGCAAGGTCATCACGCGCGGCGTCTTCACGCCCTGCGCGGCCTGCGCCGATGGCGATCGTCCGCCGCTATGGCAAATCAAAGGTCGCCGCATCACCCATGATGAGGTCAAGAAGGACCTTATCTATGAAGATGCGACGTTCGAGGTATTAGGCGTCCCAGTCGCCTATACGCCGTACTTCTCTCACCCCGATCCCTCGGTAAAGCGTCGCAGCGGGTTTCTGCCGCCCAAGCTCGGCTATTCCGAAACCTACGGCTTGATTACTGGCACGCCCTATTATGGTGTGATCTCGAACAGCGCCGATATCACCATCGAGCCACGCCTCTATAGCAAGGAGGGCTTCATGCTGGCGGCCGAGGGGCGTCAGCAGTTCGAACATGGCCGGGTGCGCGTTGCCGCCTCGGGACTGGACGAGGATTTTGCTGGTGATTACGAAGATCCGGTAACCGGCCGCCGCTGGCGCGGGGCTTTCGCCACCGAAGGCCGCTTCGATCTCGATGAAAATTGGCGAGCCGGTTGGGATGTCGCCCGTGTGACGGATCGCGACTATCTGCGTCAGTACAAGCCCGGCAGCGATTACGGCGCCAAAGGCAGATACCAGGTCAGCAATATCCTGGCCTCGGATGTCTTCGCGGAAGGTTTCTATGGCCGCTCCTATGTCGATGTTCAGGCGATGGCCTTCCAGTCTTTGCGTGACTTCGACGATCCCAAGACCTTGGCCAAGATCCATCCCTATGGCACCGCCGATTGGGTGGGCGACCGAGACAATCTAGGGGGCAACTTCCGGGTCACTTCGAACGTCCTGTCGCTCAGTCGCCAGAAGGGGACCGACAGTACCCGACTGTCTAATCTGGCGGGCTATTACCTGCCGGTTGTGACGGCAGGCGGCCATATGTTCGATATCGCGGCGACCCTGCAGCTCGATGGTTATTCGGTGAATGACGTCGTCCGCGCGGATGGCAGCGACTATTCAGGAACGACGGGCCGCGCTCATCCGCGCCTGTCCGCCTATTGGCACTATCCTCTGGTGGCGCCGACGGTCGGCGGCGGCTCGCTGATTGTCGAGCCGATTGCCGGTGTGATGGTGAGCCCGGTGGGCAATAACCCGGATAAGATCCCAAACGAAGATAGCCGCACGGTCGAGCTTGATGCCTCGAACATCTTCTCGCCCAACCGGTTCTCCGGGCGCGACCGCGTGGATAACGGCAGCCGGTTCGACTATGGCGCCAAGGTTGCCTATGTGGGCAGCGAAGGGCGCGGGGCGACGGCGATCATCGGTCAGAGCCAGCGCTTGTCGACGGACTCGAATGCCTATCCGGTCGGCTCGGGCATGGAAGGCAAGTCTTCCGATATCGTCGGTAACTTCATCGTAACGCCGATGGAATGGCTCGACCTTGCCTATCGTGTCCGTATCGATCAGGCGACTTACCGCACCGAGCGTGAGGAGCTGTCGGCAACGGTCACTCATGGCCGGTCCGGCTTCTCGCTCTCCTATATCAACTACGAGCGCGCTTTCCCCGAGGCGGGTGTTGCACGGCCGCGCTCGATTGAGGGCGCCGGTGTTGCGCAGATCACCGATACCTGGGGCGTCTATGGTCAGATGTCCTATGATCTCCAGGCCGGTAACACCACCGAATACGCGGCAGGCCTTGTCTATCGCGATGAATGTTTCGGGATGCTGATCGCCTATAGCGCGGATTATATCGATCCCAAGCTGGGCAAGGATCAGACGATCTTCGTGAAATTCTGGCTGAAGTATCTCGGCGATTTCGGGGGGTGATAGCGCAATGTCTGTGCTGGTAACCGGTGTCGCGGGCTTCATCGGCATGCATACCGCCGAAGCGTTGCTGGAGCGTGGTGAGACCGTCATTGGTCTCGATAACCTCAATACTTATTACGACCCGGCCCTGAAGGCGGCGCGCCTGGCCCGGCTGGAGGGGCGCAAAGGGTTCAGCTTTATCCAAGCAGATGTCGCGGATCGTTCTGCGATGGCGGCCCTGGTGGCGGATCATCCCGGCATCACCCGCGTGGTCCATCTGGCGGCCCAAGCCGGGGTGCGTTATTCCCTCGAAGATCCCTATTCCTACGTCCAGTCGAACGTGATGGGGCAGGTCGTGCTGGTGGAAGCCTTGCGGCATCTGCCCCGGCTAGAGCATCTCGTTTATGCCTCCTCGTCGTCCGTCTATGGCACCAACAAGAAGGTGCCTTTCTCGGTTGATGATCGGGCCGATAGTCCTCTCTCGGTCTATGCCGCGACCAAGAAGGCGGACGAGCTGCTGCTCCACGCCTATTGCCATCTCTATCGGATCGCGGCGACGGGCTTACGCTTCTTCACGGTCTATGGCCCCTGGGGGCGCCCGGATATGGCGCCCTACCTCTTCACCAGCGCGGTGTTCGAGGGGCGCCCCCTCAAGCTGTTCAATCACGGCAAGATGCGGCGAGACTTCACCTATATCGATGACATTGTGGCCGGTGTCCTGGCGGCGCTGGATCATCCGCCGGCCGATGACGGCGCTCACCCCCCGCATCGTGTCTATAATCTCGGCAATAGCCGGTCCGAGCAGCTGCGCGACTTCCTGCGCGCCATCGAGGCTGCTGTCGGCCGTCCGGCGATCGTGGAGCTGCACGACATGCAGCCGGGCGACGTGGTTGAGACATTCGCCGATATCTCCGCAACGACCCGTGACCTCGGCTATGCTCCCAAAGTGGCGATTTCCGAAGGGATTCCGCGTTTTGTCGATTGGTATCGCGACTACGCGAGCTGATCGAACGGGCGCGTTGGGGTATTGCGTATAGCGCAGGGCGCTTTCGCTTGACTCAGGGGTCCGACACCCTTAGTGTCCGCCCACCTTTGGAGAGGCAGGTCTTCTGGAGCGATCCAAGAAGCCGATTTTCAAAGCAAACGCTTCATAGAGCCAACCCGGACGACAGTCTTGGTTGTGCCGTCCGGTGAAGACACAGCAAAGCGAGAGCGGGCATCCGCCTCGCCACGCTTTTTTGTGTTGACTGTAGGATCGCTTGGGAAGGGCCTAATGCCGACCATTAACCAATTGATTGCCACGCCTCGCCAGGCACCGCGCACCCGTAACAAGGTGCCCGCGCTTGAGGCTTGCCCGCAAAAGCGTGGTGTTTGCACCCGCGTTTACACGACGACCCCGAAGAAGCCGAACTCGGCGCTTCGTAAGGTTGCCCGTGTGCGCCTGACCAATGGCTTCGAAGTGACGAGCTATATTCCTGGCGAAGGCCATAACCTGCAGGAGCACTCCGTTGTGCTTATCCGCGGTGGCCGCGTGAAGGATTTGCCCGGTGTGCGTTATCACATCATCCGCGGCACGCTCGACACCCAGGGTGTCAAGGACCGTAAGCAACGCCGTTCGAAGTACGGCGCGAAGCGTCCGAAGTAAGGAGTTTCAAGCATGTCTCGCCGTAGAGCTGCTGAACGCCGCGAAGTCCTTCCGGACGCGAAGTTTGGCGATATCATTCTGACCAAGTTCATGAATTCGCTCATGTATGATGGTAAGAAGTCCGCTGCTGAAGGCATCGTTTACGGTGCTTTTGACAAGATCGAATCCCGCGCCAAGACTGACGCTCTGCGTCTGTTCCATGACGCGTTGGACAACGTGAAGCCGCTGGTCGAAGTTCGTTCGCGCCGCGTCGGTGGTGCGACCTACCAGGTCCCCGTCGAAGTGCGTCAGGAACGCGCCCAGGCTCTGGCGATCCGTTGGATCATCGAAAACGCCCGCAAGCGTTCGGAGACCACCATGGTCGACCGTCTGTCGGGTGAGCTTTTGGACGCTGCGAACAACCGCGGCTCCGCAGTGAAGAAGCGCGAAGACACGCATCGTATGGCGGAAGCCAACCGCGCGTTCTCGCACTATCGCTGGTAATCGAGGCAGGATCGACCCGTCATGGCGCGCACGACCCCCCTGGAGCGTTACCGTAATATCGGCATCATGGCCCACATTGATGCCGGTAAGACGACGACGACCGAACGCATCCTCTACTACACCGGCAAGTCCTATAAGATCGGCGAAGTGCACGAAGGCACTGCGACGATGGACTGGATGGAGCAGGAGCAGGAACGCGGCATCACCATTACTTCGGCTGCCACGACCGCGTTCTGGAATGACCATCGCATCAACATCATCGACACCCCGGGTCACGTCGACTTCACCATCGAAGTGGAGCGTTCGCTCCGCGTTCTCGACGGTGCTGTTGCCGTGTTCGATTCGGTTGCCGGCGTCGAGCCGCAGTCCGAAACCGTGTGGCGTCAGGCTGACAAGTACGGCGTTCCGCGCATGTGCTTCGTCAACAAGATGGACCGCATCGGTGCGAACTTCTATCGCTGCGTCGACATGATGGTCGATCGTCTTGGCACCCGTCCGCTGGTTCTCCAGCTGCCGATCGGTGTCGAGAGCGAATTCGCCGGCATGGTCGATCTGATCAAGATGCAGGCGATCATCTGGAAGGATGAGTCGCTGGGCGCCGAGTTCTACTACACCGACATTCCGGCCGATCTCGCCGACAAGGCTGCGGAATACCGCGCTAAGCTGGTCGAGACTGCGGTCGAAATGGACGATGCACTGATGGAAGCCTACCTCGATGGCACCGAGCCGTCCGAGGCGGATCTGAAGCGTTGCATCCGTAAGGGCACCCTGACCTACGCATTCGTGCCGGTCATCCTGGGTTCGGCCTTCAAGAACAAGGGCGTGCAGCCGATGCTGGACGCCGTGATCGACTACATGCCGTCGCCGCTCGACATCGAAGCGGTGAAGGGTGTGAAGGTTGACTCCGAAGAAGAAGATACCCGTCCGACTTCGGACGATGCTCCCTTCTCCGGTCTTGCCTTCAAGATCATGACCGACCCGTTCGTCGGCTCGCTGACCTTCCTGCGCGTCTATTCGGGCGTTCTGGAAGCCGGTGCGACCGTCGTGAATACCGTTAAGGGCACGAAGGAACGTATCGGCCGCATGTTGCTTATGCATGCAAACAGCCGCGAAGACATCAAGGAAGCCCGTGCGGGTGACATCGTCGCTCTGGCCGGTCTGAAGGGCACCACCACTGGTGATACCCTCAGCGATGCCAATGCGCCGATCATTCTCGAACGCATGGAATTCCCCGAGCCGGTTATCGAAATCGCTGTTGAGCCGAAGTCGAAGGCCGACCAGGAAAAGATGGGCAGTGCTCTTGCTCGTCTGGCCCAGGAAGATCCGTCCTTCCGCGTGGCGGTCGACCATGAAAGCGGTCAGACCATCATTAAGGGCATGGGCGAACTTCACCTCGAAATCATCGTCGACCGCATGCGTCGCGAGTTCAAGGTCGAGGCCAATGTCGGCGCTCCGCAGGTCGCTTATCGTGAGACGATCTCGAAGAAGGCCGACGTCGACTATACCCACAAGAAGCAGACCGGTGGTTCGGGCCAGTTCGCTCGTATCAAGCTGACTTTCGAGCCGCAGGAACCGGGTTTTGGTTTCAAGTTCGAAAGCGCTGTTGTCGGTGGTGCGGTTCCGAAGGAATACGTCCCGGGCGTCGTCAAGGGCCTGGAATCGTCGAAGGACACCGGTGTCATTGCGGGCTTCCCCGTGATCGACTTCAAGGTGACCCTGACCGACGGTGCCTACCATGACGTTGACTCGAGCGTCCTGGCCTTCGAAATTGCTGCCCGCGCTGCCTTCAAGGAAGGTATCGCCAAGGCTGCTCCGAAGCTGCTCGAACCGGTCATGAACGTCGAAGTGGTGACGCCGGAAGACTACATGGGCGACGTGATCGGCGACTTGAACAGCCGCCGTGGTCAGGTGACTGGTATGGATCAGCGCGGCAACGCCCGCGTCGTCTCTGCCATGGTCCCGCTGGCCAACATGTTCGGTTACGTCAACACCCTCCGCTCGATGAGCCAGGGTCGCGCGCAGTACACCATGCAGTTCGATCACTACGAACAGGTCCCGCAAGCGGTCGCGGATGAAGTCCGCGCCAAGATGGCCTAACGGCCTACCGCTGCACGAAGGAGATAAAAATGGGTAAGGCTAAATTTGAGCGGAACAAGCCGCATTGCAACATCGGCACGATCGGTCACGTCGATCATGGCAAGACCTCGCTGACGGCTGCGATCACGAAGATCCTGGCTGAAAAGGGCGGCGCCACGTTCACCGCTTACGACCAGATCGACAAGGCACCGGAAGAGAAGGCTCGTGGTATCACGATCTCGACCGCGCACGTCGAATACGAAACCGACAACCGCCATTATGCGCACGTCGACTGCCCCGGCCACGCTGACTATGTGAAGAACATGATCACCGGCGCGGCGCAGATGGACGGCGCGATCCTGGTTTGCTCGGCTGCTGACGGCCCGATGCCGCAGACCCGCGAGCACATCCTCCTGGCCCGCCAGGTTGGCGTTCCGGCGCTGGTCGTGTTCCTGAACAAGTGCGACATGGTCGACGATCCCGAACTGCTGGAACTGGTCGAGCTGGAGCTGCGCGAGCTGCTGTCGAGCTATGACTTCCCGGGCGACGACATTCCCATCGTCCGTGGTTCGGCTCTGTGCGCGCTGGAAGACAAGTCGCCGGAACTGGGTCGCGAAGCGATCCTGAAGCTGATGTCGGAAGTCGACGCCTACATTCCGCAGCCGGAACGTCCGAAGGATCGTCCGTTCCTGATGCCGATCGAAGACGTGTTCTCGATTTCGGGTCGCGGCACCGTCGTGACCGGTCGCGTCGAACGCGGCATCGTGAAAGTCGGTGAAGAAATCGAAATCGTCGGCCTGAAGGCGACGGTCAAGACCACCGTGACCGGCGTTGAAATGTTCCGCAAGCTGCTGGACAGCGGCGAAGCGGGCGACAACATCGGCGCGCTGCTGCGCGGCACCAAGCGTGAAGACGTGGAACGTGGCCAGGTTCTGGCTGCTCCGGGTTCGATCCAGCCGCACACGAAGTTCAAGGCGGAAGCCTACATTCTGACGAAGGAAGAAGGCGGTCGTCACACTCCGTTCTTCTCCAACTATCGTCCGCAATTCTACTTCCGCACCACGGACGTGACCGGCTCGGTGACCCTTCCTGAGGGCACTGAAATGGTTATGCCCGGCGACAATATCTCGATGGACGTCGAACTGATCGCCCCCATCGCGATGGACGAAGGTCTGCGCTTCGCAATCCGCGAAGGCGGCCGTACCGTCGGCGCCGGCGTCGTCGCCAAAATCATCGC
>Ga0209676_1000781_pt1 | contig 42548 bp, 39 predicted proteins | sample AraplaCvi_mLB_r2_FD_184282 | JGI IMG/M metagenome (GOLD analysis project Ga0209676, IMG submission 184282) | Arabidopsis root microbial communities from North Carolina, USA - plate scrape MF_Cvi_mLB_r2 (SPAdes) (version 2) | ecosystem: Host-associated > Plants > Roots > Endosphere | place: USA... | reverse complement strand
GCACCGATCTTGGTCAGTGCGGCGGTCAGCGTGGTCTTGCCGTGGTCGACGTGACCGATGGTGCCGACGTTGACGTGCGGCTTGGTGCGCTCGAACTTACCCTTGGCCATGGCTGCTTATCTCGAATTCGTCTGGTGTGGTGCTTGAGATGGTGCTCACAAAAGGAATCGAACCTTCGACCTCTTCCTTACCAAGGAAGTGCTCTACCGACTGAGCTATGTGAGCGAGTTTTGCATTATGGCATGAACTCGATAATATTCAAAGTTCATTCAATGGAGCGGGAGACGGGAATCGAACCCGCACCATCAGCTTGGAAGGCTGAGGTTCTACCATTGAACTACTCCCGCACCGGGAATGTGCCACAACGTGAATCTGGTGGAGGGAGGTGGATTCGAACCACCGAAGGCGTAAGCCAGCAGATTTACAGTCTGCCCCCGTTGGCCGCTTGGGTATCCCTCCTTACCACCCCATCCCGTTGCCGCCGAAGCGTTGCGGTGTGTGGTGGTGAGCCGCTTATTCTGCTGATGGGACGGGGGGCTGTCAACGCTTTTTTCGGTTTTTTTCACACGTTGTCGCAAACCCATTGATACGCAAGGTTATTGCCCCGGCAGCACCAGGGCCTCGTTGGCGAAAACTGCGACATGGGGTACTCCGTCGGCGCCAATCCAGCCCCGATACATGCCCTGCGTGTTGAACGGCGTGGCTGCTTTTCCGTCTGCGGACAGCACGATGGCGCCCCCATCGCCACCCATCTGCGGGATGGTGTCGTTGATGACGCCCTTGCCGGCCTGCTCCGGCGTCTGCCCCTGGTAACGCATGCGCGCGCAGATCTCGTGCGCCGCTGCGGTGCGGATGTAGTACTCGCCCCAACCGGTACCGGACACTGCGCAGCGCGCATCGGCCCAGGTGCCGGCACCGATGATCGGCGAGTCGCCCACGCGTCCGTAGCGCTTGTTGGTCATGCCGCCGGTGGACGTGCCTGCCGCAAGATGCCCCTGCGCATCCAGCGCGACGGCGCCGACGGTGCCGAAGTGCTTGGCGGTTTCGAGATCGGCATGGGCCTGGCCGCTGGCCTCTTCGTTCAGTGCGCGCTGCAGTTGCTGCCAGCGCTTGTCGGTGCGGAAATACGAGGGATCCACCAGGCTGACGCCCTGCTCCACCGCGAACGCCTCGGCGCCCTGCCCGACCATCATCACGTGCGGCGATTTCTGCATGATCAGCCGCGCCAGCTGGATCGGGTTGCGCACGCGCTGCACGCCCGCGACCGCACCGGCCGCCTGGGTGGCGCCATCCATCAGCGCAGCATCCAGTTCGTTGTGGCCGTCATGGGTGAACACCGCGCCCTTGCCGGCATTGAAGGTGGGATCGTCCTCGAGCACGGTGATCGCCGCGGTGACCGCCGCCAGCGCCGGGCGACCCGCCGCCAGTTCGGCATGCCCCTTCAACAGCGCCGCCTTCAGCGCCGCGCGCGCAGCCTTCTCCTCGGCCGGCGACAGATCCTTGCGCTCGACCCCTGCCCCGCCATGGATGACCAGCAACGGCGAGGTAGACGGCGCTGCCTGCGCGAGCAGGGGCAAGGACAGGGACAGCAGGGCAGACAGCGCCAGGCGCAGTTTCATCAGGTACGTCTCCAAGGAGTGTGGTTCGGTAGCGCCGGGCCATGCCCGGCGGCCTGGTCGCATCGCTCTTTCCGCCGGGCATGGCCCGGCACTACCGGCGCGTGATCTCGATCTCACCGTCGGTGATGTCGACCACGGCGTGGTAGTCGACATCGGCCTGGAAGTCATCCAGGCGCAGGCGGCCACCGCTGGCGACCACGGTGACCGCCACGGCGTGGAACTGCAACGGCTCACCTTCGACCATCCGGTCGGCGTCGCGGCCGGGGCTGACCACCCAGACCTTGCCCTGGCCATCGGCGCTGTAGACCTGGGCTTGGCCGTCGGGCTCCACGCACAGTGCGGTGTCCTCGTCCACGCCGATGCCGACCATGTCCGGATCACCACTTTCCTGCGCGGCGCGGGCGACGAACACGATCAGGCGGCCGAGCCGGTCGCGCTTGTCGAAATGGGTATCGGTGACCACGCGCTGCAGGTAGGGCATGTGCAGGAAGCCGCTGTCCAGGGTGACCGCGTTGCCCATCGGGTCGGCCAGCGCACCGGCCGAGGTGATGCTGCCGCCATCGAGCGCGCCGTAGGCGTAACCACCGAGGATCGCCAGCCCGGCGCTGGTGCCGGCGATCGGCTTGCCGGCGCGGACATGCGCGTTGAGCGCGCGGTTGAGCGCCGTGCCCTTCCAGAAGCGGATGTAGCGCGACTGGTCACCGCCGGCAATGAAGATGGCATCGGCGGCGGCGATCACGCGCAGCACCGCCGGATCGTCCGCGCCGCGGCGGTTGTCGAAGACCAGGGTCTGCACGGCGGTGGTCCCGCCGATATCGCGGTACAGGCGCTCCTGCAGCTCATCGGCACCGGAGGCGCGCAGGATCAGCACGCGGCCGTTGCCGGCCTGCCGCAGCCACCACTGGAAGGCCTCGGGCACCCACTCGCCGCCGCCCATCAGCATCATCGCCGGGGCGCGTGGACCGGGACGAGGTGCATCCAGGTCGCCAATCTCGTAATAATCGAAGCCAGGAGAATGCAGGTCGCGGGAGTCCTGCGCTGACGCCAGCGGGGCCATCACGGCGAGCACCGCCCCCAGCACGAGGCTTGACCAGAATCGGCGGAGAAGGGAACTCATCGTGGATCTCCCTGAACAGAATCGGCTTGCAACCGTTTTCACTCTTTGCCAGATGAAAGACCTGTAGTCAAGGGCATGAAAAAGGCGTTAAATGCGCGCGCCCATTCCGGATTGTGAATGGGGGACAGGGCCCCTCCTCTGCGGGCCGGCTTCACTCCCGAGATATCTCTCATGCGTAGACAGGCGATGGCGTGGTCGATCCAGCTGGCGTTGATGGGTGTTGCTGCCTCGGCAGCGGCCCAGAGTCCCGGTTCCTCTTCGGTGCAGCAACTCGATGCGGTTCAGGTGACCGGTTCGCGTATTCCGCGCGCACAGGTGGAAGGCCCGGCACCGATCACGGTGATCAATGCCGAGGAGATCCGCTCCAGCGGCTTCACCACGGTGCCCGACGTACTGCGTGCGATGACCCAGAACGGCGGCGAAACGCAGAGCCAGCAGTCCTCCAGCGGCGCCGACTTCTCCCCGGGCGCACAGCAGGTCGACCTGCGCGGGCTGGGCCCGAACCACACTCTGGTGCTGGTCAACGGCCGCCGCATCGCTGATTTCCCGATGCCGTTCCAGGGCCGCAGCAACTTCACCGACGTGTCCAACATCCCGCTGGGCATGATCGACCGCATCGAAGTGCTGACCGGCAGCGCATCGGCCATCTACGGCTCGGATGCGATCGCCGGCGTGGTCAACTTCATCCTGAAGAAGAAGGCCGACGGCACCACGGTCGACGTGCGCATGGGCACCACCAGCGAAGGCGGTGGCGAGTCGTTCGACATGAGCCTGTCCAGCGGCTTCAGCAAGGGCAATTTCAATGCGGTGTACAGCGTGGAGCTGCAATCACAGACGCCGCTGTGGGCCTATGAGCGCGGCATCCAGGATTCGACCCGGGACGGGCCGACCGAAGGCTCCCGCATCGCCCGCCGCGCCTTCCTGCGCACCGACTACAACGATGACTACCTGGACCCGGGCGCGGCCAGCTGCGAAGCGCTGGCCGGGCAGAACCAGGGCAGCACCTACCACGCCTTCCGCCCGCGCTATGGCTATTACTGCGGCAGCGATGCATCGATCGGCTACGGCACCATCCTCAGCAAGCGCCGCGGCGCCAACGGCTATGCCTCGCTGAGCTATGACTTCGAGAACGGCCAGCAGTGGTTTGCCGACGTGCAGATGGGGTACCACACGCTGGCCCTGATGCGCGATGTCACCTCGTGGGGCCGCATGGCCGCCGACGGCGACGAATCGGGCTACTTCAACAACCAGGCCACCGGTGAGATCGAGTTCTGGCAGCGCCAGTTCTCGCCCGAGGAAATGGGCGGCCTGCGCAATGCCATGGTGCGCAGCACGCAGAAGACCTTCAGCGTGACCACCGGCTTCAAGGGCAACCTGGCCGGTAACTGGGATTACGAAGCGGCACTGAGCCACTCGCAGTACCAGTCGCGGATCAGCTGGCCGCAGACCGTCGCCGCCAAGGCCAACGACCTGTTCCTGGGGCCGCAGCTGGGCGAGGACGATGACGGATTCCCGATCTACAACGCCGATCCGTCGCGCCTGTACCGGCCGCTGACCCGCGCCGAGTACGAGTCGATCGCCGCGCGCACGACCTACAGGCCGAAGTCGCGCACCGAGACCGCCGCCCTGACCCTGACCAACGGTTCGCTGTTCGGCCTGCCCGGCGGTGATGCCGGCTTCGCCGCGACCGTGGAAGTGGGTCAGCAGGCCTACGCGTTGAATCCCGATCCGCTGGCGACCGAGTACTACTACTACAGCTGGAAGGATTCGGACGGCAAGGGGTCGCGCAACCGCTGGGCGACCGCTGCCGAGCTGCGCCTGCCGCTGCACGACACGCTGAACCTGAGCGTGGCCGGCCGCTACGACCAGTACCGCTATTCCGGCCATACCATCGGCAAGGCGACCTGGAGCGGCGGCCTGGAATGGCGCCCCGTGGACAGCCTGCTGGTGCGCGGCTCCTACGGCACCGCCTTCCGTGCGCCCGACCTGCACTACGTGTTCGCCGGCCCGGGCAACGACGAGACCACGGCCGAAGATCTGTACAGCTGCCGTGCCGACGACGCCGATGACTGCTCCGACTACGAGCGCAACGTGATCCGCAGCCGCAGCGGCAACCGCGAGCTCGACCCGGAGACCAGCACCTCGTGGAGTGCAGGCTTTGTCTGGTCACCGGCCGCCGGCGTGGACCTGTCGGTGGACTGGTTCGACATCGACATGCGCAAGCAGGTGCAGGACATGGACGTGCGCACGATCCTGGCCAGCGAAGCGAACTGCCGCCTGGGCGACGCCGACATCACCTCGCCCACCTGCGTGGACGCGCTGGCGCGGGTGACCCGTACTGCCGACGGCCGCCTGTACGGCGTGTACGTGAACCCGATCAACGTGGCACGCGAGTCGACCTCGGGCATCGACGTGGGCCTGCGTTACCGCCTGCAGACCGGCGCCGGCGACTTCATCTTCAACGGCACCCACACCTGGGTGAAGAAGCATGATTTCCAGCGCTACCCGGGTGACCCCATCGAAGACCAGTTCGCGGTGAACAGCGGCTTCGACATCCCGCGCACCAAGACCAGCGTCAGCGTGACCTGGGAGAAGGACGCGTGGTCGGCGACCGTGTACGGCTCGCGCCTGGGCAAGCTGCCGAACTCGGACAGCTACGACCAGGTGTTCGACGAGGACAGCGGCGACAGCCCGTACATCAAGGCGACCTACCGCTACAACGCCTCGGTGCAGTACCGCTTCGACGACCACTCGCGCCTGTCGCTGTCGGTGGTCAACGTCTTCAACAAGATGCCGCCGAAGGACGCCACGTATACGGCCTACCCGTACTACGACGTGTCCTGGTTCGACAGCGTGGGCCGTACGATCAACCTGCAGTACACCCACACGTTCGGCGGCACCGCGCTGTAAGTGCGGTGTCGCAGGACCTGGACGACGAGGCCCGCCATTGGCGGGCCTTGTTGTTTATGCACACCGCACGTGGAGAGCGATGGGAACTTGGTGTGGACAAGTGGGCGCGAGTATTGTGCCGCAGGGGTTCCCGGGCGTGGCGATTTTTTGTCCACGGCCCTGCTTGTTTTCCACACGGGACGTGGAGAGCGATGGGAACTTGATGTGGACAAGTGGGTGCGAGCGTTACGCCGCAGACGTTTCCACGCGTGGTGAAATTTTGTCCACGGCGCGGGGGCAAGTGTTGGTAGAGCCGAGCCCATGCTCGGCTCCGGCGGGCATCAGCCGAGCATGGGCTCGGCTCTACAGTGGCAGGCTGGGTTTTCCACACCGCGCGTGGAAAGTGGTGGGGGTTTGGTGTGGACAAGTGTGTGCGAACGTTGCGCCGCAGGCGTTTCGAAAGGTGGTCATTTTTTGTCCAGCACAGAATCTGATGCCGGAAACGCAGACGCCCCGCTCGAGGCGGGGCGTCCGGGGTCGATCCGTTGGCGCTGGATCAGACGTTGAAGCGGAAGTGCAGCACGTCGCCTTCCTGCACGCGGTATTCCTTGCCTTCCAGGCGCAGGCGACCGGCTTCCTTGGCGCCGGCTTCGCCTTTGTACTTGATGAAGTCGTCATATGCGATGGTTTCAGCGCGGATGAAGCCCTTCTCGAAGTCGGTGTGGATGACCGCGGCCGCCTGCGGGGCGGTGGCGCCCTTGCGCACGGTCCACGCGCGGACTTCCTTCACGCCAGCGGTGAAGTAGGTCTGCAGGCCCAGCAGGCTGTAGGCCGCGTTGATCACACGGTTCAGGCCCGGCTCACTCAGGCCGAGGTCGGCCAGGAAGGTGTCGCGGTCTTCGTCGTCAAGCTGGGACAGCTCTTCTTCGATCGCGGCCGACACCGGCACCACCTGCGCGCCTTCGGCGGCGGCGTGGGCGCGCACGGCGTCCAGGTGCGGATTGTTCTCGAAGCCGTCTTCCAGCACGTTGGCGATGTACATCACCGGCTTCAGGGTCAGCAGGAACAGGTCACGGACCAGCGCCTTCTCTTCCTCGTCCAGGCCGACCGAGCGACCGGACCTGCCGTCGGCCAGGGCGGCCTGCAGCTTGGCCAGCACCGGCTTGCGCGCGGCCGCTTCCTTGTCGCCGCCCTTTGCCGCGCGCTCGGCGCGGTTCAGTGCCTTCTCGACGCTGTCCAGGTCGGCCAGCGCCAGTTCGGTATCGATGGTTTCGATGTCCGAGATCGGGTCGACCTTGTTGTTGACGTGGATGACGTCGGCGTTCTCGAAGCAGCGCACCACGTGGGTGATCGCATCGACTTCGCGGATGTGCGCCAGGAACTTGTTGCCCAGGCCTTCGCCGCTGGCCGCACCGGCCACCAGGCCGGCGATGTCGACGAACTCGACCGCTGTCGGGATGACCTTCTGCGGGTTGATGATCGCCGCCAGCTCACCCAGGCGCGGGTCCGGCACCGGCACGATGCCGACGTTCGGTTCGATGGTGCAGAACGGGAAGTTCGCCGCGGCGATGCCCGCCTTGGTCAGCGCGTTGAACAGGGTCGACTTGCCGACGTTGGGCAGGCCGACGATGCCGCATTTGATACCCATGGGTGACAGCTCTCTGGGGTGAAAGTGATTGGGGAAGCAGCGACGTGGGCGCTGCTTTTCCAATCATTCTCCGTACCGACCAACGGTCGGTACCTACCGGTCTGGTTGATTCCGTACCGACCAACGGTCGGTACCTACCGGTCTGGTTGATTCCGTACCGACCAACGGTCGGTCCCTACCGGTCTGGTTGATTCCGTACCGACCAACGGTCGGTACCTACCGGCCTGGCCGACCAACGGTCGGTACCGGACCGGCTATTTCGGGGTGTGCAGCCGCTTCATTGCTTCGTTGAAATCGCCCTGCACTGCCAGCGGCAGCACGTCGATGGCATCGTCGATGGCGCGTGCGATCAGCACGTCGTCGTCCTTGGACGGACGGCCGAGCACCCAGCCCACCACGCGGTCCTTGTGGCCGGGATGGCCGATGCCCACGCGCAGGCGGTGGAACCTGCCGTGGCCGAGCAGGCGCATGGTGTCACGCAGGCCGTTCTGGCCGCCGTGGCCACCGTCGAACTTCAGCCGTACCGCGCCGGGCGGCAGGTCCAGTTCATCGTGCGCCAGCAGGGTTTCCTCCGGCTCGATCTTCCAGAACCGCTGTGCGGCGGTGACCGACTTGCCGCTGAGGTTCATGAAGGTGGCCGGCTTCAGCAGCCACACGGTCTGCCCGGCGATCTCGACCTTGGCGGTCTCGCCGAACAGCTTGCTGTCCACGTTCCAGCGTGCACCGGCTTTTTCAGCCAGGGCCTCAACGAAATGAAACCCGGCATTGTGCCGGGTCCGGGCGTGTTCCGATCCGGGGTTGCCCAGACCGACAATCAGTCGCAGTCCTGCCATGGTTCCTTCCAGAACGGTGCCTGCCCGCAGGCAGGCACCGCTACGGTATTACTCGGCAGCCGGAGCTTCAGCGTCGGCAGCGTCTTCCTTGCCGTGCTTGGCGGTGACGATGGCGTCGTCGTGGTCCTTGCCCAGCGCCAGGGCCGGGATTTCCACGCCCTTCGGCAGCTTGATGTTGGACAGGTACACCACGTCGCCAGCGTTCAGATCGGCCAGATCGACTTCGATCGACTCCGGCAGGTCCTTCGGCAGGCAGCTGATGGTGACTTCCTTCAGTTCGTGGGTGACCACGACGTCGGCAGCCTTGCCAGCCGGCGAGGTGTCTTCGTTGATGAAGTGCAGCGGAACCGAAGCGGTCAGGGCTTCGTTCTCGTTCACGCGCAGGAAGTCCAGGTGCATGATCAGCTGCTTGTACGGGTGGCGCTGCATGTCACGCAGCAGCACGCGCTCGACCTTGCCATCCAGGTTCAGGTCCAGGATGGAGGCGTAGAACCACTCGTTCTGCTGGGCCAGCCAGATTTCGTTGTGGTCCAGGCTGATGGCGACTGGCTCGGCGGTGCCGCCGTACACGATGGCCGGGATCACACCGGCGTGACGCAGGCGGCGGCTCGCACCCTTACGCTGCAGTTCACGCTTGGTGACCTTGATTTCATGGGTCTTCGACATTTTCGACTACTCAGGTTGTTGCCTTGCCTTGCGGCTCGGCGATTGAAGATGCTTCCGCGACCAGAAGCACCCGGGGTGTGTCCCCGCCGTTGCCGGCAGGGACGAAAAAATCAGTCGACGTACAGCGAGCTGACCGACTCGCCGAAGGCGATGCGGCGCATCGTTTCGGCCAGCATTTCCGCCACGCTCAGCTGGCGGATCTTGCTGCACACCCGCGCCGCGTCCTTCAGCGGGATGGTGTCGGTCACCACCAGCTCGTCGAGCTGGGAATTGGTGATGTTGTCCACCGCCGGGCCCGACAGCACCGCGTGGGTGCAGTAGGCGGCGACCTTGAGCGCACCGCGCGCCTTGAGGGCAGCGGCAGCGGCGCACAGGGTGCCGGCGGTATCGACGATGTCATCGACCATGACGCAGGTCTTGCCTTCGACGTCACCGATGATGTTCATCACGGTGGAGACGTTGGCGCGCGGACGGCGCTTGTCGATGATCGCCAGATCGGCGTCATCCAGGCGCTTGGCCACCGCACGGGCGCGGACCACGCCGCCCACGTCCGGCGAGACGACGATCAGGTTCTCGGTGCCGTAGGCGCGCCAGATGTCGGCCAGCAGCAGCGGGGACGCATATACGTTGTCCACCGGGATATCGAAGAAGCCCTGGATCTGGTCGGCGTGCAGGTCAACGGTCAGCACGCGATCAGCGCCAGCGGTGCTGAACATCTTGGCCGCCAGCTTGGCGGTGATCGGCACGCGCGAGGAACGCATGCGGCGATCCTGGCGCGAGTAGCCGAAGTACGGCACCACGGCGGTCACGCTGGCCACCGATGCGCGCTTGAGCGCGTCGATCAGGACCAGCAGTTCCATCAGGTTCTCCGCGCTCGGCGCCGAGGTCGGCTGGATCACGAAGACGTCCTGCTTGCGGACGTTTTCTTCGATCTCGACCTGCACTTCACCATCGGAGAAGTGCGAGACCAGTGCCTTGCCCGGGCGGACTCCCAGTTCCTTGCAGATGTTCTGCGCCAGACGTTTGTTGGCGTTGCCGGAAAATACCAGCAGGTTCGGGGACTCTTGCATCATGATTGTCTCGGGCGGGGACGAGTGGCGGGGATCCGGTAGCGGCAAGGACCGCTGCGGCCCCTGCTGCTTACAACACCGCGGCTGTTTCCACGTCCCGCGCAGTGATGCGCTGGATGGCGCGGACGCAGCCGCATTGGCAGGGGCGGGAGGATTCGAACCTCCGAATGCCAGGATCAAAACCTGGTGCCTTGGGCCTCTTGGCGACGCCCCTGCATTGATGAATCAGTGTTGCTCGAGTGCATCCAGCAGTGGCGAACGTGCAACGCCCGCGGCCACCCTTGCCCGCAACTCCTTCGGCAAATCCGCTCGCCCCTGCTCTGCGGCAGCCTGCGAATCGAACTCGACGAAACAACCACTTCCGGACCCGGTCAAACGTGCCTGGCCTATGCTGCTCAACGCGACAAGCACCGCCTCGACGGCAGGCTCGCGGCGGCGCAGCACCGGCTCGAACACGTTTCCGACCAGAGCGCCGGAAGCGAAGTCGTCTATTTTCGCCTGTGGGCAGTCGCGCGTCAAATCCGGGTCAGCGAAAAGGGCCGGGGTCGGAACATGAACGCCCGGTTCGACGATCACGTACCAGGCTGGCGGCAGAGCCACCGGCTGCAGGCGCTCGCCCACGCCCTCGGCCCAGGCGTTGTGGCCGCGCACGAAGACCGGCACATCGGCGCCCAGGCGCAGGCCCAGTGCGGCCAGCGCATCCTCGTCAAGGCCGGCCTGCCAGAGCCGGTTCAGGACTACCAGCACGGTGGCCGCATCGGACGAGCCGCCGCCGAAGCCACCACCCGCCGAAACATGCTTTTCAACGACGATATCCGCACCCTGGCCGACGTTGGCAACCGATTGCAGCAACCTGGCCGCACGCACCGCCAGATCATCGGCCTCGGCAACACCGGCCAGGCCCTCGCCCCGCCGTCGCACCTGGCCATCGCCGCGCAGGCGCAGGCCGATGCGGTCGCCCCAGTCCAGCAGGCGGAACACGGTCTGCAGCTCATGGTAGCCATCGGCGCGGCGGCCGGTGATGTGCAGGAACAGGTTCAGCTTGGCCGGGGCCGGCCACCAGGACCAGCCATCGGCGTCAATCTGCGCGGTCATGGCGCGTCGGCGCCCCACTGGTCGACCAGCAGGCGCACCTTGGCGTCCTCTCGGCTGGCCTCGATGCGCCGCGGCAGGGCCGGGCTTCCTTCCTGGGCCGGATACCAGTCCAGGTACTGGATCAGCCAGCCGGCCTGCTGCATGCGCCGCGGGCGGCCCTCGGCATCGCGCTCCACGCTGCTTTCCCCGGAACCGCGCAGCACCAGGCCACGGGTCCAGTCGGACAGTTCATTGACCGGGATATCCCAGCCGGTGGCATCGAGCAGCAGCTGGCGGGCGTCATCGCCGGCGCGCGGGCCATCACCGAGCCCTTCCAGGCGTGCCCCGCCCTGTACCGAATCCCCCTGCAGGGTCCAGCTCTGGCGGGTGACCGGCGCACTCAGCTGGATGCGGTATTCGCTGCCCTGCTGGACCCAATCGATGCGACCGCTGCCACCGTTCTTTCCCTTGCTGACCGCGACCCGGCCCTGGAAGCTGTAATCGGGCTGCGCGCGCAGCGCCTGCACGCGGGCTTCCTCGGCGCGCTCGGCGGCCGGCGACACGGTATAGACCACGTCCGGAGCCGGCGTCTTCTGCGTGCCCACACTGGTACAGGCGGTCACCGCCAGGGTCACGGTCACCAGAAGCAGCGGCCGGATCATGGAAACACTCATGGATTGAATTTCTCGCGGGCGCGCAGCAGCGCGCGGTTTTCAGGGTCGAGCTTGGCCGCTTCCTCGAAGAAGTGGCGGGCCTCGTCGTGCTTGCCGAGCACCCACAGCACCTCACCCACGTGGGCGGCGATCTCCGGGTCGCGGGACAGCGTCCAGGCACGGCGCAGCTGCACCAGGGCTTCGTCGTTGCGGCCCAGGCGATACAGCACCCAGCCATAGCTGTCGACGATGGCCGGGTTGTCCGGCTCGGCCACGCGCGCGCGGTCGATCAGTTCCAGGGCTTCCTGGTAGCGCTTGGTGCGGTCGGCCAGGGTGTAGCCCAGCGCGTTCAGCGCCGGCACGTTCTCCGGGTCGGTCACCAGTACCTTGCGCAGGTCGGCCTCGGCGCGGGCGATGTCATCGCGCCGCTCCCAGGCCAGGGCGCGGGCGTACAGCAGGCCGTTATCGTCCGGATAGGCGGCCAGCCCACGGGCCAGCGCATCCAGTTCGCCCGGCAGGTCGTCGGCGCGCTGGCGCAGCTCGGCTTCCAGCAGGTAGGCATCGCGGCGCACGTCATCATCGACCATGGCATCGGACTGGATGGCATGCACCTCGTCCAGCGCCAGCGCCTGCCGGCCGGCCAGGCCCTGCGCATTGGCCGCGCGCAGACGCGCCTCGTTCAGTTCGTCGCCGCCCGGCACGCTGTGGTACCAGTTCACCGCCTCGGGGTAGCGCTTGAGGTACTCGGCGATCTTGCCCAGCAGCAGGCGCTGCGCCGGGTCCGGCTTGGCGGCCTGCCGCGAGAGTTCGTTGTAGAGGCCCGACAGCGCGGCGGTGTCGCCCTGCTTGGCCAGCAGCGAGGCGCGCATGCCCCAGGTCTGCACGTTCTGCGGGCCGACGGCCAGCACCCGCTCGGCGGCGGCCGGCCGGCCCAGGCTGTCATAGGCAATGGCCACGGCGTTGCGCAGCTCCGGGTCCTGCCGGGTCTTCGGCTCGACCCCCTGCAGCAGCGCCAGCGCCTGCGCGGTCTGCCCGGCCTGCTGCAACTGGCTGGCGCGCAGCAGGGCCACCCGCGGCTCGTCCGGGAAGCGCTTGACCACTTCGTCGATCATGCGCCTGGCCAGCTCGGGCTTTTCCATGCGCAGGGCCAGCCGGCCGAATTCCTGCCAGGCCTCGATCTTCGGCGGAATGGCATTGGCATCGACCAGCTCGCCGAGCACCTGCGCCGGCACCGCGGGGTCGCGGCCACCGCCGATCAGGGCGGCCAGCGCGAACTTCCAGCCGCGATCGTCGGGGTCGGCCAGCAGGGCCTGCAGCTCGATGCGCGCGGCCTTCACGTTGCCCTGGCGCATCGCCAGCGCACCGGAGGCACTGCGCATGGACAGCGAGCTGGGGGCGCGCTTCTCCCACAGGGCCAGGCCCTTGGCGGCGCTGGCATCATCGTTGGCCAGCATGGAGATACGGGTGGCGCGTTCGGCCAGCCCGGCATCGCCGTCGGTCTGCTCGGCCGCCTGCAGGTACCAGTGCGCGGCGTCGGCCAGCTTGCCGGCCTGCAGGGCGAATTCACCGGCCATCACCGGTTCCAGGGCCAGTTCTTCGCTGGCCGGGCCCCGTGCGGGGGCCTTGACCGGCGCCGCCGCGAGCACCTGGCTGAAGGCCAGGGACAGCAGCAGAACACTGGGGATGCGAATCAATGCGGGCATCGTCGGCATCGGGGCCTTAAAATGTCGTCCAATGGCCAGCAGCTTATCGCAAGCAACTGAACAATGACCCTGTGGGTGCTCGGACTGAATCACCAGACCGCACCGGTAGAGCTGCGCGAGCGCGCGGCCTTCGCCGGTGACGCGTTGCCGCGCGCGCTCGGTTCGCTGCGCGATACCCCGCAGATCGCCGAGGCGGTCCTGCTTTCCACCTGCAACCGCACCGAGCTGTACGCGGTGGCCGATTCGCCGCAGGCGCTGGACCAGTGGCTGCACAGCCAGGCCGGCGACCTGCAGGGCTACCTGTACCAGCATGCCGACGCCGATGCGGTGCGCCACCTGTTCCGGGTCGCCACCGGTCTCGACTCGATGGTGCTGGGCGAGCCGCAGATCCTGGGCCAGGTGAAGGATGCCTGGTCCACCGCGCGCGACCACGGCCTGCTCGGCCAGCGCCTGGACCGGCTGTTCCAGCAGACCTTCTCGGTGGCCAAGCGTGCGCGCACCGATACCCAGGTGGGCGCCAATCCGGTCTCGGTGGCCTCGGCCGCGGTGCGCCTGGCGCAGAACGCGTTCGCCCGCCTGGACGATTCGACGGTGCTGCTGGTCGGCGCCGGCGAGACCATCGAGCTGGCTGCACGGCACCTGAGCGAAGGCAAGGTGCGCCGCCTGCTGATCGCCAACCGCACCCTGGCCCATGCGCAGGAACTGGCCACCCGCCACGGCGGCGTGGCGCTGCCGCTGACCGAGCTGGAACGCCACCTGGCCGAGGCCGACGTGGTGTTCTCGGCCACCGCTGCGCGCGAACCGGTCATCCACCGCGAGATGGTGGCCAAGGCCCTGCGCGCGCGCCGGCACAAGCCGATGCTGCTGTTCGACCTGGCCGTGCCGCGCGACATCGAGGCCGAGGTCGGCACGCTCAACGATGCCTTCCTGTACACCGTCGATGACCTTGAGCGCGCGGTGGAAGACAACCGCCGCGGCCGTCGCGAGGCGGCCGCCGAGGCCGAGGCGATCATCGACCTGCAGGTCTCGCGCTTCGTTGAAACCCTGCAGGCCAGCGCCCACCAGGCGCCCCTGCGGCAGCTGCGCGCCTTCGGCGAGGCCACCCGTGCCGAACTGCTGGAGCGCGCGCGGCAGCAGCTGGCCAACGGCAAGCCAGCCGACGAAGTGCTGGAACTGCTGGCCCATGGCCTGACCAACCGCCTGCTGCACCCGCCGACTGCCGCCCTGCGCGCGGCTGCGCTCAGTGGCGACGCCGACCTGACCCGCGCCGCCGAGCGCCTGTTCCCGGCCACGCCGGGCTACCGCCACCCACCCGTGAGACCCGATGACGCCGACCCTGCGCCGTAAGCTGGAAGCGCTGGCCGAGCGCCGCGAAGAACTGGAACGTCTGCTCGCCGAACCCGACGTGGTCGCCGACAACAACCGTTTCCGCGATCTTTCGCGCGAATTCGCCCAACTTGAACCGGTCGCCACCGCCTTGGCTGACGAAGCCCGTGCCAAGGCCGACCTCGCCGCCGCCGAAGGCATGCGCGCCGACCCCGACCTGCGCGAGTTGGCCGACGAGGAGATCGCTGCCGCCCAGGCCCGCCTGCAGGAGCTGGAACAGGAACTGGCCCTGCTGCTGGTGCCGCGCGATCCGCGCGACGAGGGCAACCTGTTCCTGGAGGTGCGCGCTGGTACGGGCGGCGACGAAGCGGCGATCTTCGCCGGCGACCTGTTCCGCATGTACGCCCGCTATGCCGAGCGCCAGGGCTGGAAGGTCGAGATCGAATCGGACAGCCCCGGCGAACATGGCGGCTACAAGGAAGTGGTGGCACGCGTGGTGGGTCGCGGCGCGTTCTCGCGCCTGAAGTTCGAATCGGGCACGCACCGCGTGCAGCGCGTGCCTGCCACCGAATCGCAGGGCCGCATCCACACCTCGGCGGCGACCGTGGCGATCATTCCCGAGGCCGACGAGGTCGATGACATCGTCATCAACCCGGCCGACCTCAGGGTGGATACCTACCGCTCGTCCGGCGCCGGTGGCCAGCACGTCAACAAGACCGAATCGGCCATCCGCATCACCCACGTGCCGACCGGCGTGGTGGTGGAATGCCAGACCGAGCGCAGCCAGCACGCGAACCGCGACAAGGCGATGAAGCGGCTGAAGGCGCAGCTGCTGGATGCCGAGCGCCAGCGCCAGGACGCGGCGCAGGCCGAGTCTAGGCGGCTGCAGGTGGGCAGCGGCGACCGCAGCCAGCGCATCCGCACCTACAACTTCCCGCAGGGCCGGATCACCGACCACCGGGTGGAAGGGCTGACCCTGTACGACCTGCCCAACGTTCTGTCCGGCGACCTGGACGCCCTGCTGCAGCGCCTGAGCCACGAGCACCAGGTCGACGCGCTCGCCCAGCTGTCGGCGGGCTGAGCCGATGTCGGCCTGGCAGCAACGGCAGCAACTGCAGCAGGCGCTGGCACGCCAGCCCGGTGATTTCATCGCCTGGGTGATGCTGGCCGATGTGGAACTGGAGGCCGGTGATATCGCAGCCGGCGAACAGGCCGCGCGCCGCGCCCTGCAGCTGCGGCCGAACCATCCTGAAGCCCTGGCCCGGCTGGGCCGGGTGGCGTGGATGGTCGGCGCCCACGCCGATGCGGCACAGCTGCTGGGCCAGGCTTCCGCGCTGGCACCGGAACACCCGGGCATCGCCCTGTGGCTGGGCCACGCGCTGGAAGATGCCGACGATGCCGAAGGTGCCGCCGCGGCCTATCGCCGCGCGCATACGCTGCTGCCCGGCGAACCGTACATCACCGCGCAGCGCCTGGCCTGGCAGCGCCGCCTGTGTGACTGGCAGGACGTGGACGCGCTGGCCGCACAGGTGCGCGCCGCCGTTGCCGCTGGCCAGGGCGTGGTCGAGCCGTTCGCATTCCTCAGTGAGGACGCCAGCGCTGCCGAGCAACTGGCCTGCGCCCGCATGCGTGCCGCTGCGGTGGCCGCGGCCGTGCGCCCGCTGCCGGTGGTGCCGATGCGTGCACGCGGCCCGCTGCGCGTTGGCTTCCTCTCCAATGGATTCGGTGCGCACCCCACCGGGCTCCTGATCGTGGCCCTGCTGGAGCAGCTGCAGGCCGACCCGGCACTGCAACTGCACCTGTTCGCGCTGAACCGCGATGACGGCAGCCGCATCCGCGAGCGCCTGCAGACCGCCGCACGCCTGCACGACGTGGCCGGCCAACGCCATGCCGATACCGCTGCACGGATCCGCGCGCAGGGCATCGACGTGCTGTTCGACCTGCGTGGCTGGGGCGGTGGCGGTGCGCCGGAGGTGCTGGCCATGCGCCCTGCCCCGCTGCAGCTGAACTGGCTGGCCTACCCCGGCACGTCCGGTGCGCCGTGGCTGGACGCGGTGGTTGGCGATGCCTTCGCCCTGCCGCCGGCACTGGAACCGCATTACAGCGAACGCGTTCTGCGCCTGCCGCGCGCCTTCCAGCCGTCCGACAATACCCGCGTGCTGGAACCTGCACCGACCCGCGCCGACTGCGGCCTGCCTGCGCAGGGCGTGGTGTTCTGCTGCTTCAACAACAGCTACAAGCTCAACCCGCGCAGCATGGCCCGTGCCTTCGCGGTGCTGCAGGCGGTGCCGGGCAGCGTGCTGTGGCTGCTGGCCGGCCCGGGCAAGGCCGATGCACGCCTGCGCGCGGCGGCACAGGCGGCCGGCGTGGATCCGGCACGGCTGGTGTTCATGGCCAAGCTGCCGCACCCGCAGTACCTGGCCCGTTATGCGCTGGCCGACCTGTTCCTGGACACGCACCCGTACAACGCCCACACCACCGCCTCCGATGCGCTGTGGGCCGGCTGCCCGGTCCTGACCTGCCCCGGCGACACCTTCGCCGCGCGCGTGGCCGGCAGCCTCAACCATCACCTCGGCCTGGCACACATGAACGTAGGCGACGATGCCGCCTTCATCGCCACCGCCAGCGCCTTGGGCAACGACCCGTCGGCCCTGGCCGCGCTGCGCATCGAGCTGGCACAGGCACGCGAGCGCAGCGGCATGTTCGACATGGGCGGTTTCGCCGCGGATCTGTCGGCACTGCTGCAGGCCTTGGCGCGCGAGCATGGCTGGGTGGGCGTGGCGGGGTAGCGTCGACACCGCCTCGGCAACCCCTGCGCTACGCTCGGGCTTCCTTCCAGCGTGGTGCAACGATGGGCAAGCTCAAGCGCAAGGAGTACGACGAACTGCTGCAGCCGCTGCAGCTGGAACTGACCGCGATGGCGCGCTGGGTGCAGCACAGCGGGCAACGCCTGCTGGTGCTGTTCGAGGGCCGCGATACCGCCGGCAAGGGCGGCGCGATCCAGGCCATCAGCCAGCATCTCAACCCGCGCCAATGCCGGGTAGTGGCGCTGCCGAAACCGACCGACCGCGAATCGACGCAGTGGTATTTCCAGCGCTACGCCAGCCACCTGCCGGCGGCGGGCGAGATCGTGCTGATGGACCGCAGCTGGTACAACCGCGCCGGCGTGGAACGGGTGATGGGCTACTGCAGCGAGGCCGAGTACCAGCAGTTCCTGCACCAGGCACCGGTGTTCGAGCAGCTGCTGGTGGATGACGGCATCCTGCTGTTCAAGTACTGGCTGTGCGTGGACCAGGCGCAGCAGGAGAAGCGCTTCGAGGAGCGCCACAGCGATCCACTGAAGGGCTGGAAGCTGTCGCCGGTGGATCTGAAATCACGCAGCAAGTACAGCGCCTACACCGAGGCGCGCGAGGCGATGCTGCGGGCCACGCATCGCGACGCGGCGCCGTGGACGCTGGTGGATTTCAACGACCAGCGGCTGGGGCGGTTGTCGCTGGTGCGCAACCTGCTGGACCGGCTGCCGGATACGCGGGTGGATGAGCCGGTGCTGGATCTGCCGAAGTTGAAGGGCAAGCTGCACGTGGAGCACTACGACGTGCTGCGACCGATCGAGGATTTCCCGGTCAAGGAATGAGGGTGGTTCGGCAGGGCTGCGCCCTGCACCTGCCGAAGCCTTCAAGCAACGGCCAAAACCAGAGCAACGGCGTGCATTCCGTGGAATGGCGGGGCACTGTGGGTGTGGGCAACGGCTGCTGTTGGTGGGTGCCGACCGTTGGTCGGCACATCTGTCGGATATCGAATGAGTTCATCCACGCATGGCGTGGCTCTACTGGGGCGCGCGGCCTGGGGTGTGAGCGGCATGGATGCCGCGACCAAGCCCCCATGGATGGAATGCAGGCGTTTGACGTTGATTGCAGCAGGTGCAGGGCTGCAAGCCCTGCAAACAAAAAAACCTACTTTGCAGCAGCGATCTGCTGTTCGACGTCGGTTGCGGTGACCGGCCCCAGGAACGTGTGCGCGACCTTGCCGTTCGGATCGATCAGGTGCGTCAGCGGCAACCCGCGCGGAATCGCGAAGTCGGCCGGCGGGTCGAACGGATCGACCAACACGATCGGGTAGGTCACCGGATGCTTGGCCAGGAACGCCTGCATCTCCGGCGTCTCGATGTCCTCGTAGGCCAGGCCCACCACTTCGATGTTGCTGCGCATCGCATGCAGCGCCGACAGCTCCGGCATCTCCTTGCGGCACGGTGCACACCAGGTCGCCCAGAAATTCACCACTACCCACTTGCCACGGTGCGCAGCCAGGTCGTAGTCGCTGCCGTCGATGGCCTTCATCTTCAGGGTCGGGAACTCGGCGGTCGTGCGCTCGGCCGGATTCTCATCCGCGCCCTCCACCGCCGCCGGAGCCGCGGGCGTCGGCGCCTGGGCCGGCGGTGCACTGCTGGCCGGGGTCGGTTCCTGTGCGGGCTTGCAGGCGGCCAGAGCCACCAACAGAGCCAGCGGCAGGGCCTTCAACAGGGGCGTGCGGATCATGGGGTATCTCCGTAATCAGGATAGATGTCGCTGACGCGGCGCTTGAGGCGCTCGCGCAGCGGCAGGCGAAGTTCGTCCAGGGCGGCAAGCGCGGCCTTGCCCAAGCTGTCATCGCGGTACGGCAGGAACTGCTCGGCTACCGGGATGCGCAGCTGCGTCCATTCGTAAAGGTCAGACAGACTGACCTGGTCCAGATCCCGCGCGAGAAGCCAGTCGCCATTCTCGTCGCGGCGCAGCAGGCCATGGGCCTGCAGTTCGCAGACCAGATCATGCAGCAGCGCATCGGTCAGCAGCGGTTCCAGTCGCAGGATCTCATCGTCGTCAAGGCTTTTGCCGAGCGCGCGCGCCTGCTGGAAGCGTCCGAGCAGGCGTAGCAGGCCGTAGAACTCGAAACCCTGCGGCAGGCGCAGTTCCACTGGCTGGTAGCGGAAGGCGGCCATCGACGAGGCCAGCGACGCACCCAGCAGCACCGCCACCCAGCACAGGTAGATCCACAGCAGCAGGATCGGCACGAAGGCGACCGTGCCATAGAGCTTCTGGTAGGACTGGAAGCTGCCCAGGTAGGCACCGATGCCCCACTTGATCAGTTCCAGCAGCACTGCCGCCAGCACCGCGCCGGGAATCGCATGCCGCCACTTCACCGTGTGATGTGGCACTACCCGGTAGACCAGCATGATGCAGACAAATTCAATCAGCACCGGCGCCAGCCGCAGCGACAGGTCGGCCAGCCAGCGCCCTTCCTGGGTGCCGAACAGCGGCAGTGCCAGCACCCGCGCCGACACCGCCAGCGAAGCGGCCGCGAGCATCGCGCCGAGGGTCAGCACCGTCCAGTAGACCAGGAAGCGGGTCAGCTTGGGCCGCGTGCTGCCCACGCGCCAGATCTGGTTGAAGGTTTCCTCGACACTGTTGAGGGTGATCAGCAGCGACACCACCAGGGCGATGAAGCCGGCGGCGGTGAGCTGGCCGGCACTGGCCGAGAACTGCCGCAGGTAGCCTTCGGCCGCGCGCGCGGCGCTGGGCACGAAGTTGGAGAACACGTAATCGCTGAGCTGGTCGCTCCAGCGGTCGAACACCGGGAACGCCGACAGCACGCCAAATACCACGATCGCCAGCGGCACCAGCGCGAACACAGTGGTGTAGGCCAGCGCCGCCGCTGCCTGGAACAGGCGGTCGTCGAGGAAGCGGCGCCAGAGGAAGCGGCCGAAGCTGGCGGTCCGGGCGCGATCCCGCGCGCGATCCATCCACAGGTTGAGCGTATCCAGAGGTTCCATCGGCGCAAGGGTACCCGATGCGGAATCGATGCAGGATAGCCATACTGGCATCCACACGATGAGGAGACCTGCACGCGATGGGCGAGATTCTGGTGCTGTACTACAGCCGGGGCGGTTCGGTGGCACGGCTGGCGCGCCAGATCGCGCGGGGCATCGGCGAGGTGCAGGGCATGACCGCGCGCCTGCGCACGGTGCCGCCGGTGGCCGCGGTGACCCAGACCGCGCAGCCGCCGGTACCCGATGACGGCGCGCCCTACGTGAACGTGCAGGACCTGGCCGAGTGCCAGGGCGTGCTGCTGGGCAGCCCTACCCGCTTCGGCAACATGGCCGCGCCGGTCAAGCATTTCCTCGATGGCCTGGGCGCCGAGTGGGTCAATGGCACCCTCGCCGGCAAGCCGGCCGGCGTGTTCACTTCCACCTCCTCGATGCACGGCGGACAGGAATCGACCCTGCTGTCGATGCAGGTGCCGCTGCTGCACCACGGCTGCCTGATCGTCGGCATTCCCTTCACCGAGCCGGCGCTGAGCCACACCACCAGTGGCGGTACGCCGTATGGCGCCAGCCACGTGGCCGGTGCCGCCGACGACCCGCAGCCGACCGACGATGAGGCCGTGCTGGCCCGTGCGCTGGGCCGCCGGGTGGCCGACATCGCACAGCGGCTGGCCCGATGAACACAGCGCCGCGCACGGCCGTGCTGCTGGCCCTGCTGGGCCTGGCGGCGCTTTACGTAGGCTGGTTCATCAATGACAGGCACTGGTTGGCCACCCAGCTGGTGTTCACCGCGCCGCCGCTGGCGCTGGCCATCGCTCTGCGCCTGGGCTGGCGCAAGGCCGGGTTCTGGGCCTCGGTACTGGCCCTGGGCTGGTTCAGCCACGGGGTGATGAGCGCCTGGAGCCACCCGCAGACCCGCTGGCTGGCGCTGATCGAGATCGCCCTGGCCCTGCTGGTGATCTTCACCGCCAGCCTGCCGGGGCTGCGCGCCCGCTTCAGCAAGCGACGCTGACGCTGCGGCCGCCGGGCCTTATCATCTGTGTTCCCGGCCCCGCGCCGCTGTACCTGTCCTGGTTTCGCGCATGCACATGATGGAAGAGCTCCTGGTCGTCACCACCGGTGGCACGATCGACAAGATCTATTTCGACGACAAGTCGGACTACCAGATCGGTGATCCGCAGATCGGCATGATCCTGCGGGAGCTGGGGGTGACCTTCCGCTTCAACGTCATTCCGATCCTGCGCAAGGATTCGCTGCACATCAACGATGACGACCGCGAGCTGATCCGCGCCACCATCGCCGCGCAGGCGACCCGCCACGTGCTGGTCACCCACGGCACCGATTCGATGGTGCAGACCGGCCAGGTGCTGGCGACGATTCCGGACAAGACCATCGTGATGACCGGTGCGCTGAGCCCGGCACGCTTCCGTGGTTCGGATGCGGAGTTCAACATCGGCTGTGCGATCGGTGCGGTGCAGTCGCTGCCGACCGGCGTGTACATCGCGATGAACGGCCGCATCTTCGACCCGCAGCACGTGCGCAAGAACGTGGCGGCGAACCGCTTCGAGTCGGTCTGACGAACCCGTAGTGCCGAGCCCATGCTCGGCAGCTTTCTGACAGCCGAGCATGGGCTCGGCTCTACGGAAACCAGCCGAGCGTAGGCTCGGCCTCCAGAAAAGACACCCCGGCCGGAGCCGGGGCGTGCCCTTGGAGAGGGACTTGGGCTCAGTACTGGGCGTTGAGGGTGACGCCCGAGAAGGTGCTGTACCCCTTCACCCTGACGTGCCAGGTGCCGGCGGCGGGGTTGTTGATGGTGCAGGTTTCGTTGTTGCCGCTCAGGTACGGGCGGCAGGTGTAGGTCGTGTCGGTCGGGGCACTGCCCTGGCGCACGTACAGGTCGGCATCACCGCTGCCGCCACTGATCGCCACGCGCAGCTGCGAGCGGCCGGCCGGCACCTGCACCGTGTAGCTGAGCGAGGCACCGCTGGCCGCGCCCAGGCCGGTCACCGGGACGTTGTTCTGCAGCACGGTGCCACCCGGGTCCGGGTTGGTGCCGCCGCCGGTACCATTCTTGGCGGCGGTCACCGCTGCATTGGCATCAACGATGCCCGCGCCGCAGCCGCCCGAGCAGGCGCCCGGCAGTGCACGCGCGGTGCTCTTGATGATGCTTTCCACCTGCGCCGGGCTCAGCGGCGAGGGCGCCACCGACTGCATCAGCGCCACGACGCCGGCCACGTGCGGCGCCGCCATCGAGGTGCCGTTGTAGGACGCATAGGTCGCGCTGGCCGGCACCGTGGTGCCGGTGTTTAGGGTGGAGAGGATGTTCGCGCCCGGTGCCGAGATGTCGATGCCGTTGCCGTAGTTGGAGAAGCTGGCCTTGGCGCCGGCCGAGGTCACTGCGGCGACCGCCACGACGTTGGCGCAGTTGGCCGGCACCGAGGTGGAGACATTGGCCGACTCGTTGCCGGCAGCCACCACCACGGTGGTGCCACGGCCGACCGCGCCGTTGATGGCGTTCTGGTAGGTGGTCGAACAGGTGCCACTGCCACCCAGCGACATGTTGATCACTTCTGCCGGATTGGCGTTGGCCGGCACGCCGCTGACGGTGCCACCGGAGGCCCAGGTGATGGCGTCGACGATGTCGGAGGTGTAGCCGCCGCACTTGCCCAGCACGCGCACCGGCACGACCTTGGCGTTGTAGGCGGTACCGGCGACGCCGGTGCTGTTGTTGGTCACCGCGGCGATGGTGCCGGCCACGTGGGTGCCGTGCCAGCTGGAGTTGGAGGCCGGGTAGCCGGCGCCGCACTCGTTGGCGGCGTACCAGTCGCCTTCATCATTGGGGTTGTTGTCACGGCCGCCGCCATCGCGCGCCATCGCGGCATCGCTGATGAAGTCGTAGCCGGGCAGGATGTTGGCGTTCAGATCCGGATGGCTGGTGATGCCGGTATCGATGACCGCCACGACCACGCCGGTGCCGGTGGATTGATCCCACGCGGGGCGCACGTTGATCGACGCATTGGACGTGCCGAAGCCCCACTGTTCGCTCAAGCGCGGATCGTTGGGCACCAGGTTGGCACGCATGATCTGGTCGACTTCCACGTACTCGACGTTCGGGTCGGCGGCGAGCTTGCGCATCAGCAGCTCGGATTCGGCCTGGTCCAGCGAGCGGTCGGAGCGCACCACGCTCGGACCGGTAGCCAGGCGGCGGACCTGCTGCAGGCCGAGGGCGCGACCCTGGGCGCTGGGCAGGCCGGCGGCAGCGGCCTTCAGCGACGAGGCCAGTGCGGTGGTGTTGGCCACCAGCTGGTTGCCGTCCTTGAACTTGACGATGAACTGCCGGTGCTCCGGCGCGGACTTCAACCCGCTGAGCTGGACATCGCCAGCGAAGGCCGGGGCGGCCAGCAGCAGGGAGGTGATGACGGAAGCACTGAGAACCACCCACGACTTGCGCAGGCGCGGTTGCGAAACCTGGGACATCGGAATTTCCCTTTCTAGTGGTGTGAATGCCGGAATGGGCAGAAGCACCGGCCCGAGCGCGCGATGGAGGTGTGCACGCATGACTCGAAGTCCGGTCAGTCAGCGGATTCCCCTGCGACCCGCCGCACTGTTGACGCTAATGGCCTGAAACGGACTCCACAAGATTTTCAGCGTCTTTTCAGCAACGTGAAATGTCTGATATGAGACGTTTTGGGTGTAGGGTTTGTGAAGGTGAAGGAACTTTCACGTGACCTCGACAGACATGAACGGGACTTTGAGTGTCCACTCATGTCTTTGCCGACATCGGCAGGCTGCCTGCCGGAGATGGTTGCTGAAACGCAGAAAGCCCGTCACGGGGACGGGCTTTCCGGGTACGGCAGTCGAGCATGGCGCGACTCTACAGGGAGCGCAGCCAAGCGTGGGCTGGACTCTACAGACCTGGTACGGGCGATCAGCCCAGCTTGACCAGCCAGTTGTGGCGGTCCGGCTGGCGGCCGTACTGGATGTCGGTCAGCTCCTTGCGCAGCGACATGGTGACTTCGCCGGCCGGGGCGTTGATGTCGCCCACCGAGAAGCCTTCGCCCTTGAGCTGGCCGATCGGAGTGACCACTGCGGCGGTACCGCAGGCGAACACTTCGGCGATGTCGCCGGAGGCCACGCCGTCCTTCCACTCGTCGATGGTGACCTTGCGCTCTTCGACCTTCATGCCGCGGTCGCGGGCCAGCTGCAGGATGCTCTCGCGGGTGATGCCCTCGAGGATGCTGCCGGACAGTTCCGGGGTGACCAGGGTGCCGTCCTTGTAGACCAGAAAGACGTTCATGCCGCCCAGTTCTTCCAGGTACTTGCCTTCGACCGGATCCAGGAACAGCACCTGCGAGCAGCCCTGTGCCTGCGCCTTCTGCTGCGGCAGCAGCGAGGCGGCGTAGTTGCCACCGCACTTGGCCGCTCCGGTGCCGCCCTTGGCGGCACGCGCGTATTCGGTGGACAGCCAGATCGACACCGGGGCAACGCCCTTGGCGAAGTACGGGCCGGCCGGGCTGGCGATGACGTAGTAGCCGGCCTTGTGCGCGCCGCGCACGCCGAGGAAGGCTTCGTCGCCGATCATGAACGGACGGAAGTACAGGCTGGACTCATCGGCCGACGGCACCCAGTCGCTGTCCAGCGCGATCAGCTGCTTCAGCGATTCGACAAAGATCTCCACCGGCAGTTTCGGCAGCGCCAGGCGCTGCGCCGAACGCTGCAGCCGGCGGCCGTTTGCATCCGGGCGGAAGGTCCAGATCGAACCATCGGCGTGGCGGTAGGCCTTGATGCCTTCGAAGATTTCCTGGCCGTAGTGCAGGACGGCCGCGGCCGGGTCCAGCTGCAGCGGGCCATAGGCACGCACGTTGGCATTGTGCCAGCCGGTGTCCTTGTCCCAGCGCACTTCCACCATGTGATCGGTGAAGTGCAGGCCGAAGCCCGGCTTCTCCAGGATCTGGGCGCGCTCTTCAGCGCTGCGCGGGTGGTCCGAACGGGTGACGGCGAAGCTGGGAATGGACTGGGACACCGGAGGATTCCTGTTCTGGTTGCGGGTAGTGCCGGACCCGCCGTGCGGCGGGCCGTGGGTCAAAGCATGCCGGTTTCAAGCCGGGCGGCCTCGGACATCATGTGCTGGTTCCACGGCGGGTCGAACACCAGTTCGACATCGGCCTGGGCCACGGTCGGGACCATCTCGAGCTTGCTGCGCACGTCATCGACCAAGATGTCGCCCATGCCGCAGCCGGGTGCGGTCAGAGTCATCTTCACGTCGATCTCGCGCTGGCCCTCGTCCAGATGCTTGATCTCGACTTCATACACCAGGCCCAGTTCGACGATGTTGACCGGAATTTCCGGGTCGAAGCAGGTGCGAAGCTGCTGCCACACCAGCTGTTCCACCTGTTCATCGGTGGCATCGGCGGGCAGTTCCAGCGGCGCCGGGGCCTCCTTGCCGATGGCGTCGCCGTCCTTGCCGGCGATGCGGAACAGGTTGCCTTCGACGAACACCGAATAGCTGCCGCCCAACGCCTGGGTGATATAGCCATAGCTGCCGGCAGGCAGGGTCACGGTGTCGCCCTGCGGGACCATCACGGCCTCGCAATCGCGTTCGAAGTGGACAGGTTCGCTGCTACGGGAATACATGGGGACCGATATGGGGCCGCGGCCGAAGCCACGCAAGACGGCATTCTAGCCCAGCCGCCCTGCCCCCGCCGGTGCACTGCGGCAAACCACAGTATCCTGTGGGTGTCCTTCAGGAAGCTTCGATGTCCTCCAATGCCGCACGTGCCAGGACCGTCACCTGGCTTTGGCCCTTCATGCTGCTGCTGGGTCTGGTTGTCGCCCCGATGGTCTGGGTGCTGCTGGCCCTGATGACCGGTCGCCAGGTCGGCTGGATGGCGGTGCTGACCGCCCTGGAACTCACGTTCATGCTGCGCCTGGGCACGCTGGGCCCGGGCCGCCTGCGCATCGCGCTGGTGGTGCTGGGCACCGTGCTGGTGAGCGTGGTGGCCTACTGGTGCATCGCCAGCGCCTGGATGGGCGGTTCGATCGGCCTGAACCCGATGGACGCCGCGCTGCGGATGGGCCCGCACCTGGCCTGGACCCTGACCAGCCTGGCCAACGGAGCGGTTGAATGGATCTGGCTGGCCGTGGCCGTGGTCGTCGGCGCCTGGCTGGCGCGCTGATCGGGTAGAGCCGCCGGGCATGGCCCGGCGCTACCTGGACGCCTGCACGGGTAGCGCCGGGCCATGCCCGGCGAGCGCAGCGGCACGCGGCCTTCAATGCCCGCCGTCGAGCGCCTTCAGTTCGCCCACCAGCGACGCCGCGGCCTCGGCGCCATCGCCGTACAGCATGCGGGTGTTGTCGGCATAGAACAGCGCATTCTCGATGCCGGCAAAGCCGGTGCCCTTGCCGCGCTTGATCACCACCACGTTGCGGGCGTTGACCACATCCAGCACCGGCATGCCGTAGATCGGGCTGGCCGGGTCGGTGCGCGCCACCGGGTTGACCACGTCGTTGGCACCGATCACCAGCACCACGTCGGTGTTGGCGAATTCGGGGTTGATGTCGTCCATGTCGGCGATCAGGTCGTAGGGCACGCCCGCTTCGGCCAGCAGCACGTTCATGTGCCCCGGCATGCGACCCGCCACCGGGTGGATGGCGAACTTCACCTTCACCCCGCGCTGGCCCAGACGCTGCGCCAGTTCCCAGATCTTGTGCTGGGCCTGGGCCACGGCCATGCCGTAGCCGGGCACGATCACCACGCGCTCGGCGAAGGCCATCATCGCCGCCACGTCGGCCGCTTCGATCGGCTTCTGCGAGCCGGTGATCGCCTGCGCTTCGCCACCTGCGCCACCGCCGAAGTTGGAGAACAGCACGTTGCTGATAGGCCGGTTCATCGCCTTGGCCATCAGCCGCGTCAGCAGGATGCCGGCCGCGCCGACCATCATGCCGGCGATGATCAGCGCCTCGTTGCCCAGCACATAGCCTTCGAACGACACCGCCAGGCCGGTGAACGCGTTGTACAGCGAGATCACCACCGGCATGTCGGCGCCGCCGATGGGCAGCGTCATCAGCACGCCCAGGGCCAGCGCCAGCACGAAGAAGGCGACGATGGACCAGGTGCTGAGCGTGCTGGCGGCGATGATCGCCAGCACCACCACGGCCAGCGCCACCAGCAGGTTCAGCGCCTGCTGGCCGGGCCAGGTGACGCGCTTGTCCAGGCGCCCGTCGAGCTTGGCCCAGGCGATGACCGAACCGGACAACGACACCGCGCCGATGGCCGCGCCGACCACCGCCAGCAGCAGCATGGTGGCCGAGGGCTGGCGGGCGGCCAGGTCGGCCAGCGCCTGCGCGCTCCAGTGGCTGGTATCGCGGTTGGCCAGGAAGGCATAGCGCAGCAGTTCCACCGCGCCGATGGCCGCCGCCGAGCCACCGCCCATGCCGTTGTAGAGCGCCACCATCTGCGGCATGTCGGTGATGGCGACCCTGCCGGCCGACCACCAGGCCAAGCCGGCGCCGAGCAGCAGCGCCACCAGGATCAGCGGCACGTTGTGCAGTTCGGGCAGGAAGAAGGTGGCCACCGTGGCCAGCAGCATGCCCAGCCCGGCCCAGCGGATGCCGCTGCGCGCGGTGAGCGGCGAGGCCATGCGCTGCAGGCCGAGCAGGAACAGCGTGGCGGCCACTAGGTAGCTGGCCTTGACCAGCCAATCGAGCAGTTCGACGGTGCTGATGTTCAAGCCTGCGGCTCCTTCGGTTCGTCCTTGCCACCCTTGGGCGCGCTCGGCTTGAACATTTCCAGCATGCGCGCGGTGACCACGTAGCCACCGGCGGCGTTGCCGGCGCCCAGCAACACGGCGAGGAAGCCCAGGGCCTTCTCCAGCGGTGTCTGCGCGTGGCCCAGCACCACCATCGCGCCGATCAGCACGATGCCGTGGATGAAGTTGGAACCCGACATCAGCGGGGTATGCAGGATGACCGGCACCCGCGAAATGATCACGTGGCCCGCGATTGCGGCCAGCATGAAGATGTACAGCGCCACGAACCCGTCACTCATCGGCAACGCCTCCCGCTCTGTCTCCGTCGCCCCATCATAACCACGGGCTGAACCCGACGCGTACTCCGGTCAACCAAAGCCCCGCTCACGCGTTGTCGATGGTGACCCCGAGCGAGGAACCGTACCCTGTGCTGGTGAGCAGCCCCCTCCCCCCGACCGCCGACGCCGATGCCCTGCCGGCATCGCTGGACGCGTTCCTGGCCAGCGTCGGCCCGCGCGCCTTCCGCTTCGCCGAAGCCGGCCTGCGCCAGCGCGAGGATGCCCTGGACGCGGTACAGGATGCTCTGCTGCGCATGCTGGACTACGCCGACAAGCCGGCCGCCGAATGGGCGCCGCTGTTCTGGAGCATCCTGCGCAGGCGGGTGATCGACCTGCAGCGCCGGCGCCGCTTCCGCCTGCCGTTCTGGCGCGACAACCACGATGCCGACGGCGCCGACATCGACTGGGCCGACCCCGGCCCGGACCCGGCACAGGCGCACGAGCAGCGCCAGCAGTACCAGCAGCTGGTGCAGGCCCTGCGCACCCTGCCCGCCCGCCAGCGCGAAGCCTTCACCCTGCGCGTGCTGCAGGACCTGGACGGGGCCACCACCGCCCGCGCCATGGGATGCAGCGAAGGCGCGGTAAAGACCCATCTGGCACGCGCCCGACAGGCGCTGCAGGATTACCTGGAGAACCACCCGTGAACCGCTCCCTGCCTTCCGATGACGCCCTGCGCAGCCTGCACGCGCAGTCGCTGCAGTCGCTGTCGCCGGCCACCCTGGCGCGCCTGCGCCAGGCCCGCCATGGCGCGCACGCGGCGCACCGGGGCCGCTGGCGCTGGTGGCTGGCCAGTGCCTGTTCGCTGGTGATGGCGCTGGGCATCGGCGTGCAGTTCACCGGCCCGGGCACGCACACCGCCCCGGCCCCGGCACCGACGGTGGCCACGGTGGAAGACAACAGCGCGCTGTACGACGAGAATCCCGACATGTACCTGTGGCTGGGCGACACCGACCTGGCAATGGAGTGAGAACCATGCTGCAACGCCCCACCCTGCCCCTGCTGTTCGCCCTGGTCCTGCTGCCGGCTGCGCCGCTGCTGGCACAGACGACCGCGCCTGCCACCACGCCGGGCGCGAGCGCCGCGCTGCCGAACTGGGAACAGCTCAGCCCGGCCCAGCGCGATGCGCTGCTGGCCCCGCTGCGTGACCGCTGGAACGGCGCCGATGCCGGCCAGCGCCAGCGCATGCTCTCGCACGGCCAGCGCTGGCAGTCGATGAGCCCGGAAGAACGCGACAAGGCCCGCCGCGGCCTGCGCCGCTTCGAGCACATGAGCCCGGAACAGCGTGAGCAGGCGCGCGCGCTGTACGGCCAGATGCGCACGTTGAGCCAGGCCCAGCGCGATGCACTGCGCGAGCGCTGGACGGACATGACGCCGGAACAGCGCAAAGAGTGGGTGCGGGAGAATCCGCCGCCGGCGAAGCCGCGGTAAACGGGTAGCGCCGGGCCATGCCCGGCGGAACCTGTGCGGGCCGCTGCGCTCGCCGGGCATGGCCCGGCGCTGCCGCTTCAAAGCCGCGTGGAGCTCTTTGTAGAGCCGAGCCCACGCTCGGCTGCTTCATCGCCTCTGCGCAAGCCGAGCATGGGCTCGGCTCTACAGCGTGCGGGCCGGGTCACGCCTGCCAGCGCGTCTTCGCCAGCAGTTCGTCTTCCCAGTCGAAGCCCAGCTGGCCGCCCTGCACGAACAGGGTAACGAAGTTCAACAGGTTGCGCGCGTACATCTCGCTGGCCTGGGTGGCGCCGCGGCTGGCCAGGTTCAGCGGGCCGTCGATGGCCACGCCCTGGTGGTCGATGCACTGGCCCGGCTGGGTCATTGCACAATTGCCGCCGCTCTCGGCGGCCAGATCGACGATCACGCTGCCCGCCGCCATGCCCTCGACCATCGCCGCAGTGACGATGGTGGGTGCCGGCCGGCCTGGCACGGCCGCGGTGCAGATCACCACGTCCACGCTGCGCAGATGGTCAGCAAGGCGGCGCTGCTGCTCGGCGCGCTCCTCGTCGGTCAGCGCGCGCGCATAGCCGCCCTCGCCCGCTGCGCTCACCCCCAGGTCGAGGAAGCGTGCGCCCAACGACTGGATCTGTTCACGGGTTTCCGGGCGCACGTCGAAGCCTTCCACCTGCGCGCCGAGACGGCGCACGGTGGCGATCGCCTGCAGGCCGGCCACGCCGGCACCGATCACCAGCACCTTGGCCGGGCGCACGGTACCGGCCGCCGTGGTCAGCATCGGGAAGAAGCGCGGCGCGCGCTCGGCGGCGATCAGCGCGGCCTTGTAGCCGGCCATGCCGGCCTGTGAACTGAGCACGTCCATGGCCTGCGCACGCGTGGTGCGCGGCAGCTGCTGCAGCGGGAACAACAACAGGCGGTCGTCACTTGCCAGCGCCGCCAGCGATGGGTCGCTGGCCGGAGTGAGCAGGCCGACTACGCTGGCGCCCGGCTTGAGCTGGGCCAGCACCGCCGCCGGTGGCGCCTGCACGCACAGCAGGATGTCGATCTCGCTCCAGCGGCCAGCGTCGAAGACGCGCGCGCCGGCATCGTCATAGGCGGCATCGGGGAAGCCCGCAGCCAGTCCGGCGCCGGCTTCGTACCAGACGGTGACGCCCAACGCCCCAAGCTTGCGCGCCGTTTCCGGCGTCAGTGCCACGCGCCGTTCGCCCGGCGCGGTCTCCTTCATCCCCAGCAACGCCACGGCCATGCAGGTCCCCGCTGATCGGTGAGTTTTCCCGATCCTAGCAGGCGGCCACCCCTCAGTGCAGGGTGGCGCTGCCCGGGTCCAGGCGGTCGATCACGCCCTGCATGGCGCTGTCGAAGGCCCCATCGTCGACGTGGGCGCGCAGGCGGCCCAGCCGCACCATCACCGCCAGTTCTTCCGGCGAGGCCACGCAGAAGCGCACGCCGCGGCGGTTGACGAACAGCAGGCGCGAGGAGATCGGGCTGATCCAGGACAGCTTGCCGGCCTGGACCTTGCCGTCCTTGTCGACGAAGTCCAGCCAGTTGCCGATTTCCATGCGACGGAAGCGATCGGCGTCGGCATTGTCGAAATCATCGGTATCGACCTGCCCGGCCAGTTCCACGGCACTGGCTTCGGGCACCGGCGCGGTCGGCAGCGCGACCTGCGGCAGTTCCGGCAGCGCGCGCTGCAGTTCCGGCCGCGATTCGGCAATGCCCTGCAGGGTGCCGTGCAGCGCATCGATGGCGGCCGAGGCCGCGTCACCATGCACGCCGACACTGGCGAACACCTTGGCCAGCACCGGCTGCCAGGCCTGCAGCCACGGCTTGCCGATGATGTGCCGGCGTGCCTCGGCCACTTCTTCCAGCAAGCCATCGCCCAGGCTCAGTGCCTCGGCCACGGACGCGCCGTCCTCGCCCTCGCGCAGCAGCGCCAGGGTCAGGTGGTGCTGCCACGGCTGGCGCAGGAACTCGGCGATCGCCGGCGGCAGGGTGGCATCGCCGATGCGGCGGTCCAGTTCGGCGCCGGCGCGGTTGCGGGCCATCTCCAGCTTTTCCTGGCCACGCTGAGTTTCGGCGGCGCGGCGCTCGGCGATTTCCACGCGGCGACGATGCTGCAGCAGGAAATCGCGGAATTCTTCTTCCAGCGTCAGGAAGATCGCCAGGTTCTCGTTGAACTCGGCGACCAGGCGCTCGATGATCTCCTCGACCTTGGCCATCAGCATGCGCTCGGCCTGGCTTTCGCCGGTGTTGCCTTCGCACGCCTCGGCCAGCGAATTGAGCAGCTTGCGGGCCGGATGGGTCTTCTGCACGAACATGCGGCGGTCGAGCATGGCGACCTTGACGAAGGGAACCACCAGGCGGCCGATCAACTCGCGCGAGCGGCCTTCCAGTTCGCGTTCGTCCAGCATCACGTCGAACAGCATGCCGACCAGGTCGATCGCATCCTCGTCCTGCGGGTCCAGCCGCGTCTGGCCGGGATCCACGCCGAGGCGGGTGGCGTTGGACAGCACTTCGCTCTTCAGCCGCTGCGCCAGCGATTCGCCGTCCTCGCCGATGGCCGCGCGAAGGGTGGCGCTGGGCGTGGCCTGCAGCAGCGACAGCACCGACATCATCTCGCGCTGGCTGAGCGGGCGATGCTGGCCCACCGCCACCTGCGCGGCCGACGTGGCGTCCTCGCGGACATGCCGGGTCTGCTGCAGCAGTTCGTGCAGCGCCTCCAGCAGCATCCCCTGCTGGCCCTGCTGGCCGGGATAGGCTTCGCCCGACCCGGCCGGCGCGCCGCCGGGCATGCCGTTCTCGCCGGGCAGCTGCTGCATGTGGCCACGACGTTCGGACCAGCGCGCGGCAAACCGCTGCGCCCAGGCCGGTGCGGCCTGCTCCTCGGTGCTGAAATCGGTCTCGAAGCCCGACGTCTGGCGCTGCTCGACCAGGTCGTCCAGCCCGTGCGGGGCCTGCGGGGCCGAGGCCGGGGCCGCCGACAGCGGTCGCCGCGGGGCGCCCATCTGCGGCATCACACCGGCGGCCGCCAACTGCTCGTCCAGCTTCTCGTAGATGCGACCCACCGGCGTGCGCATGTCGCGCTCGCACAGCTTGATCAGCACGAGGTGTACTTCCGGGGCCAGTTCGCACCCGACGAAGGCCTGGTGGATGGCCACGCCCAGGTGCTCGGGGCTGATCGGGTCGAGGTCGGCGTCCAGTTCCAGACCGCCGACCAGCCAGCCGAGGCGACGGTCGAGGCGGGCCAGCACCGGCTTGAAATCGCGCAGCAGCACGGTGGCGAAGTTGCGCACCGCCAGCCGCGATTCCAAGACATGCTCGGGAATGAGGCTCAGGCTTTCCTCGGCCGGCCCGGACAGGGTGGCTTCGGCGGACAGCGGCTGGCCGTCGGCCAGCGCGGCCCAGGCCTGGTCCAGGTGGGCGGCAAAGGCCGCGGTGATCTCGTCCCGGCGCCGGCGCAGTTCGCGCATGGCATCCAGGAACAGCAACTGCGACGAGCCGGCATTGCCGGCTCGATCGAACAGGGCATCGTCAAACCGCGCCAGCGCCGCGCCGAAGGCCTGACCCAGCGCGGGCAGGACAGCGTCACGCGCACGCTTGAGCTGGGCCGGGTCACGACCCGACGATCCCATCTGAGTGGGCGCACTCATCATTCGGGAAGGCTCCCCACCTTCTCTGGTACGACAGGCATCATGGACATCGCGAGGACCGGTACACCCCATGTACCGGATCGTCGATGGTAGGCCGGCCAGCCCGTCACGGACAGTGAAACAGTCCTCACTTCAAACCTCACGACCGGCGGCCCGGCAAGACGGATATCCTAAGCCGTGCGGGGCCTGCGAGGCGAGGGGAAGGGCTCGCCGGTTGCCCGGCAGTGGCATGACGTTCATCACAGTTTGATATTGAAGGGGCAAACACGACGCAGACAGCGTCACCAACCGCCCCGACTATAATCTTCAGCCCGTGATGACCGGTTCAGACTCCATGCCCGACCCCGCAGCCCTGCTCGCCCTAGACGCCCGCCGTTCGGTGCCCTCGCGGCAGCTGGGCGAGCCCGGCCCGGACCCGGCCACCCTGCTGCGCATGCTGCAGTCGGCGGTCCGCGTGCCCGACCACGGCAAGCGCGTCCCGTTCCGTTTCCTGAAGATTGCCGGCGATGCCCGTCACACCCTGGGGGACTTCCTGGTCGAACGCAGCCGCCAGCGCGATCCGCAGGCCGGCGAGGCGGTGTTCGAGAAGGACCGCCAGCGCTTCAGCCACGCCCCGGTGGTGATCGTGGTGGTTGCCAGCCCGCGCCCGGACGCCAAAGTGCCCGAACAGGAGCAGCTGATGACTGCCGGCTGCGTCTGCTTCGCCCTGCTGCAGGCCGCCCAGGCGCTGGGCTTCGGCGCGCAGTGGCTGACCGCGTGGATGGCCTTCGACCCCGCCGTGCATGCCCACCTGGGCCTGGCCGAGGGCGAAGGTATCGCCGGCTTCATCCATATCGGCACCCCCAGGGCCGACGTACCCGAGCGCGAGCGGCCGGACGCCGCGGCCCTGCTGCAGGACTGGACCGGCCAGTGAGCGCCGTGAATGCCGTGCCGCTGCCGCCGCCGCTGTACCTGGTGGATGCCAGCATCTATGTGTTCCGCGCCTGGCATTCGCTGCCGGACGAGTTTCAGGACAGCCAGGGCTGGCCGACCAATGCGGTGCACGGGTTCGCCCGCTTCCTGCTGGACCTGCTCGAGCGCGAGCGCCCCCGGCACATCGCCATCGCCTTCGACGAAGCGCTCGACAGCGGCTTCCGCCACCGCCTGTACGCGGCCTACAAGGCCAACCGCGACCCGGCGCCGGAAGCACTGAAGCGCCAGTTCGTGCATTGCAAGGCGTTGTGCGCGGCGCTGGGCCTGGTGGTGCTGGCCCACCATGACTTCGAGGCCGACGACCTGATCGGCAGCGCGCTGCACCAGCACCGGCACAGTCATCGCGGCCTGATCATTTCCGCCGACAAGGACCTGTCGCAGCTGCTGCTGGACCACGACGAACAGTGGGACTACGCACGCAACCAGCGCTGGGACGTGGCCGGGGTAAAGGCGCGGCACGGCGTGCACGCACACCAGATCGCCGATTACCTGGCCCTGTGTGGCGATGCGGTGGACAACATTCCCGGAATCAGCGGCGTGGGCGCCAAATCGGCGGCGGTGCTGCTGGCCCACTTCGGCAGCATGGACGCGCTGTACGAACGCCTGGACGAAGTACCGTTCCTGCGCCTTCGCGGCGCCGCACAGATGGCCGTGCGCCTGCGCGAGCAGCGCGACCACGCCCAGCTCTGGCGGCAGCTGACCACCATCGCGCTGGACGCGCCGCTGGAAGGCTGCCAGCCGGGCCTGCTGCGCCAGGCGGCGGACCCGGAGCTGCTGGGCGGCCTGTGCCAGGCGCTGCGCTTCGGCCCGCTGACCCGCCGGCGGCTGTTCAGCGCCGCAGGCGTCAACGATCCCGGTGCGGCCACAGCGGCCGGTCCCAACGATTTCCCTCCCTCCTACAGCGAGCCCGCATGAGCCAGAGAAACACCGAAGCCCCGCGCGTCGTCTACGAAGGCAAGTACCAGCGCATGGTCGTGCGCGGCACGTGGGAATACAGCGAGCGCACCCATGCCGGTGGCCTGGCGGCGATCATCATCGCGGTCACCCCCGAGGACAAGGTGGTGTTCGTCGAACAGTTCCGCGTGCCGCTGCAGTCGGCCACCATCGAGATGCCGGCCGGCCTGGTCGGCGACATCACGGCGGGCGAGTCGATTGAAGCGTCAGCCGTGCGCGAGCTGGAAGAAGAAACCGGCTGGACCGCCGAGCACGCCGAAGTGTTGATGATCGGCCCGACCTCGTCCGGCGCCAGCAGCGAACAGATCGCCTTCGTCCGCGCCACCGGCCTGCGCCGCATCGGCGAAGGCGGCGGCGATGAGAGTGAAGACATCACCGTGCACGAGATTCCGCGCGCGCAGGCCGCCGCCTGGCTGGTGCAGAAGATGGGCGAAGGCTACGCGCTGGACGCCAAGCTCTGGGCCGGCCTGTGGATGATCGAGCACCATCTGGATGGACGCCCGCGTGGCTGATGCCGACCTGCATGCGGCGCCGGCCCTGCTCGGTGCCGACGATCCCGCGATCTACACGATCCACCATGCGCAGGGTGCCTCGCCGTTCGTACTGCTGGCCGACCACGCCGGCCAGAAGGTACCGCGCGCGCTGCATGGCCTGGGCCTAGCGCAGGCCGAGCTGGACCGCCACATCGGCTGGGACATCGGCATCGCCGGCACCACCCGCGCACTGGCCGGGCTGCTGGATGCCTGGGCCATCGAACAGACCTATTCGCGGCTGCTGATCGACTGCAACCGGCCGCTGGCCTCGCCCACGCTGATCCCGGAAATGAGCGACCACACCGTGGTGCCGGGCAATGCCGGGCTGTCGGCGGCGCATCGGCAGCAGCGCATCGACGCCATCCACGCGCCGTACCACGCGCGCATCGATGCCGAACTGGACGCACGCCGCGATGCCGGCCGCCCCACCCTGCTGGTGATGATGCACAGCTTCACCCCGGCGATGAACGGCGCGGCGCGGCCGTGGCACGCCGGTGTGCTGTACCACCAGGACACGCGCTTCGCCCAGGCACTGCTGCAGGCGCTGCGCGATGAAGGCGACCTGGTGGTGGGCGACAACGAACCGTATTCGGTGAGCAGCACCAGCGATTACGCGGTGCCGGTGCATGGCGAAGGTCGTGGCCTGGTGCACGTGGAGTTGGAGATCCGTCAGGACCTGATTGCCGATGTGGCCGGGCAGCACGCGTGGGCGGAGCGGTTGGCGCGGATTTTCAGCGCGTTGCAGCCGGGGTTGTTGGCGGCCGGGTGAGGGTCATCCACGCGTGGCGTGGATGGTGTTGTTCAACGCAGTACGGGCGCGTCCATCCACGGGAACGGCTTGAACCCGTGCACCTGCACGGTCGCGCCGATCGCTTCGAACTGATCCTTGATGGCCTGCGCGCGGTCGCGATCCAGGGCCTCGCCCAGCAGCAACGGCAATGCACGGCAGCGTGCCAGCGCTTCACCCACCGGCACCTCATGCAGGTGCGCCACGGCCTGCGCGGTGCCCTTCAGCTGCTCGTCCGCGCACGCCAGCAGCTGCAGATCGAACGAGGCAAAGATGCCCGCGCCTACGCCGGCATCGCGCGCGGCGGCCTGGTCTGCGGCCGTGGCCTCACCCAGCGCTTCGTCGATGCCTTGGATCTGCTGGAACGCGTCGTACGCGTGGTAGTACGCCAGCGCCTGCGCGTACTCAGCCAGCGTGGACAACGGGCGCTGCCGCTTCTGTACGTCGAGCACGTCGGCGAACGTGGCCGGCTCCAGATAGGTGGACAGGCCCAGCGCGCGCGCCTCGGCCGGCACCTCGCTGTCATCGTCGAACGCGGTGTCCTCATCGGGCGGCAACCAGAACCGCGCATGCATCGGATCGCCGTCGGTGGCATGTACCCAGCCGAAGGACGCGTACACGCCATGGTCGTCGTTGCATGCGGCAAACGCGTGCAGCGTCCGTTGCAGGTCCAGCAGTTCGATCATGCGTTGTTGGCCTGGCCATCGAAGGAACCGCAGTCTACCGGTGCCGGGCGCAGGCCCAGCGCGATGACCACGCCGAACAGGGCGAACAGCGCGGCGCCGTACTCGGCACGCACCAGCCCGGCCAGCGCGCTGGGCGAACCTGCAACATCGGCGCCGGCATTGGCCACCATCACCAGCACCGCGAGACCCAGCGCACCGCCGATCTGCTGCGCGGTGGCGGCCATGCCCGACGCCACGCCCTGCTGTGCGGCCGGCACGCCCTGCCCGGCCACGATCCACATCGAGGTCCAGGTCGTGCCCTGGCCGATGCTCAGCACCACCACACCCGGCAGCAGCGGCCAGAAGTTCGAGGCGTGCGGGAGTGTTGCTGCGACCCAGGCGATGCCGACGGCGCCGGCCAGCTGGCCGAGCACCAGCACTTTGCGTGCACTCCAGCGCTTCAGCGCCCACTCGGCCAGCTGGATGCCGACCGTGCACACCGCCGTCGCCGGCAGGAACGCCAGGCCGGCCTGCAGCGGACTCCAGCCGTAGCCATCCTGGAAATACAGCGCCATGAAGTAGTACTGCACGCCGTAGCTGCTCATGAAGGCGAAGGTGAGGCCGAGCGCGGCACGCAGTCCAGGCAAGCGCAGCAGCGCGAACTGCATCAGCGGATCGCGGCTGCGCTGTTCGATCTGCACGAAGGCCACCAGCAGCAGCGCCGACAGCAGCAGGCAGCCCAGCGTGGCCGGCGCGGTCCAGCCCCACTCCGGTCCCTGCACGAGGGCGGTCACCAGCAGGCTGCCGCCGAGGGTGACGGTGATGCAGCCGGCCAGATCGAACGAGCGCCCCTGCGCGCGCGGACCATCGGCCGGCAACCATGCACCGGCGGCGACGGCGCAGGCGGTGGCCAGCGGCACGATCACCGCCAGCACGGCCGGCCAGCCGAACGCCTGGGTCAGCACGCCACCGAGCAGGGTGCCCAGCGCCAGGCCGACCGCGCTGGCCATGCTCCAGATCGCCAGCGCGCGGTTGCGCACCGGGCCCTCGGCATACAGCGTGTTGATCAGCGCCAGCGTGGCCGGGAACAGCAGCGCGGCACCGATGCCCTGCGCGGCGCGCGCAATGATCAGCAGCGTGGCGTTCGGCGCCAGCGCACCCAGCAGCGAGGCCAGCGCGAACAGCAGCATGCCCAGCCGGTAGAAGCGGCGGCGCCCGATCAGGTCGGCGGCGCGCCCACCCAGCAGCAGGCTGCCACCGAAGGCCACGGTATAGGCGCTGACCACCCACTGCAGCTGCTGCGCGTTGATCTGCAGCGCGCGGCCCATGTCATGCAGGGCGACGAAGATGATGGTGGCGTCCAAGGCGATGATCAGCTGGGCGGTGGCCAGCAGGGTCAGCGCCCAGCGCGGGTACTTGAGAGGGGGCATCGGCGGCGGTGGATCGGTGGGGGAACGCAGTCTCATTGATGCGGCGCTATCAATAAACCCCCGCCCAACCATATCTGTCATGATTTTCGGCATGAATGGATCCTCGTTGGACCTCAATGCCGTGCGCATGCTGGTGCAGGTGGCCGAGGCGCGCAGCTTCACCGTCGCTGCCGGGCAGCTGGGCCTGAGTCAGTCCGGGCTGTCGCGCGCGATCGGCCGGCTGGAGGCCACGCTGGGGGTGAAGCTGCTGCAGCGGAACACCCGCAACGTGGCGCTGACCCCGGATGGGCGCCAGTTCGTCGACCAGGTCGCGCCGCTGCTGTGCGGCCTCGAGGATGCCGAGCGGCAGCTGGCCGACCGCCCGTGCACGCCCTCGGGCACGCTGAAGATCAGCGCGCCGTCGATGTTCGGCCGCAAGGTGCTGGTGCCGCTGCTGGGCCCGTTGCTGCAGCAGCACCCGCAGCTGCAGGTGGACGCGGTGCTCAGCGATCGTCTGGTCGATCTGGTCGAGGAAGGCTTCGATGCCGCGCTGCGCACCGGCGTGATTGCCGACCAGCGCATCGTTGCGCGGCCGCTGCGGCCGCTGCGCTGGGTGACCGTGGCCAGCCCGGCCTACCTGGCCCGTTGCGGTACGCCGGGGGATATCGCCGCGCTGCACGACCATGACTGCCTGGCGGTACGCAACCTGCGCAGCGGACGCGTGGTGGACTGGCAGTTCCGGCAGGACGGCCAGCTGTGCGACTTCACCCCGCCGACGCGGATGGTGTTCGACAGCGGTGACCCGCTGGTGGAAGCGGCCATCGCCGGCATCGGCATCGTGCAGGTGATGGATTTCGCGGTGGCCGATGCCTTGGCCGACGGCCGCCTGCAGCGCGTGCTGCAGCCGTTTGAAGGCCGCAGCCGCGAGCTGTCGCTGATCTACCCGCCGTCGCGGCAGCACTCGCCGAAGCTGCAGGTGCTGGCCGACGCACTGCTGGCCGGCGACTGGTAGATCCACGCCATGCGTGGATGGGGTTCGTTTACGCGGTAGCGCCGGGCCATGCCCGGCGAGCCGCATCGCGGCGGCGGAACGGAATGCCGCCGGGCATGGCCCGGCGCTACCAGTAGGGCGTTGCCGGCCAGCGGCCGGCACGACCGATCAGGCGAAGCTATCGGTGGCGCGCACCAGCGCGTCCACGTTCTCCGCTTCGAACGCGGAGTGGCCCGAGGCCGGGGTGATCTCGAGCTTGGCCTTCGACCACACCTTGGTCAGGTCCCAAGCATTGGCCAGCGGGCACACCACGTCGTAGCGGCCGTGCACGATCACGCCCGGAATATCGGCGATGCGGTGCGCGTCGCGCAGCAGCTGGTCTTCCACTTCGAAGAAGCCACCGTTGACGAAGTAGTGGTTCTCGATGCGGGCGAACGCCAGCGCGAAATGCGGGTCTTCGTGGCTGTTGATGAAGTCGTCATCGACATGCAGGAAGCTGGTCGCGCCTTCCCACACCGCCCAGGCCCTGGCCGCTTCCAGGCGCGTGGTTTCGTCTTCGCTGGTCAGGCGGCGGTGGAAGGCCGAAATCAGGTCGTGGCGCTCCACGGCCGGGATCGGCTTCAGGTAGTGCTCCCACGCATCCGGGAACAGGCGGTTGGCGCCTTCCTGGTAGAACCATTCCAGTTCCCAGCGGCGCAGCATGAAGATGCCGCGCAGGACCAGCTCGGTCACGCGCTGCGGATGGGTTTCGGCATAAGCCAGCGCCAGGGTCGACCCCCAGCTGCCGCCGAACACCTGCCAGCGGTCCACCTTCAGGTGTTCGCGCAGCTTCTCGATATCGGCAACGAGGTCCCAGGTGGTGTTGTCGACCAGGTCCGCATGCGGGGTGGAACGACCGGCGCCACGCTGGTCGAACAGGATGATGCGGTACTTCGACGGATCGTGGAACTGGCGCATCTTGTCGCTGCAGCCACCGCCGGGACCACCGTGCAGCATCACCACCGGCTTGCCGTCCGGGTTGCCGCACTGTTCGAAGTACAGCGTGTGGCGGTCGTCGACCTTCAGGCTGCCGACGTCGTAGGGGGTGATGGCGGGATACAGCGTACGCATGCTTGCAGCTCCAGGGTGATGCCCTGCCAAGGCAGGAGAACCTCCATTCTAGGCCGGGCGCTGGCCCAGGGTGATGCGGTCGCGCTGCTCCAGGTCCTGCGCGGTCTGCACCTGCGCATAGCCGGCCTGCTCGAACAGCGCGCGGATCGCCTCGCCCTGGTCCCAGCCGTGCTCGATCAGCAGCCAGCCGCCGGGCAGCAGGTGCGCCGGGCCGCCGGCGACGATGCGGCGGATGTCATCCAGCCCATCCAGGCCGGACGCGAGCGCCGTGGCCGGTTCGAAGCGCAGGTCGCCCTGCTGCAGGTGCGGGTCATCGCTGGCGATGTAAGGCGGGTTGCTGGCGATCAGGTCAAAGCGCTGACCCTGCAGCGGCGCATACCAGTCGTGCCCGCCTTCGGCGAAGCGCACGTTGCCCAGTTCATGACGGGCGGCATTGCGCGCGGCCATCGTCAGTGCGCCGAGGCTGGCGTCGGTGGCCAGCACCTGGGCCCGCGGGCGCTCGCTGGCCAGGGCCAGGGCGATGGCGCCGCTGCCGGTGCCGAGGTCGGCCACCTGCAGGTCGCGATCGGCCGGCAGGCGCTCCAGCGCCAGCTCGACCAGCAGCTCGGTTTCGGGGCGCGGAATCAGGGTCGACGGGTCGACGTCCAGGTCCAGCGTCCAGAAGCCGCGGCGGCCGGTCAGGTAAGCCACCGGTTCGCCGGCCACGCGGCGCGCCAGCAGGGCGTCGAAGGCGGCCAGATCGGTGGCGGGCAGCGGATCGGTGGCGTGCGCGAACAGCCAGCTGCGCGGCCGGTCCAGCACGTGCAGCAGCAGCAGTTCGGCCTCGTGGCGGGCGTCGATGCCGCTGAGGCGGGCGCTGGCGTCGGCTAGCGCCTGGCGCAGGGTGGGTTCGGGTTGGATGGGCATCCGGCAATTGTAGAGCCGAGCCCATGCTCGGCTGTTCCAGAGGCAGACGAGCATGGGCTCGGCTCTATAGAAGCCGGGATTCGTTCAGCTTCTCCGGGGCGGCATAAGGAGGGGCTATGGGCCCGTCTTCACGACCCGCCTGGATTTCCCTTTTCATGCAACCACTTGCAGGATGGCCACGACCGGATTCATGGCAGACTCATCGCTTTTTAATAGACTACATCTATCAAATAGATGAAATCAATGCATTGTTCTTATCGATGATGAATCGGTAATCTAGCTCCTGTCGATTCACCCGTTCCCCCTTCACCCAGAGGAAAAACGATGTCCCTCATCAACACCCAGATCCAGCCGTTCGAAGCCAACGCCTACCACAACGGCGAGTTCATCAAGGTTTCCGATGCCAGCCTGAAGGGCCAGTGGTCCGTCCTGATCTTCATGCCGGCCGCCTTCACCTTCAACTGCCCGACCGAGATCGAAGACGCCGCCGAGCATTACGCCGAGTTCAAGAAGGCCGGCGCCGAGGTCTACATCGTCACCACCGACACCCACTTCTCGCACAAGGTGTGGCACGAAACCTCGCCGGCCGTCGGCAAGGCCCAGTTCCCGCTGGTCGGCGACCCGACCCACAAGCTGACCCGCGCCTT
>Ga0209676_1000780_pt1 | contig 42574 bp, 42 predicted proteins | sample AraplaCvi_mLB_r2_FD_184282 | JGI IMG/M metagenome (GOLD analysis project Ga0209676, IMG submission 184282) | Arabidopsis root microbial communities from North Carolina, USA - plate scrape MF_Cvi_mLB_r2 (SPAdes) (version 2) | ecosystem: Host-associated > Plants > Roots > Endosphere | place: USA... | reverse complement strand
GGTGCTTCCAGGCGCAGGCTGCCGCCGGCCGACAGCGGCGCGCTGCCGGCATCGCCCAGGCGCTCGACGGTGATGGAATCGCCGGCGCGGATCACGCCGGTCATCGCGGTGGTCGGGTACACCTGGCCGGCGTTCAGCACCAGTTGCCCGTCCACGTCCAAGTTGACCTGCAGCCGGGTTTCTTCGTTGATCGGCGAAGGCAGCGCGCCGCCCATGCGGATCTCTGTGGCTTCGAGCACCGTGCGGCCGAAGCCGCCGATGCGCACGGCGCCGGCCTGGAACTGGGTCGGGTCTTCCGATGCCGAGATGTCGATCAGCGAGCCGGCCACGGTGAGCTGCCCCGCCCCTGCCGACGCGGGCGACGATGCCGGCGCTTCAGGCGAGGCGGCAGGCACGGCCGACAGCACGATGCGCGGCGCGCGCAGCGACGACGACGAGCCCGCGTGCCCGACGATCGGCCCCTGCAGCCAGATCGAGCGGCCCAGAGCGAGGTTCGCGTTGTCCAGGCGAATCGCACCCTGCGTCGCATTCACCAGCGAGAGGTCGGCAAAGCCGCCGTCCTTGAAGGCCTGCGGACGCACCGTCAGCGTGGACACCTGGCCGGGCTTGTTCAGCAGGTCGCGCAGCAGGTCGCTCGAAAAGAGCGCGTCGCGGAACAGGTCCAGCGCCTGCGGCGTCAGGCCGAACTGCGCCGCATCGAGCGCGCCGTTCGCGCCGGGCAGGCCCAGCCGGTCGGACACCACCAGCTCCTTCACGTCCGCCAGCTTCGCGAGCAGCGCCGACGACAGGATCATCGGCCCGTCGATCTCGTAGCCGTAGCTGCGCAGGCCGGGCGCCCAGTCGTAGTCCACGCCCTGCCGCCAGTCGCTGCACACCCCGTCCACCGCCAGGCCCACGCAGTCCGGGTCTTGCAGCACGCGTTGCAGTTGCTCCAGCGGCGAGCCTGTCGGGCCCGATGTCGCGGTCATGTTCAGGCGGATGCGCCCGCCGATGCCGTTGGGCCCGCCCGCCTTGCCCACCATCGTGCTTTCGATCAGGCCCTTGCCCGTGATTTCGATCAGGCCGCCGTTGCTGTCCAGCCGGATCTCCGGTGCGGGCCGGTGCACGCGCGTGCCCGAGGGGCCGGCATCGGGCACGCCGTCGATCGTGCCGGTGGCGCCCGACACGTCGATGAGCGCATCTTTCTCCAGCCGCATGTCGCCCGCCAGGATGCTCACCGTGCCGCCGTCTCGCACCTCGCCCACGCGGCGGCCGCTGCTGCTGTCGATGCGGATCAGCGGCACGCCGCGCGCCAGCAGTTCAGCGCCGGCTTCGAGGACGACCGTGCCGCCGCTCAGCCCGATGCGGCCCGCCGGTGCGTCAAGGCGCCCGCCGACCGTCAGCACGCCCTGTTCGCCACCGGCGTTCAGCGACAGGCTGCCACCGGTGTCGGTGCGCACGCTGGCGCCCCGCGCAACACGAACCGGACCGTTCTCGGTGCCGAGCGACAGCGCCGCGGGGTTTCGCGCCGCGCGCTCGTCGGGGCGCAGCACACCCAGGGGCGCTGCCTCGGCCAGGTTGCGGCCGCTCGGCAGGTCGCGCCAGGCGAAGTTGTTCATGTCGATGCTCGTGGCCTGTTGCGACACCACCACGCCCTCGGGCACCACGATGCCCTTGCCTTCGCCGCGCACCGAGACCGTGACGTTGCCGAATCCGCGTTCGCCGAAGAGTGTGGGCGGCAGCATCACCACCGAAGAGGCTGAGGGCGCCCCGGCTTCGTCCGGCGGCGAAACGGGCGGCACGCCACCGATCTGCACCGCCGAGGCGGTCTGGATCGACAGGCTGCCCGCCGAGCCCGCTGCATGGGCGCGCATGTTCAGTGCGTTCAGGTCGAGGTCGGGCGTCACGCCGGCCAGCGAAATGGACCCCGCATTGCCCACGCGCAGCGTCGGCAGGCCCTGCTTGCCGGGGTCCGCGCGGCCACCGCCCGATACGTCGAGCACGGCATCCTTGTGGGCCACGATCTTTCCGGCAATCACCGTGATCGCGCCGCCGTCCAGCGCCCAGGCGCCGCGCAGTGCGCCGTCGCGCCAGGTGTTGATCCACTGGCCGCTGGCGTCCAGCCGGCCCTGCTCGCCGAGCTCCACTTTTCCGTAGGCCGACGAAAGCCCGATCTGCCCGCCCGGCACGCGGATCAGTCCGTTGATGCGGATGTCGTTGGTCGAGCCTTCGGTGCCGGCCACCGAGAGCGACGCGCCCGGCGAGAGGTTCAGCGCGGCACCGCTCGCAAGCTCGAAGTCGCCGTTGATGTGGTTCAGCACGATGGTGCCCATGCCCGAATTGCTGAGCATGTCGTCCGACAGGAAGGTGAGCTTGCGCGACTTCTGCTCGCCCGGCTTCAGCTGCACATGGAAGTCGTCGCCGAGCTTCGTGTTCGCATCGAAGTCCTGCGCGAGCCGCTTCGGGTCGTGGCTGACGATGATGGTGCCCGGCGACCACGGCCGGCCATCCGGCGAGTTCTCGCCCAGCTGCAGCCGGCCGCCCTTGTTGCCGCCCGGGTTCTTCGACTGGCGCTCGCCCACCACCACGCCGCCCAGCATGTCGCCCTCGAGCACCATGGTGTCGCCCGCGTAGATCTGCACGGCGCCGGCCTTGCGCCCTTCGGTGTAGCCGGCTTCCTTGTAGTCGGCGCCGATGAGCGGCGTGCGCCAGGTGGTCTTCACGCCCCAGCGCGCATGCTGGTTGGTGAACTCGCCCGCGATGCCGGTGTAGTCGGTGTCGGACATGGCCCGGTCCATGGTGTGCACGCGGCCGTCGGCGCCCATGAGCTTGGTCGCGGTGTTCATGCCGTCGGTGTAGCGCACCGAGCCGCCGGACACGTCCAGCATGGATCCCGTGCGCGTGATCACCGAGCCGCCCGAGCGCATCTCGATGCTGCCCGCGTTGGCCGAAAGCTCGCCCAGGTCGGTCTTGCCCACGCCCACCCAGCCGCTCACGTCGCCCAGCGGCGTGCCCACCCAGGCACCGGGAATGTAGGTGGCGCCGTCAGGGCCCAGCACCCATTGCACGCCCGCCATCGGGCCGTCCTTGAACACGCCGCTCACGCGCCGGTCGACGATCACCTTCTTGCCGCGCACCCACGCGTCGAGCTGCATGGGCGAGTCGCGCAGCTCGTTGATGCGCAGTTCGGCCTCGATGAAGTTACGCGACATGGCCACCTGCATGCCCTGCAGGCCGGCCACGCTGAGGAAGGCATCGTTGTCCACGTAGATGCGGCTCGCGTCGCGCAGGCTGCCGGGCTTGAAATACGGGAACAGCGTGAACATCGGATTGACCGCCGACTCGAGCTTGATGGTTCCCGCCGGCACCAGCACGCCGGCCTTCGAGCGGATGTCGATCAGTTGCCCGTACAGGCTCACGCGGCCCGGCTGGTAGCGCGTGGCAAGCGCCGATGCCTCGATCTCGCTCGTGTCCGAGGTGTCGGGCAATACCTGCGAAATGCTGCCCTCGCCCAGCGTGAGCGTGCCGGCCGACCAGTTGATCAGGTCGTTCACGCCATCGGCGTACATGTGCGAGCCCAGGCCCCAGGCGCGCAGCAGGATCGAGCCGTTGCGGTTGTTCAACGCGGTGGTTGCGCTGAGCACGCCCGACTGCCGCACGTCCTGCGCCTGCAGGGTGATGTTGCCGCGGTCGGCCTGCACGGTGCCGGTGTTGACCACCTCGTAGCCGACCGCCTTGGCGCGCGCGGCCATCTCGGGCATGACGACATCGCGCAGGCCGGCGACGAAGTTGGCGTCGGCATAGACCGGCGAGAGCTTGAGCGCGCCCCACACCTGCCCGCCGGTGAAAGCCCAACCGGGCACTGCCGAAGCGGCCACGTCGAGGCCGCGGGGCGCGTTCGGGTCCTGCGTCGATGGCGTCTTCAGGTAGATGTTCTCGCCGGCCGCGAGGATGACCTGGCCGTCGGGCGCCGAGATGCGGCCCGCGTTGCGCACCTTGGGCGCGAACAGCATGACCTTGCCGCCGCTGTTCGCCGCCAGCTGCGCGCCTGCGTCGACACGCACTTCGCCGGGCGCCGCGCCGGGAACGAAGCGGTCCACGTCGCCCATCTTGTCGGGCGCGCCGCCGACGCCGGGCTTGAAACCCGCGTCGCCGTAGATCAGGGGCCGCTCGGAGGTGAACTCGCCGAACTGCGGAATCGGGAAATCGTTGCCCTGGTTGGTGAGCACCTGCGGGTTGTTGATGCCCAGCTTGAACTGCTTGTCCGACAGCGCAAGGCTGGACGCGACCAGCGAGCGCGTGTCCACCTGGCTGGAGCCGGTGAAGACGATGCCGTTGCGGTTGACCAGGTACACCGAGCCGTCGGCCTTGATCTGCCCCGCGATCTGGCTGGGTCGGCCGCTCGGGTCGTTGATGCGGTTCAGCGCGATCCATGCGTTGGTGCCGTCGGGCTTGGCGCCGCCCTTCTGGTCGAACTGCACCGTGGTGTGCTTCCCGACGTTGAAGCTCTCCCAGTTCAGGATCGCCTTGTCGTCGGTCTGCTCGATGCCGACCACGGTGCGGCCGCCCGCGGCGGTCTGCACCGGCGCCCTGGCATTGAGCCAGCCTGCGGTGAGGCTGTGGGTATCGACCTTGAGCCCGCCGTCGGCCAGGCCGTCGGGGATGTCCGAGCCCCCGTTCGATGCGGCCTCGCGTGCGGCCGCCTGCGCCGCCTGTTGCGCGGCAATGGAGCGCGCCGCCATGTTCAGGTTGCCCATGGAGCGCTGCAACTGTTCGCCGGCCTTGCGCTGCTCCAGCGGGTTGGTCAGCATCGATGCCGGCACGCCGTTGGGCAGGCGGCCCGTCGCCGAGGCGGTGTTCTGCACCGCGCTCTTGTTGGCGAACCAGGCGCCGCTGAAGGCCTGCTGGGCCTGGGCATCGAGCACCAGTGCGCCGTTGGCCGCCAGCGTCATGGCAATGGCGCGCGCGATCGGTGCCATGCGAAAGCGCCGCGCCTGCCGCCGGTTGCGCGCCTTCGTTGCGTGGATCGGTGTGAGGGGCCCGCGTGTGCTCATGAGTCGTTTCCGCCGGAAAGTTGAGTCGATGCACTACGACGAACGGGCGCCCCACGACCCCGCAACTTATTTTTCAGGCCGCGCACCACGGCCGTCCGATTCAGCTGAGAACCGTCAATCCGCCCGGCAATGAACGGGCGTCGAGATCGAAGGCATGCTGCAGCTGCACCAGCGCCAGGTCGAGCGATGCGATGTAGAAGCTCCCGGTGACCAGGCGGCTGCGCGCGGCCGTGTTCATCAGCACCACGCGGCCGCGCCGGTAGCGGTTGATCTCGTCGAGCACGTCGGACAACCGGGCCTGCGTGAACACCAGCTCACCCTTGCGCCAGGCCGACAGGTTGGCGGCGCCGACCAGCGCCACGCTGCTCACCGACGTGCCGTCGTACACCGTCTGCTGGCGCGCGCGCAGCTCACGCGCGCCCGCGGGGTGTTCCACGCGCACCGCGCCTTCGATGCAGGTCACGCACACCTTGGCGTCCAGGTAGCGGACCTCGAAACGCCCCGACTCGGCCAGGCTGCGGCCCGCCCCGGCCACGACGCCGAAGGGCCGTGCGCCGATGGCCGACGACAGATCGAACGCGGCCTCTCCCTCGAGCAGGTCGACGCCGGTCGTCCGGCCGTCCACCGTGCGGCGCCGGATGCGGGTCTGGGTGTTCAGGGTGACCTGCACCCGCTCGGTGAGGCCCACCTCCAGCTGCTCGCCGGTGGCAGTGCGGTAGTCGCCGCCCCACCCCGCCGGCGCGGGCCACAAGCCCGCGGACGGATGGAACACCGCCACGCCCGCGACACCGGCCATGGCCGCCGCGCCCGCTGCCGCACCGAGGAAGGCGCGGCGCGCGAGCACCGGCCGGGGATGGTGGCGCGCATGAAACGCCGCCGCATCGGCATTGGTGCGAAGCACGCCGGCAGAGGCCTGACCGAGCACGGCCCATTGCGCCCTCGCCTCCTTGAAGACCGCCGCGTGCGCCGGGCTGCGCGCCAGCCAGTGCTTGAAGCGCTGGGCGTCCTGCGGCTTGACGGCACTCGAATGAAACAGCCGCAGCCACTCCCAGGCCTCGTGCCGCGTCGTGTCGACCGCGAGGGCGGGATCGTCGACCGGTGCCGTCAGGGGGTCGTGCATCACGGCCGCGACCCTTCTTCTGGGCCTCGGCCCGTTGCGAGCGCCAGGGTGATTCGATTCTTCACTCCGTACGACGAACGGGCCGCGCCGATCCCGCAACTATTTTTTGTCATGGGCCATCCGGGCACTCAGGTAATCGTGCGCATGCTTGAGTTCGTATTCGACGGTGCGCAGGGAAATGCCCAGGCGTCGGGCCACTTCGGGCTGCGTCAGTCCCTCCATGTGCACGAGCACGACGACCTCGCGCCGCCGCGCCGGCATGCGGTCCAGCAGCTTGATCACGGCGTCCAGCTGCGAACGCGCCTCGGCGATCCGCGCGGGTCCCGGCGCCGTATCGGCCAGTTCCATCAGCGCATCGATTTCTTCGAAAGGCAGGTTGCGGCTCTGGCGACGCTGGATGTCCAGCGCAATGTTGAACGCCATGCGCACGAGATAGCCGCCCGGCCGCTGGATCGGCCCTGCTTCGCTTCCGCCCTGGTCGTTCACGCGCAGCCAGGTGTCGTGCAGCGCGTCCTCGGCCAGGTCGGCATTGCGCAACGCGCGGCCCAGCTGGCGCTTGAGGGCGTCGTAGTGCCTGGACAGGTAGTCCATGAGCACGGGGCGGACGTCTTCGGCCATGGACAGATCAGGACGGCGAGCGGCCGGCCGCCTCGCGGCAGCGCGTTCCGCCGCGCGCATCGGTGGGCAGGATGAGCAGCGTCAAAGGCTGCGGCAGGTCCGGCGGCGGCGCATGCGCGAGGCGCACGCCCCGCAGAACCTCCAGCATCTCGGCGTCGCGGGCCGCGTCGCCGGTCAGGCCGAGCAGGCGCGGCCGGCGAAGCTGGCCCCCCTCGTCCACCTCGAAGCGCAGCAAGGACCGGTACGTTCCTGGCCGCGTGCGCACATTGCCGCACAACGCTTCCCAGACCCGCGCCTGCAGCAGGCTGGGATAGCCCGCCAGGCTTCCAAGGCTGGCCGCGCGCGAGGTCTCCGCCCGGGCCTGCGCCGGCCTCAGCGCGAGCGTGACGGCCGAACCCGTGCGGACCTTTTCGGCCACCAGGCCCGTGCCCTCCAGCAACAGTTCAAGCGCGGTGTCGGGGGCGTAAAGCCCGCGCACCGCGGAGGACGTCAGCCCGGCCAGGGTTTCGCTGCGAAAGAGTGCAGGCTGCCGCGTGACAGCGGCATAGCGCTTGAGCGCATCGGCCAACGGAAGCGAGGGAATGTCGAACGCCAGTGCGGCGTCACCCGTGCCTGGAACCGCGCCGGCCGGGGCCTCGCCCTCACGCAGCGGCGATGCAGGCCCGTCGCTCGCCCAGGCCGTGCCGGCCAGCCACGACAGCGCGAGCGCGCAGAGTGCGACGCTGCGGCCTGTAGCGCCCGCGAACCCAGGGTGCACCTCGCTCACCCTCGCGGCGCAACGATGCCGCGCGCATCGTCACGCTCGCCGTGAGGATGCGAAAGCCATGGCAGGGAAAAAAGTCGAGTCGGCAAGGAGCGCACGCCAGTCGGGAAACTTGCATGCTGTCACCGGCGTGTGACGGTCTCGTTGCAACGTCAGACCTTCCTGCGCCCTGGCGCGTGGCGCGCATCCCGTGTGCCGCAGGAAGCCCGAGGACGCCCCTCGAGCGGCCGACCGACGCTCAGCCCGCCAGCCGCCCCGCCACCAGCTGCAGCACGCGGTCGCAGCGCTTGGCCAGGTCCTGGTCGTGCGTGACCATCACGAAGGCCGTGCGGTGCCGGTGCGCGAGGTCGAGCATCAGCGCGAACACGGCGTCGGCGGTGCTGCGGTCGAGGTTGCCGGTGGGCTCGTCGGCCAGCACGCAGGCCGGTTGCGTGACCAGCGCGCGCGCAATGGCCACGCGCTGGCGCTCGCCGCCCGACAGCTCGGCCGGCCGATGATGCAGGCGCTCGCCCAGGCCCACGCTGGCGAGGATCTTGGCCGCGGCCTGCGACGCTTCGCCGGCCTCGACGCGGCGGATCTTCAGCGGCATCGCGACGTTGTCGAGCGCACTGAACTCGGGCAGCAGGTGATGGAACTGGTAGACGAAGCCCAGGTGATGGTTGCGCAGCCGGCCCTGCTCGGCGGGGTCGGCATGCGCGATGTCCTTGCCGAGCAGTTCGACCTTGCCCGCGGTGGGTGCGTCGAGGCCGCCCATGAGGTGCAGCAGCGTGCTCTTGCCGGAGCCGGACGCGCCGACGATGGCCAGCGTTTCGCCGGCGTGTACGTCGAGGTCGACACCGTGCAGCACGGTGAGGTCGATGCGGCCTTCGTGGAAGCGCTTAGTGAGGCCGCGGGCCTTCAGGACGACATCACTCATAGCGCAGGGCCTCGGCGGGATTGACGCGGCTGGCGCGCCAGCTCGGATACAGCGTGGCCAGGAAGGCCAGGATGAGGGAAATGACCGCGATCGGCATGATGTCGCTTTGCTGCGGGTCGCTCGGCATCTTGCTGATCAGGTAGATGTCCTTGGGCAGGAAGCTGGCGTGGAAGAGCTGTTCGAGGAAGGGCACGATCACGTCGATGTTGTAGGCGATGCCCAGGCCCAGCAGCAGGCCGCCCACGGTGCCGATCACGCCCACCATGGCGCCCTGCACCACGAAGATGGCCATGATGCTGCGCGGTGAGCTGCCCAGCGTGCGCAGGATGGCGATGTCGGCGCGCTTGTCGGTCACGGTCATCACCAGCGTCGAGACGAGGTTGAAGGCCGCCACGGCGACGATCAGCGTGAGGATGATGAACATCATGCGTTTCTCGACCTGCACGGCCGCGAACCAGGTCTTGTTCTGGCGCGTCCAGTCGCGGATGAGGAACTGGCCCGGCAGCGTGACGGCGAGCTGGTCGGCCACCTCGCGCGCCTCGTGCAGGTCTTTCAGCTTGAGGCGGATGCCGGTCGGGCCTTCGAGGCGAAACACCTTGGCGGCGTCTTTCTCGTGCACCATCGCCAGCGCCGAGTCGTACTCGTAGTGGCCCGAGTCGAACACGCCGACCACGGTGAACTGCTTCAGGCGCGGCACCACGCCGGCCGGCGTGACCTGTCCGCCCGGTGCCACCAGCGTGACCTGGTCGCCGGGCTGCACGAACATGGAGCGCGCCAGCTCGATGCCCAGCACGATGCCGAACTCGCCCGGCACCAGCTTGTCGAAGGTGCCGCCCTTGGCGATGCCGCCGGTGTCGGTGACCTCGGGTTCGAGCGCGGGGTCGATGCCGCGCACGATGGCGCCCTTCATGTCTTCGCCGCGCGCGATGAGTGCCTGCGTGTTGATGAACGGCGCCGCGCCGACCACCTCGGGGTTCTTGCGGGCGTCGGCCATGATGGCGTCGATGTCCTGCAAGGCCTGGCCGTCGCGCGAGAAGATCTCGATGTGCGAGACCACGCTGAGCATGCGGTCGCGCACTTCCTTCTGGAAGCCGTTCATCACGCTGAGCACGATGATCAGCGCCGCCACGCCCAGGGCGATGCCGAGCATCGACACGCCGGAGATGAAGGAGATGAAGCCGTTGCGTCGCGTGGCACGGCCCGCGCGCGTGTAGCGCCAGCCGAGCTGCAGTTCGTAGGGGAATCGCATCAGCGGCCTCGCCCCGTGGCCTCAAGGGGCATGGGCGCACCCGCGGGGGGCGGCAAATACTCGGGGTGAGGAGCGAGGGGGTAGGTCATACGGTGGAATTGTGGCATCCCGGACAATAGGGAAATGGCCGAACCTCTCCCACGTCATCTGTTGATTCCCTTTGCCGGCCGCGGTTCCCCGGCTTGCCGCGCGGCGCTTGCGACCCTGCGGCTGCCGAACCTCGAAACCCTGCTGCTGCGCCTGACGCTCGCCGACACCGACACGCAGGACGACAGCACCCGCTCCCCGCCGCACGAACGCGCGCTGGCGCGCGCGCTCGGCCTGCCTCCCGCCGACGACGGCTGCATTCCCTGGGCCGCGCTCGAAGCCCGCAAGACCGGCCTGGCCGCGCCCGGCGATCACGAGGCCTGGGGCCTGGTGACGCTGTGCAACTGGCAGGTCGGCATCGACGACGTGGCGCTGGGCGACCCGAGCGCCATCGAGATCGACGCGGCCGAATCGATGGCCCTGCTGACCGTGGCGCAGCCGTTCTTCGAGGAAGACGGCATCGCGCTGTACCCCAGCGACACGCCGGGCCGCTGGCTCGCCCGTGCGCCCATCTTCGACGGGCTGGCCACGGCCTCCATCGACCGCGCGGTGGGGTACCCCATTTCGCAGTGGTCGCCGCTGGGCGACGCCTCGCGGCCGCTGCGCCGGCTGCAGAACGAGATGCAGATGCTGCTGTACACGCAGCGCGTGAACGACGAGCGCACCGCGCGCGGCGTGCCGCCGATCAATTCGTTCTGGCTCAGCGGCACCGGTGTCCTGAAGGACGGTGACCTGCCCTCGCCGCCCCTTTCGCGCACGCCGGTCGTCGACCTCGCGCTGCGCGACGCCGCGCTGCGCGACGACGGCCTGGCCTGGGCCGCCGCCTGGCAGGCGCTGGACGCCGGCGCCGTCGCCGGCCTGCTCGCCGACCTCACGCGCGGCGCCGACGTGGCGCTCTCGCTGTGCGGCGACCGCGGCGCACAGCTTTTCACCGTGCAGCCGCGCGGCCTCGCCCGCTGGGCCAAGGGCCTGTTCGACCGCAACCGCGCCACGCAGGTGCTGGAGTCCCTATGAAGATCATTGCCCGGGACATCCCGCCGCGCACCGTCTGGGCGCTGGAACAGGCCGGCGTGCACCCGCTGCTGGCGCGCCTCTTTGCCGCGCGCGGCGTGCGCGGCAAGGACGAGCTCGACGACGGGCTCGCGCGCCTGCTGCCGCCCGACACGCTGCGCGGCACGCGCGAAGCCGCCGTGCTGCTGGCCGACGCCATCGCACAGGACAAGCGCCTGTGCATCGTGGCCGACTACGACTGCGACGGCGCCACCGCCTGCGCGGTCGGCGTGCGCGGCCTGCGCCTGCTGGGCGGCAAGCACGTGAGCTACCTCGTGCCCGACCGCGTGGTCGATGGCTACGGCCTGACGCCGCCGATCGCCGAGCGCGTGGCCAATGCTGGCGCCGACATGCTGATCACCGTCGACAACGGCATCGCCAGCGTCGAGGGCGTGGCCGCCGCCAAGGCGCGCGGCCTGCAGGTGCTGGTGACCGACCACCACCTGCCCGGCCCCGAACTGCCCCTGGCCGACGTGATGGTCAACCCGAACCAGCCCGGCTGCGAGTTCGAAAGCAAGAGCATCGCCGGCGTCGGCGTGATGTTCTACGTGCTGCTCGCGCTGCGCTCCGAACTGCGCACGCGCGGCGTGTTCGATACCGCCACGCAGCCCAAGCTCGATGCCTTGCTGCCGCTGGTGGCGCTGGGCACCGTGGCCGACGTGGTGAAGCTCGACGCCAACAACCGCCGCCTCGTGGCGCAGGGCCTGCGCCGCATCCGCGCGGGCGCGATGCCGGCCGGCGTGGCGGCGCTGTTCAAGGCGGCGGGCCGCACCGCCTCGGCCGCGACCACCTTCGACTTCGGCTTTGCACTCGGCCCGCGCATCAACGCGGCCGGCCGGCTGGCCGACATGACGCTGGGCATCGAATGCCTGCTGACCGACGACGCCGGCCGCGCCGACGAACTCGCGCGCATGCTCGACGGCATCAACCGCGAGCGGCGCGACATCGAGGGCGGCATGCGCGACCAGGCGCTGCTGCTGGCCGAGTCGCTGTTCGCGGCCGACGGCGAAGGCGTGGAAGCGCCGCCGCCGGCCATCAGCGTGTTCGGCGCGGACTTCCACGAAGGCGTGGTGGGCATCGTGGCCTCGCGCATCAAGGATCGCTTCCATCGCCCGACCTTCGTGTTCGCGGCCAGCGCGGCACCGGGCAAGGAGCAGGAACTGAAGGGCTCGGGCCGATCGATTCCGGGCTTTCACCTGCGCGATGCGCTCGACCTCGTGGCCAAGCGCCACCCCGGCGTGCTGCTGCGCTTCGGCGGCCACGCGATGGCCGCGGGCTGCACCGTGGCGCGCGAGCACTTTCCCGTCTTCGAGCGCGCGCTGGCCCAGGTGGCCGGCGAATGGCTGGCCGAAGCCGCGCTGACGCGCCAGATCGAGACCGATGGCCCGATCGCGCGCGAGTACATGCGCATCGACCTCGTCGACACGCTGCACCGCGAGGTCTGGGGCCAGGGCTTTGCGCCGCCCACCTTCAGCGAGGAAGTCGAGGTGGTGTCACAGCGGCTGGTGGGCGAGAAGCACCTGGCGCTCAAGCTCAAGCACCAGGGCCAGCCCATCGACGCGATCTGGTTCAGTCACACCGAGCCGCTGCCGCCGCGCGTGAAGCTGGCGTTCAGGCTGGATGCGGACGAGTGGCAAGGGGTGCGCCGGCTGCGCTTTCTGGTCGAAGGCGCTGAGGTGTGACGCGGGCGGCCTAGACTGGAGGCCCATCCATTCGACCGGGCACTCTCGCATGCAGCAAGAAGCCATCTCGGCCCACGACATCTTTCCGCACATCCGTGTCGTGATGGGCATGGTCATCGGCCTGGGCGTGACCCGGCTGCTGTCGGGCGTCGCACGCATCGTGCAGCATCCGACGCAGTACCGGCTCTATGCCGTGCACCTGGCCTGGGTTGCCTCGGTGCTGCTGGCGCTGGTGCATTTCTGGTGGTGGGAGTTCGGCCTGTACCAGATCGACAGCTGGACCTTCGGCACCTACGCCTTCATCGTCAGCTACGCGATCCTGCTCTTCTTGCTGTGCGCGCTGCTCTTTCCCGACAGCATGCAGGACTACGCGAGCTACCGCGACTACTTCTACGCCCGCCGCGCGTGGTTCTTCGGCTTGCTGGCCGCCACCTACCTGCTCGACGTGGTCGACACGCTGATCAAGGGCGAGGCGCACTTCGCCCGCTTTGCGATGGAGTACCTCATCCGCACGCCCATCCTCGTGGGCCTGTGCATCGCGGCGGCCCGGTCGGCCAACCCGCGCTTTCACACGGCCTTCGTCGCGGGCACGCTGGCCTACCAGCTGTCGTGGATCTTCCGGCTCTTCGACACCTTGGATTGAGCCGCTGCGGCCAACAGGAACAGGACCTGCGTCCATGAGGGCAGGCTAATATCCACGCCCTTCAACCGATACGGACCCTACCTGCCGCCGTGAGTACCCTGCCTCCTTGCCCCCAATGCCATTCGGAATTCACCTACGAAGACGGCCTCAACCTTGTCTGCCCCGAATGCGCTCACGAATGGTCCGCCTCGGGCGCTGCCGCCGAAAGCGCGGCCGATGAGGGGCGGGTCATCAAGGATTCGGTCGGCAACGTGCTGAACGACGGCGACACCGTCACCGTCATCAAGGACCTCAAGGTCAAGGGCTCGTCGCTGGTCGTGAAGGTCGGCACCAAGGCGAAGAACATCCGCCTGATCGATGGCGATCACGACATCGACTGCAAGATCGATGGCATTGGCGCGATGAAGCTGAAGTCGGAATTCGTGCGCAAGGCGTGAGACCGGCCTGGCTCATGCGGCGCAGCGTCTCGCTGTCCGCTCGTCATGCCAGTGCCGCCCAGACTTCCTAGCTGGCCAATTCCCGGCAGCGCGCGGCGTCCAGCGCATGGCCGCAGGCGTGGAACTCCCGCGCCGCCGCGGCGAAGCCTTCGCGTGCGGCAGCGGCGCGGCCGGTGGCCCGCTCGATGTGGGCCTGCGCCTCGTGCAGCGACGCGTACCAGGCCGGCAGCTTCATCACCACGTTGGCCAGGTATTCGGACTGCTGCTGGTGGCTGGCCGCCAGGTCCAGTTCGTGCGCTCTCGCGGCCGCGATGGTGGCCGGGATGGCGAAGGTGATGCGGCAGCCGGGGCAGCTTTCCAGCGGGCCGCGCACGTTGGCCTCGGCCTCCTCCAGCACGCCCAGCGCGGCGTCGGGCTGCGTGGCCATCGCGATGCGGGTGCCGTAGATGCGGTCCAGCAGGTGGAAGCCGACGTCGGACTGGCGCGCGACGTCGAGCGCTTCGTCGAGCAGGCCGCGCGCCCGGTCCATCTGCCCACGGTAGATCGCCAGTTCGGAGCGGCGCTGCAGCGACAGCGCTTCGCCGGTCGCGCCGCCGATCGCGCGGTGCATGCGCCCGCCGGCCACCAGGTCCTGCTCGGCGGCGTCGAGCTGGCCGCTGAGCAGCCAGGCCTCGCCGCGCAGCGTGACCGCGAACGCATGCCCGCGCGCCGCGCCCAGCCGCTGCGCTTCCGTGGCCAGCGCATCGGCGAACGCGATGACTTCGGCATACGGCCGCGAGCCGTACAGGAAGCGCTGCGTGATGCACAGGTGGCCGTCGAACACGCGCACCGCCAGCAGCGGCAGGTGGCTCGTCTCCTTGAGGTCGGCCCACACGCTGCCGTGCAGATCACCGCGCGCGTGTGCCGCCGCGGCTTGCGACCAGGAGGCGATCACGAGCGTGCCTTCGTCGCCCGTCTCCAGGGCGATCCGGCGCACTTCGGCCGACCGGCGCGTGCCTTCGGCGGGGTCCCCGAAGCCCAGGGCCGCCGCGCCGCTGTACGCCAGCGCTTCGGCGAGACGCCCCGCCACCGTCGTGGGATGCACGTCCTTCAGGTACTGCAGGGCACCGGGTGGGTCGCTCATCTTCACTTGCGCCAGGGCCCGCTTGGCGCGCAGTTCGTGGGACAGCGCCTCCGGAGCAACGGCGGCGGCCGCATCGTAGGCGGCCAGCGTGCCCGGCCGGCCCAGGGCGTCCAGGGACTCGGCACGCAGCGCCAGGGCTTCCGGCTGCGTCGCCCGGTGCGCGAGCAGCGGCTCGACATGGCGCAACACGTCCTCGTAGGCGCCGAGGCGAAAGGCCTGGCGCGCAGCCGCCAGCGCACACGGCATGGCCTGCTCGGCATCGCCCGCGGCGAGCCAGTGATGGCCCACCAGGCCCGGTGCCGCACCGCCTTGCGCGAGCCGGGCCGCCACGTCGCGATGCAGCAGCACACGCCGGTGCGGCGGGATGCCTTCGGCCAGCGCGTCCCGCACGAGTGCGTGGCGGAAGCGGTAGCGGCCGTCGGCCACCACCAGCACGCCGGCGGCCAGCGCCTGATCGAGCCGCGCCAACGCGTCGTGGCCCTCGTCGGCGGCCAGCGCCACGGCCGTGGCCACGTCGAAATCTTCTGCCGACAGCGCCAATCGGCGCAGGGCCTCCGTCGTGCCGGGGTCCAGGTCGCACAGGCGTTCGGCCAGGGCCGACGACAGGCTGCGGGACATCACCGCCGTGGCGCCGTCCGACGTGGCCGCACCGCGCGCGAGCTCGACCACGGCAAACGGCAGGCCTTCGGCACGACGGGCGATGGCGGTGGCGGCCTCGCCCGTCATCGGTGCGTCGGCCGAACGGGCCGCGAGCAGCGCCGCTTCTTCCTCGGACAGCGGGCCCAGTTCAAGGGCCTCCAGCTGGCCGGCACGCTGCAAGCGCGAGGTGTTCCGATCCAGCAGCGGCGGCAGCGCGTGCCGGCACGCGAGCAGCACGAACACCGGGGGGCCACTGGCAGCCAGCTGTGTCAGCGCCTGGGCGCTGGCGTCGTCCGCCGCGTGCGCATCGTCGACGATGAGCAGCACCGGCTTTTGCGCGGCAGTGGCCAGCAGCAGCCGGCGCACGGCGCCCACCATCTGGTGGCGCCCGAGCGGCAGGGCCAGCGGTTTCACGTCGCCCGAGGCGGTCATCTGCGCCAGCACAGCCTGGGCGTGCGCACCGATGGCCTGTGCCGCATCGGGCAGTTCGCCGAGCAAGGGCTCCACCAGGTCGGCCGCGATGCCGTAGGGCCGGGTCCAGTCGCCGGCCTGCAACGAGCGCACCTGCCAGCCCAGGCCCCGCGCTTCTTCGGCGACGCGGCGGCAGAACGCGGTCTTGCCCATGCCCGCCGGCGCGCGCACCACCGCGCCCCCCGGACGGCCCGCGAGGCTGGCGCGCAGCCACCCCAGGACACGCACCAGCTCCATGGCACGGCCGACGAAACGCGGCGCGGCGCCCTCCAGGCCCGCCACGCATTCGCGGTACAGCGCCTCGGCCGACGGGCCGGGGCGCAGGTCGAGGGTCTGCTGCAGATGGTCGCGCAGGTGGCCGTACCAGCGCAGCGCCGAAGAGCGTCGCCCGGCCGCCAGTTCCTCGCGCATCAGCTGGACATGGGCTGCCTCGTCGGTGGGGTCTTCGCGCACCAGCCGTTCCAGGTCGCCGGTCTGGCGCAGCAGCCGCAGGAACTTGTCGCGCAGCCGCTGGCGCGGCGCTTCGGTCCAGGCTTCGTAGCGGGCGTCCGGCAGGAGGTCGCCGCCGTAGAGCTGCGCGGCCGCCTTGCAGGCCTGCGGATCGCCGCTGCGCAGGGCCTCGTCCACCGCGCGCTCGAACTGCTCGGCGTCGCACGCCACCGCATGGTCGGGCAGCAGGAAAACCCGGCCGCCTCGCAGCACCAGGGCGTCGGGCTGGCCGATGAACTGGCGCGCGTGGTGCGCGGCCTTGCGCAGGTTGGCGCTGCCGGCGTCGGGGTCCAGGTGCGGCCACAGGGCGTCCACGACCTGCTCGTTCGCCAGGCTGCGTCCGGGCTGCAGGGCCAGCAGCTGCAGCAGCTCGGCGGCGCGCCGGGTCAGCGGCACTGATGGAATCTGCGGGTCGTCGCCGGCCACGCTCAGGTGGAACGGGCCCAGCAGCCGGATCGACACGGCTTCGGACGGCGGAGTCGGTGGGGGCGACATCGCGATTCCTTTCCCCCGGCACGGGCCGGGAACGTTTCAGGAACGCCAAGCGTGGAGCATCAGTATGCCGTCTATCGAATCTGGCGGGTGCAACGAATAGACGCATCACCCTCGCGCCCGCGGACCCTCAAGGAGTACCTCATGCATATCGCAAAAGACGCAGTCGACGTGAAGATGGAAATTCCCGGTGCCCTGATCCGGCAGCGTTTGAATTTCGGCGACGCGACCGGCTACAGCAAGATCAGCGGCGAGTACTTCACGCTGTCGGCGGGCGTCGACACGACGCCGCTCTTCCAGGGCCTGAACAACCACAACTCCTGCCAGTGCCCGCACTGGGGGTTCGTGCTCAAGGGCCAGATCACCACCACCGACGACGCCGGGGAGCAGGAGACCGTGAAGACCAACGACCTGTTCTATTGGCCGCCCGGCCACAACGTCAAGGTCGACGCCGACGCGGAGATCGTGATGTTCAGTCCGCAACACGAACACACGCATGTGATCGACCACATGATCGAGAAGGTGAAGTCATGAACCCGAACAAGGCCCTCTGGGAAAAAGGCGACTTCACCCGCATCGCCGAGAGCATGCGCGAGAGCGGTGAAGACGTCGTGCGGCACGCGCACATCACGCCCGGCATGAAGGTGCTGGACCTCGGCTGCGGCGACGGCAACACCGCCATCCCGGCCGCCAAGCTCGGCGCGCAGGTGCTGGGCGTGGACATCGCCGCCAACCTGGTCGCCGCGGGCAACCGGCGGGCGGCCCAGGCCGGGCTGTCGGCCAGCTGCCGGTTCGAGGAAGGGGACGCCTGCGAGCTGCGGCTGGAGAACAAGTCCTTCGACCTCGTCATCAGCATGTTCGGCGCCATGTTTGCGCCTAGGCCCTTCGACGTGGCACGGGAGATGGTGCGCGTCACGCGGCCGGGCGGCCGCATCCTCATGGGCAACTGGATTCCCAACGACCCCACGCTGGTGGCGCAGATCCTGAAGATCAGTTCGTCGTATGCGCCCCCGCCGCCCGAGGGCTTCGTGAGCCCGATGGGCTGGGGCTCGACCCCGAACATCATCGAGCGCTTTGGCGCGGCGGGCGTCGCGTCGGAGGCGATCAGCTGGGAACGCGACAGCTACATCTTCGACTTCAAAGGCTCGGCGGCGGAATTCGTCGACACGTTCCGGCAGTTCTATGGCCCGACCATGAACGCATTCGACGCGGCAGCCCAGGCGGGGCGCACCGACGAACTGCGTACGGAACTGGTGACGCTGTTCCAGAGCCAAAACCAGAGCCAGTACCCCAACACCTGCCTGATCGCCGCGACGTTCCTGCGGGTGACGGTGCAGGTGGGTTGATCCGCGGTCGTCAAGCATCCAAAGGCCCTGGAGCGTGAGAACAGCCGGCTGAAGATGCTCCTTGCCCAGAGAGATCTGGGCCTCGAGATCCTCAAGGAGATCGGCACAGAAAATGGTGAGCCGCTCGGCGCGAGCAACTGGCCTTCGTGCGCGCACCGGGCGTGAGTCTGCGCCGCGCCTGCTGGCTCATCGGCATGTCACGCGCCACGCCCAGCTACGGGCTGCGCCTGCCGCCCAAGGATGCGCCGGTGCTCGCGGCGATGACGGCGCTCTCGGCCCAGTATCCGCGCTACGGCTATCGCCGCATTCGCGTGTTTCTGCATCAGAGCGGCTTCGAGCGGAGTTGGTCACACACGCATCGCCTGTGGCGCCGGCAAGCCTGCTGGTACCCCCGAAAACGGCCGCGCAAGCGCGTCACCTCGGTGCGCGCGCGCATCCACATGCCGTTCAAGCCCAACTAGCGAGGTATGTCACCACAGCAGCCTGCAATACTTGACCCCGGCGGAGTGCAAACTGGAACTCCGCAAAGAACTGCAACCCGCCGTCCTCCAGGAAAACTGTCTCGACTAAACCGAGCAGTTCAGTTCGGAGTGCCGACACGCTGTCAAGCGTCCCCGACACCCACCCGCCACTCTGTACACAGAGGCGGCGCATCGTTTTCTATTTTTTCATGAACTTCCCGACCTTCTTCCTCCCACCCTTGCTTCGCTAGTCTGTCCTCGCGACAGAGCGCATCACCCAGGCACCCGGAGTCCTTGATTGCGTCTGCGCACCTGTCTGTCGCTTCCCTCGCATGCCAGCACTTCCTCCGTGTTCGCCGCCCTGGTGGGCAAGAGGGCCCCGTGAGCTTGTCCTTTATCGATATCGTTCCCAGCGGTGAGCGCAAAACGACTGTGTACAAGGACATTTTTCAGCCCATCGCCGATTTCCAGAACGAAGAGGAAATGCGGATGCTTCCGCAGCTCGACAAATACTACCTCGCACTTTCTGAGTGGGAAGTCGAAATCAAAGACCTCTATCGCCGGAAGTCGAGCCTGAAGAAATCACGTAAGCCGACGGAGGCAATTGAAGTTGAAATCGAGCAGATGCTTGAAGAAAAGCCCAAGCGTCCAAAAGGCTTCAAACTGCTCATGCAGGATGCTACCGCCGAAGCTGTAGCCCAGCGACTGCACGAGGAGCATCCCACAGCAGCAATCGTCTCTTCCGAAGGTGGTGTTGTTCTGGAATCGGCGCTTTTCCGATCACTCGGCATGTTCAATTCACTCTGGAGCAACGAAGACCTTGAAATTGTGCGCAGGACCAAGGAAACGCTGAAGATCATCAGCCCGAATTTCGGTGTGACGATCGCCGTTCAGGAAGAGGTGCTCAAGAAATTTCTGAAGCGCAAGGGCAGCGAACTCCACAACAGCGGTTTCATGTCTCGTTTCTTAGTTTCGCAAGCCCTGCCCAAGCGAGGGACTCGAATCATCACCGCGAGGATCTTCCTCGCACTGGCTCAGACGAATTCAAGGCCAGGGTCACGGAAATCCTGAAGGCAACGCATATTTTCGATGCACCAGCCAGCAAGTACGTCATGGAATATGAGCCGTCGGCTTACAAGCCTTGGATCGACTTTTTCAATGAGACCGAATTGGCACAAGCCCCTGGAGGTTCGCTCGCCGATATCCCCGAGGCTGCCTCCAAGATTGGGGAGCAGGCGGCGCGCATCAGCGCAGTCCTTCAGTATTTCGAGCACGGACCGTCCCCAATCAATGTGGCCAACGCGGAGCGTGGGATCAATATTGCCCGCGGACATCTTATGCAGCACAAGGAGATTTTTGGCGCCAAGCCGGAGATCCCCCAAGACGAAATTGATGCGGGCAGTTTGGGGCGCTGGCTCTGGAAACAGTGCGAGCGCTATGGTGGCATGTCACGCTTTCGCCGCAATGAGATCCTGAAGTTCGGCCCCGTCGCTCTTCGCAGCACTGTGCGCCGCGAGGCCGCGTTGATCTTCATGGTCCGGGCCGGACATGTGCGCTTGGAGTTCAGCAACAAGACCACGTTCGTGCACCTGAACCCGGAGTTCTTCCCGGTCCAGAACCCGCCGGCCTGGTCTCCGCCACCATTCAGCGGCCTTCCGTCGGGTCGGATCTGAGCTGAAGCCCCAGTTAGCGGGCCCTGCGGGGAAGGTCGCGCCATCCTCGCCTTGAGACTTGTCGCACCACAACGAGCCGCTACTCCTGCTACTTTGTAGCAGGAGTAGCGGCTCTTTATTTTGGAGACTCTACTTTTGCTTGCCCACGCTCAAACTGAACCCGTGTGCTGCGCCTGCGAAGCTTTACCCCCAAGGGTCATGCTCCGTACTGCGGCTTGACCCAAGTGCCTGCCAGGAACAGCAGTTAGTCCTCGCTCCTCGTGGCTTCGATGGTCGACACGAGCGGCGTGCCCGAACCTCTCCAGGAACTCGTTTTGTTTGCCGGCCCAGTGCTTGCGCCGCATGGTCACCTCAGCCCCAAGAACCCCACGCGGGCGCCCGCAGTTGTCCTTGCGGCACCCGCCTCGCTCCGGATGCACAGGGTTGTAGCGCCTGAAATATTGAGACGGCTCCCGATCATACTGATCGTCAAGGCGCTCAGAAATCATGATGTGCGCATGCGGCTGAGGAACACCCCCAAGGGCTGCGGAAGGGCAATGAATGGCGTATTGGTAGGGCTTGCCTTTGAAGCTCTCCTGGATATACGAATTGACCAACTCATCGTTCTGCTCTGCCGTCAGTTCAACCGGCAATGCCACCTCATATTCACGATAGGCGGCAGCATTACTACGTTCGTACTTATCGGCTGCACTCCACAGCGCTCGAGGTGATCCGTTGGCCCATGGAGGAAGATTGCCATGCCCAGTCGCGACGAGATCCGCTGATCTATCTTCTCTCGCGTATTGACCTTCACGGGCGATATAGCTTGAATGCCTTGCGGCGCTGCCCTTTTTACCTGTCTTGATCGTGATGTGAAAACTGGCCATTCTTTGCTCCTAATTGAAAATAGGAGAAACGGTAAGTGCGCATGCTCATTTACCCTCCCCTCTAGTCCCTCGACGTGAGAGTCCTATACCAATAGGAAAGCATGTAAAAATAAACAACAGAAGAGAACGCCATTGTCAAATCATTCTTCAGGCAGGTCATTTATCTATTTCGTTATTCGGTTAATAATCCCATCTGCCCAAGCGGCTCATTCAAGAGTGATATGAAGAAATTAGGAGAGGCAGCTTGGACTGCCCCAATTCAGTGCATGAACTCAAAGCACGATTGCAATGACTATGACTCTCCTCCGATGGAGGTGTACAAATTCGCCGCCACCACCCACGACTATCTGTGCTGGTCACAGAAGTACCCTCGCGAGTGATCCCACGCCTACTTGGCCTGAATGTGAATGGAAACTGAAAAGGGATTGTTGCTCGGCGATCCGAGCATCCGCGCCGCCTCTTCGAGATCTGCGAGCAACGCATGGGAAAAGGGCGATGCCTTAGCAAAAAAAGAGCAGCGCTTGACTCGCCCAGTCTCCGCAACCCGCCGAGGCAGATTGTGGAGACCGGGCGTCAGCGGAGACTCATGTCGCGGATTTCGAGGCCTTGTATCTGAAGCCTCCCTCTGGACCGCTGATGCGCTCGATCGGGAATCGTTCGTCGAACAGGCGATTGGCCTCCATCCCCAGCCCGCTCTTTGTCAGGTAGGTGAGGTACTCCCGCATGCGCTTGGGATCCATGAGATAGACCGGCATAGCGCTTCTTCCCTCAAGATCATCGATGAACAAGGCTGCGGAGACCGGCTCGGCATTGCCGCCTTCACGATACCGAAAGGCCGTCTTGACCTTGAGGGTGTGGCTCCTCTCGTAGTAAGTATCCACTTCCTTGATCATGGCCTGATGGGTACGCTGAATCTCCTGTGCGTACTTCTCGTTCCAGGTCGATGCGTCCTCGATCTGCTTGGCGGCCGCATCGATGGCAGCGTGATTCTTCTGCTTTTCGGCCTCGATTTCGGCCAGCAGCGCCTCCTTTTCGCCATTCGCTACAGCCAGGTTTTCAGCACGACGCGCTTCCCATGCCGTGGCATCTGGCGGTGCTTCCCCTCGTCGAAGTGGAGCACCACTGAGCGAAAAGAATTCCGAGCGTTGTGCCGTGGCAATGCGTTCGAGCCGCTGATCGACCTCGGCCACCCTTCGGGCAGCCTGCGCCGCACGCTCCTGGCTGTAGCGCAGTGCATCGGCATGCATGCCGCGGGCTTGAGACAGGGCATGGGTCACCGAGAGGTCGGCGAGCTCAGACCTCGTTTTCAAGGCGTCCAGTTCTCCTTGCTTGGCCAACTTGAGCAGCTCGTCATCGAGCTTGACGGTACAGGTGTGGGTGACGATCGTGGAGTTACTCACGATCTCGCTGGTCCAGTCGGTGCTCTTGCACTCCTTGACCTTACTCAAGGTCTCGCCGACCGTGAACTCGTCACCGTGCAAGCGCGTGTCCTTGACGGCGGAGATCTTGCTGTCGCCGCAACCGGCCAACACGGTCAGGGCGAGACTGAAGCCGATCAGTTTGATCGTATTGAAGGTAGTCATGTAAAAAGTTCTTGATGAGGAATGGTTGTGAGAAGGTGAAAGCCGAACGTGCCGGCGTCACCGTCGTGGGTGTTGAGGGCGCGATGGCCTGCTCGCTCAGCAGCGATGCTTCTTGTTGATGCGCCGGCGGGGGTCGGTGCCGAGGATCGCCCCCTCCATGGTCATGCACACGCCGCCGGAACAGGCGTAGCCGGGCATCTTCAGCACAGCGGGATCGGCGTCACCGATCTCACAGCGCAGTTCGTCGAAGTCGAACTCCTTGTAGGAGCTCGCCCGATCATTGGTCGTGTAGTACACGCCGTTGGCCCCTGCCCGTACCTGGATCGGGTAGACCGGGTACTGGAGATCGCGGCTCCAGCCCTGAATCTGAATCTCCATGGCCGAGCGGTCGATCTGGTGCCTAACGGCATCGGGATTGATGAGCGGGTCAATGCCCTTGGCGAGCACCAAGGGCGTCAAGACGATTGCGATGAGCACAGCGAAGACGCTGCCGAGCAGGGTTTTCATGAGAGGCCCTTGAAAGGAAGTGAAAGCGCCGTGAAGCCTTCCGGATCAGGCTTGTACGGCCATTGGATGGGCAGCCTTCGATGGAAGTCGGCGAAGGCCCCAACCGGATGTAGCCCACCCGACTAACTACAACGTGGTGCTGCGCGCCGCCCCTGCACCGGAATCTCGCCCGGTCGCCCGTTCAACCGGCAGCTTCATGAAAACCAAGACGGCCAGCACGACGATGCCCGCCCACGGAATGCACAGGCTCCAGGCCAGTAGGCCCCAGGCGCCGTGATAGCCCAGTTTCTTGGCGAAGCGCCAGCCCAGAACAGGCGGGACGACCACGCCGACGAGGATGAGCAAGTGATAGATGTTCAATGAGTCCATGTTGAGTTTTGAGTGGAAAGCAGAAAGGAAAAAGACAGGGCGTCCGCACCCTGGCGAGCCGCGCGACGCTGACTTCTCCGGGTGAGCCGGATGGCTCCCTTCGAGCGCAGCGCTGAATGCGACATCGTCTTCGTTGGCCTCTTATTAATGAGGTATTTGAATCTCCTTTTTTGATCAAGTTGAGCTACGCCGGACAGAGGCAGTACCCAATCCAGCGCGCAGCTCGATGTCTTCGTTGATTGCATCTGAATGTTAAAGGGTTTCAAACACCGTGGTTTCAAACACCTCGTTTTTCGAGCATCGAGGGCATGCCACGTGCCGTCCCCCTTTCTCTTCGCCTGGTGTTTGCCCGCAATATCCGCCTGATGCGCATTCACGCGGGCATGTCGCAGGAACGCATGGCCGCCGAGGCCGGGCTGGACCGGGCCTTCGTTGGCACGCTCGAACGCGGCCAGCGCAACATCTCCATCGACAACATCGAGCTGCTTTCCAAAGCCATCGGCGCACCCGCCCATGAGCTGATGGACCCGAACTTGCCGCAGCAGCGCGATCTCGATGTGACGTTGACCCGAGCGCCTCGCACGGCCAGGCCCTACCCGGTCAAGAAGCGCAGTACTCGTCGCTAGAGCCGCTGGTCGCTAACCACCGACTGGCGTGTTGCGCCGCAGAACGACCAGGCTGCGCAACCGCACGGCGCAGGCTTCTCCCGTGAGGTGACGGCAGTTCAGCATGAACCCTGGGCTCGCGCGTACCGACCTGCCCGCCTCGGCTCGCAGTTCGATGCGTACGTTGTGGGCGCAGGCCCAGGGTTCACTTGCGCTCGCATCCAGCAACAACAACGCCCGAGGCTCGCCAGTCGCACGGTCCCACTCCACGCCGATCACCGTCGCCCAGAGGCAGGCGTCGGTGGATTCGAAATGCACCAGGCATGCGCGGCCCGCGCGCAGTGCCTCCAATGCGATCGCCCCGAGGTGGCCCACTTGGCCGGAATCTGAGGCGTGCAATTCGGCGACGATGGGCAAGCCAGCAGCATCGATACAGCGCAGAACGCTGCCGTCACTGACTCCCTGCAACGCCTTTCGAGCCAGGCGCTGGGCCTCTCTCATTTGCGGGCGGGACAACTGCCCTAGTACCGCAAGGCACTGGACCACGCTGGTCAATGCGCAAGTCCGGGCCGATGCCGATTTGCGGATGGGGAGGTTCTCGTACACGAGGCCCTTTGCATTCTTTGCATCCTGCGCGAGGTACTGGACTTCGGTGTCGAAGCGGATGCCCCTTACGAACAGGTGTTCGAGACGAGCCATGTGGTTGTCTTTCGCTGGAGCGCGTCATCCGCGATGACGCCCTTGCCAATGGCGATGCGCTCGAGGGCGTGTGGCGTCGGGGCCTGTTCTTTGTGCATGAGCAATCCTTGATGTAGTTCAAATCTGAATCCAGCCCGCCCCTTCAATCCGCTGGGGCGAGCCGTTGTGAAACCCCTGCGGAAAAGGGGAGTGGTCATCGAGCCGGCCGACTCGATGGCGCTGTGGTGATCTGCCGGCCAGGTGATCGCCGGGTTCCTTTAAAGGCCCCCAAAAGGGTCCCTGCGCAAGTAGCTGCAGAAATTCCATCCCAGCCCGAGGCCCAAGAGGATTCCGATCGCGAGCACGAGCGCAAAGGCTGTCAGGTAGTCAATCGGCCCGTGGCAGAGGTTCATGGCGATGTCCTTTCTCTTTTTTGTGGTTGATGGATCCGCTCCTCAGCGCCCCATAACGACCAAACCCCGGTCCCTTGAGAGGGAGCCGGGGTCTGTGTCGTCGAGATGAGAAGAAGGAGATCGGGAGAGCGGCGTTCTGTTGTCGCATTCAAAGTACGGGAGCGCGGACAGGTTTTTCATCTGGCAACTGGTGTTGTCGTAACCTGGCCTCCTCCTCGGTGGCGCGCCAGGCCGCTTCCTGCTGGAACGGATCAGTTTGCTTGCGCTGCAGCATCACTCGATCCACTCGCTGCAAAAACGCCTCGTCGGGCGAGAACATCTCTTGGCTGGCCCCGCCCGGCGCGGCCGTCGCCTTGGGTGCGCTTCTCATGAGGGCCTGCTCTCGAAGAAGATCGCCTGCACACGCTGGGCGCCAGCGCCGTGGGCCGGGAAGCCCACGATGGCGGCGCGATCGCGTTGCTGACAGATGCCGCAGTTCAAACAATCGGAATTGCTGGTGCTGGCGGGGCAGACGATCACCTGGCGCCCGGCTGGCGTTCGGGTGGGCTTGGTGAGCCTCTGGGGCAGGACGACCACCACGGGCGCGATGCCCAGGTCCGCATACGCGTCGGCCTGGACCAAGGTCTCTGCACTGAGGTTGACCGTGAAGCCAAGCCGATTCGCATGGCGGATCGCCGCCTGGTTTTGGGGTGTGGGCGGATAGTGGGTGTAGGTGAATCCACGACGCCCCCGGTTCGCCATGGCCAGCCGTGTGAGCTTGCAACTATCAATGACACCGGGCGCTTCGGGTGTCAGGTCGCCCGCTTGGTTGTGGCGCCACAGGGCATGGCGCCGCAAGGTGGAGATCTCCTGGAGCAATTCATCGAAGGTGTGACCTCGCCGCCCCTCGGACACGCTGCGCCAATGAATGGCCAGGGGTCCGCTTTCGGCATAGCAGCCATTGCCCTTGAAGCTGCAACTCGGCGAGCACGAGTTCGCACTCGTGGTCGTCACCGGGATCGGGCCGGTCTTGCGGTTGCGGCTGACGCGCACCAGGTGATAGGTGCAGATGTCCTGTTTGGTGGAAGCTGCAGGAGAGTGATTCAGCCGTTCCTGGGACGGCCGGGTTGATTGCGGGCGCGCGTGTGCCTCCGCTCTGATCGGAATAAACAAAGTTGATCCTCTATGTTGTGAGCGCAGCCGTTGACGGCGACGCCATGAAGTGCCGGCCCTAAGGGGCGATAAAGGGCGAGCCAGACCCACGCGCGCACCTCCACCACGCCCCAGGCCAGAGAGGCCGGGGCGTGGTGGGTGCGTGCGTAGGGGATGAAGGCGGACCGGGAGGTCCGATGCGCAGGCAGGGCGCCTGCATGCAGTTGCAGCGAGCCCGCTGCCTCAAGAGTCAGCGTCTTTGCGCGGGCGAAGTGGCAGGTGGGATCGGATCGTTGCGGCCCAGCCTTCTGGCCAGCTTGTCCCGCACTTCCACAGCGCAGCCGTGCCAGGCATGGCCGCTGACCATGGGCGTATCCAGCGCCTCAGGATTCGTTTCAGCGACGCGCCTGGCGTACTGCTCCAGCGCCTGCATCACGAACGCCTGGATGAGCGCACCGTGAGCGCTGAACTCCATCAGCTCGGTGACGAATTCAACGTTGGTCGACGGCATGCTGGCTCCCCTCGTTCACCTCACTCACTTCGCACACCTCACATGTCGACTGAAGGATCTCGAAGCCAGCATCGGCTATGAGGCCCGGATCCAGCAGCATGACCAGGTCATCCGAGATGCCCGAGCGCATCGACGCCCACGCCTCATCGTCCAGGCCATCTTCGCGTGCACGCACCCTGGCAGCACCAGCGAGCGCCTCCTCATCGAAGACGGCAAGCTCGATGCTGAACACCACCACCGTGCGGGGCATGGCCGAGGTGAACGCAGTGCCGCTCATGCGCCCTCCCCGGTGTCGATGGGCGAGATCTCCGCGCCGAACGCCAATGCCGAGTTGTCGGGGCTGGGCGGTCCGTTCTGGCGAATCCACCAGTCGGGCGGGGTGTACGGCACCGTCATCACCCCCAGGTAGCCGCCTTGCGAGACGTAGCCCACCACCTTGGCACGGCCGATGCCGTTGATGCGGATGATCACGTCGTCACCGACCGAGGGAACGTCGAAGTCGGCCGACCACTTGAACATGTCCTGGGCGAAGGGGTCGCGTGTATGGGGCGGCACTGTGGCGTGCCGCCGGAATCTGGTTTTCATGAATGTTTCTCTTGTGGATGTTTGTCTTGGGACGGCAGCACCGTTGCCTTGCCGAGTTGTCGGGATTTCAGGCGGCAGATCAGGCCGTCGCTCTCGCGCGCGACGTCCCAGCCACGGCGGCCGAGACTTCGGCGCAGCACGTAGGTCGATTCGCCGTAGGAGATGCGCAGGCCCGGGCGGATGGCTGCTCGTTTGGCGGCCCGGTTTGCATGGAACTCGCGCACCTTCTCGCGCCATGGGCCTGCGTAAGGTCCGATCGCAGGTGCAGCACGATCCAGGAAGGCCAACGGACAGTCGAAGTAGTACGGACCGCAGCTCTCGTCCATGCTCTTGACGGCCACTTCGCCATTCCTGCAATCGATGAGGGTCAGGCCGATCCAGATGCGTCCGGCGTGTTCGCCCGAACGGTTCTGTGCCAAGAACCACAGGCGGTTGCCGATCGCGCGATGTGCCAGCACCGCAGCAAAGGCAGCGACGCTGTGCAGTTCGTCATGGACAGCCTGGTCCTTGGTCGCCCGGTAGACGATGCGGCCCATCTCAGACCTCCGCCCGATCGCCCGCCAGCGGCGCGCAGTCGGTTTGCACGCAGTGCCAGAACTCGCGCTCGGCGTCGATGAGCCGGGAGATCTCGACCTCGTCGCGCTCGACCCGATGGATCCGCAGGTCCTGGCCGCAGATCAACGCAGCAACATCGATGGTCTTGGCGCCTGTCACGGCCAATCGATGCAGCATCTGGATCCGCACGTAAGCGGGAAGGCCCTCGCTCCAGAGCTCAGCCGCATGCATGCCGACGCATCGGCATTCCAGCAACTGGACATCAGGAGCGCCGACGACTTCACGGCCAGGATGGGCCAGCATCCAGGGGTGCTGCGGGTGCCGCAGCAAGGCACGAGTGCGCAGCACCTGGCGCCCCGTGCGCAGCGCGTAGTGCGCCGCCACGATCGGCTCGAGCAGGCGATCCCAATAGGAAGCAGCCTCTGCTGACTGAACGAGGGAAGGATCGACAGGCTGCAGCAGGTCGTGGCGCTCGGTCTTCTCCATCCACAGCCGCACGGCAGACTTGAAGGGATCACGGCCTACGGCCGCAGCGGCGTCGAGACAGCCGAGGCCGGCTTCGACCGCGCTCGGCCAGCGCCCGGTGGTCGCATCCGGCGACCAGGTGGGTGGCACCAGGCGCAATGCAGGGGCGCGCGAGCGCACACGAGCGCTCGGGGAACGCTGTGTGTTCCGGGGAGTTGAGTTCATTGATTTCTTTCTGAAGGTTGAAACCGCCCCATCCAGCAAAAAGCCCCGCCCTCTCGATGGAGAGGCGGGGCTTTGGTGGAGGAGCTGAGTGGGAGTGGTGAGAGGAAGTGAGGAGGAGGTCTAAGATCCCGTCGCGTCAAGAAGCGAGCTCCAGCGCATGCGCCAACGCTCGTTGCTTGAGGGCAGCGCCCTGGCCGAACCAGGCACTGTCCAGGCGGTACTCGCGGTTGCGTGCTCGGCGTTCGTGGTCGACGAATTCGGTCATCGCGCTGAGCAGGCCCCAGGTCGTCCCCCGGGCGGCCGCGAGTTCGGCGCCGCGGCCCTTGCCCTCGTACAACTCGAGGATCTTCCGTGCCGCCCAGGCACGCGGCATGGACTGCGTGCCGGCATCGGGCGTTGAGATTTCGTCAGATTTTCCTGGTCCGTAGAGCACGCGCTGGATGTAGGCCTCGACCTCCTTGCTCTTGACCTTGCGTTCGGACAGAACCTTCATGCGATACATGAAGTCGTCCCATTGCCCGATGGCAATGCCGAGTTGTCGTTTGACGGCATCGGCATCGAAGCAGGTGTTGTGGGGTACACGGATGACGTTGCTGGTGTTGTCCAGTGCGATGGCCAGCGTGTTGTTGCACACGACCCGCACGGTCGTCGGCGTGACCGTGGTGGCCAGCGAGCCGTCGCAGGAGGTTGCGAACAACAAGTAGCCGTTGACGGTGTCGCTGCCCTTGAGCACGGCCTGCTTGCCCGTGCGTGCCAGCGCCCAGACCTTGCGACCACCCTTGAGGACACCGGCCGTCTCCATCTCGTAGCCGCCTACCTCGGTGAGGTCGCGGTAGAACTCCAGGACTTCGCGGGGCTGCACGACCTGGTATCGGCTGCTGACGACCGACAGTGGCGCATGGGTGTCGCTGCGGTAGAGCACCTTCTGTTCGGCGAAGGATTCCAGGGTTTGAAGGGAATCACCCTCAGGCTGGGTCATGAAGCGCACTGGGGTTTCCTGGATGGTCCAGTCCATGCCGGCTTGCTCGGCCCAGACCTCAAGCGGTTGCTTGGGTTGAAGGCGGTGGCCCAGGCGATGCCAGGGTGTGTCGCCAGCGTAGGCCATTGTTTCGATGAGATGTGCCATGAGGTGATTTCCTTTATTGGGTCGGAGGTGAGAAGAGTGATCAGTGGCGCGAGGCCGAGAAGGAGTGGCCGCAGGCCAGGCAGCGGCGGTTGCGCAAGATCGCGTCGTCGATAGCCTCGCCAAACGCGGCACCGACGACGCAGCCGGCGATGCCACCGCTCAGGCCGCCGAGGATTGCTCCGGCGACGGTGCCCAGTAGCGTGCTGGCTGCAGCAGTCGCAGCCATGGCCACGCCGATCTCGGCGCCGGTGATGGCGCTTGGCAACGTGCTGGAGATACCGCCGGCGGCGCCAGCGGCTGTGCCGATCGCCGCGCAGGCCTTCTTGCCAATGTCGCGCGGAACGGTGCGTCGCGAATTGCAGGCGGGACAGACGAAGTCGCGTGACTGGGCGAGCGGCTCGTGATCAGGGGAAGGTTCATCGTCGAATCTGTTGGATGTGAAGTCGTGGGCCATGGGGCTAGGAATGCGCAGGACATTCCGTAAAAAGGTCAGAACACACGTCCGGCAGAGCCAGACGGCAAAAAGCCCAGCGCGGCAGAGGCCAGGCTGGGCTTTGTTGAGCGGATGGACTTTCTACTGTCTATCCGGTGTAGTCATATGGGGCTGAAAAATTCTGGAGTCGCCGCGATGGGCGTTAATGGAATGGACGCCCCCTCCCCGTAACAGCGGGTGCATGCCAAAGTTGGAGGGTCACTGCAACCCCTCGAACAGGAGCATCCATCATGACGATCACGACGGTAGGTATCGACTTGGCGAAGAATGTCTTCCAGATTCACGGCGTGGATGAACGCGGCAAGGCGACGTTGAAGAAGCAACTCAAGCGTGCCCAGATGGCCGATTTTTTTGCGACTCTGCCGCCGAGTTTCGTTGGGATGGAAGCCTGTGGCAGTGCTCACCACTGGGCCCGTAAGCTGCAACGCTTTGGCCACACGGTGCGGTTGATGGCGCCGCAGTTCGTCAAGCCGTACGTCAAGACAAACAAGAATGACGCGGCCGATGCAGAGGCGATCTGCGAAGCGGTGGCTCGGCCAAACATGAGATTTGTGCCAATCAAGAGCGTTGAGCAGCAAGCGGTGCTGGCGCTACATCGAGCGCGACAAGGCTTCGTAAAGGCGCGGACATCGCAGGCCAACCAGATTCGGGGATTGCTGGCCGATTTTGGATTGGTTATCCCTCAGGGGATCGGGAACATTGCCAGGCAGGTGCCACAGCTGATCGAGGATGCGACCAATGAATTGCCAGGCTCATTGCGTCTTCTCATGCAGCGGTTGCTGGAACATCTGAGGAGCTGGACCGTCAAGCCGACGAAATTGGCGCCCAGATCCAGGCGTGGCACCGGGATAGCGAGTCAAGCCGAAAACTCGCTCAAGTTCCAGGAATCGGACCGATTACCGCCAGTGCGCTGGAGGCGACCGTCGGCAGCGCTGGGAACTTCACCAGCGGTCGCCAATTGGCGGCGTGGCTCGGTCTTGTGCCTGGACAAAGCTCCAGTGGAGGGAAGAACGTCTTACTCGGCATCAGCAAGCGGGGAGACGCGTATTTGCGAACGCTGCTCATCCATGGCGCTCGCGCAGTGATCTACAGGGCAAAGCTCAATGGGGCGACAAGCAACTGGCTTCAGGCACTGCTTGTACGGCGCAGCGTGAATGTGGCTGCGGTAGCGCTGGCGAACAAGAATGCACGGGTCGTCTGGGCGCTGCTGACACAGAACAGGGACTTCTGTTCTGATTACCGGTCTACCCTTGCTGCGTCAGCTTGAGCTCGAAGATTCAAACAAGCACTGGAACAAATCTCTCAAACCACTTGGTTGCTCAGGCGATCAAACAGTGATGGCAAGACGGTCAGACCGTGGTCGGAAGAAGCCTGATATGCAACACGAGCATAAGGCTCGCAGCGTTGATAAGGCGCCGACCAGCGGATTCCATCAGGGACGGCAGGCATGCGGCCTGACACCAAGTCCGGATACATGGCTGCAATCTCGACCTTCGATCCATTGCTGAACGCATCGCTTGACAAACCGGGGGCGTCCATACATTGGCCCACTTGGACTGGGCCGTGCCCGACTACAGCACCTTGTCGCGGCGTCAGAAGACATTGAGTGTGGCCATTGCCACGCGCCGCAGCAGCGCGGGCCTGCACCTGTTGATCGACAGCACCGGCGTGAAGATGCTGGGCGAAGGCGAATGGAAGACGAAGAAGCACGGTGCCGACTACCGCCGGCAGTGGCGCAAGGTGCACCTGGGCATCGATGCACAGACGCTGGAGATCCGCGCCATTGAGATCACGGACAACGCCATTGGCGATGCGCCGATGCTGCCGGAGTTGCTGGCGCAGATTCCTGCGGACGAACAACTGCATTCGGTGAGCGCCGACGGTGCCTATGACACCAAAGCGTGCCACGAGGCCATTGCCAGTCGGCAGGCTGCGGCGATCATCCCCACACGCAAGAACGCCAGGCCTTGGGCGGATGGCAAAGCTGGGGCGCAGGCAAGAAACGAGATCCTGAGGGCGACGCGCAAGCTGGGCCGTTCAATCTGGAAGAAGTGGAGCGGCTATCACCGCCGCAGCTTGGTGGAGACCAAGATGGGGTGCTTCAAGAGACTGGGCGAGCGCGTGATGGCACGGGACTTCCAGAGGCAGGTGACCGAACTACAGGTACGGGCATCGATCCTCAACAGGTTCACCCGTCTGGGAACGCCTGAGACTGTGCGCGTGGCATAGCTGCGTCTGGGGTAAGGGGAGGCTCGCCCTGAGTGCGGGTTATGCAACAGCGCCCGCTCGAACTACCATGGCTTCCACCAGCGTCGCGATGCCTGCTTGTGTGCAAGCGATCGCAGATCCAGCATGTCATGGTCAAAGTAGGGCGCGCCGGCGCGCCGCCTCAATTCCGCTTCCAACTGGTGAGCGACTCCGCGCGCAGGCAGGTCTCCTTGCAACGCACGTCGGCGCCATTCAGCGGCTCGTATTCCCAGTTCTTCATCGGGCAATGCTTCCGGCTCCATATTTGAATTGTGCCGGAGGGGATTGTTTGAAAGGGACCGAACTGTCAATTTCGAACTGATGTCGAGAAGTCCATTTGATGGCGCAGTTGAGCACATTCGACGGGTTCCGCGATGTGTGGGTGGGACCGCCGTGGGAGTGGGAGCAATGTCGGCAATTAAACCAATCGCCCCAGGATTCACGATGGTTTCCTCAGGCCGTACGCGAACCACCTCTGAATGGCATCTGTCCATCATCATGCAACATGCGTTGTTGCATGATCACAAAGATCTCAACGGTCGCGTGAAAATCGGTCACGAGCGTCCAGGATCGAAACAGGTTTGGGCGGACTTGACCGCGCGCAATCGCGGGCTACTCCCAGTGCGTGAAGCACGTGCGAACCGAACTGCGACGACTCCAACTGAAGAAGGCCCCGTGCCCACACGGGATGGGGGAAAAGAATCCGTGGCAATCCATAACTGCAACTGTATGTAGGTTATTCCGCCACAATTCCATTTTGGCAATTTCCATTTCTTTCGAAGAGCGGCATATTCTAGGTCTTTGGTTGGATTTTGAAGTCCAAAAAGTTAACAAAATCCTCCTTGATTGATGGTTTGGCCGAAACATGAACAAAGGATTTCTTGATTTTCTTCCGAAGGAATGGGGGAAAAGATACGAGTCAAGCGATGCCGTGGCTTCTTGGTTCAGCTTGGAGCCAAATTCTCATGGCTTTGTTGCGAACATGAACTACTTTATTGTTTTTTATGGGCATCAGCCTGGTAGAAAAAAGTCGTTGAACTCGGACAGAAGAATTGTCGGTTTCAATCCGGTTGGGGGATTAGAGATCATCCCACAAAACTCTGATTTTTTCTCCATTTGGACAGCGCACAAAGACAGTATGGTCCTTGGCCTTACAAGCAAGAAGATGGCATCTTTGGCTGGACTGGAACACGGAAATGAGAGCTTCGAGCTTCTGCAGCCCGGGTTTGGCATCGCAGACCAGAGGGCCTACCTGCTCTCTCAGCAAATGCGAAATGAGATTTTCAGCGAAAATATGGGCTACGGAGAGTCTCTGGATGCGTTATTGACAATATTTGGCATTCATATTCTTAGAAATTACTCCAATCTTGGTCGGAAGGAGAAAAAGATCGCGAGGGGTGGCATTTCTCCGATCGGCTGGAGGCGGGTGGATGAATATATCTCAGCGCATCTTTCCGAAAATATTTCTCTTGAAAAAATGGCTGAGGTAGCACTCTTGTCTCCGAGTCATTTTTCAAGAGCATTCAAGGAGACAGTGGGCCAGTCGCCGCATCAATACATCATGAGAAGACGGCTCTCCATCTCAAAAGAACTCCTTTTGAAGACAGACTCTTCATTTGCCGAAATAGCAAAAATTTCTGGATTTGCGAGCCATAGCCATATGACCGCAACAATGAGGAAAGTCTGGGGCGTGACCCCCATGCAGGCAAGAAGAGAACTCAGGAACTGAGGTTTTGCGGCTGCACCCCACCATCGCGCCATGGCCTCTCCGTCGTCCGAGGCCCTCCGCGGGCCGGCCGTTTTTTGTGCGGCCATTGGCGAGACGACACCACGAGCGCAGTGCGAATGTTTCTCCCGACGTCAGGTCGACGATCTTTCGTCACTGATCATTGCGATCAAGGCGCGCAGACCAGTCGAGACGTGGCGATGACCCGGGTAGTAGAGACACAGTCCCGGAAACGGTGGACACCAATCGTCCAGAACCCGCTCGAGGCTGCCATCGTGTAACGCCTGGACGACGAGGTGATCGGGCACAAAGGCAATGCCGATACCGTCGATTGCCGCATCGACCATCAATGGCTGATCGGTCAGGGTGAGGGGGCCGGCGACATTGATCGTCTCGATGATCCCGTGGCGCTCGAATTCCCAGTGATAGATCGCGCCGCTTTCAAAGCGGAAGCGAATGCAGTCGTGGCGATTCAGATCCTGTGGCGTAGCGGGACGGCCACGCGTCACGAGATATTCCGGCGAGGCGACCGCCGCGAAACGCACGCTCTCCATGAGAGGGACAGCCACCATGTCCTGCGGCACGGCTTCGGCCAGCCGGATGCCCGCATCGAACCCGTCCGCGACGATGTCGCTCAGTCGGCCGTCGCTGACGATGTCCAGGTGAATTTGAGGGTAAGCGCGCAGAAACCGTGCCAGCACGGGGCGCAGGATCATGCGAATCGCCCCTTCGCTCGCATTGATCCGTACCGTCCCACTGGGAACATGACGCAGATCGTCGACTTCGCGCATGGCTTCTTCGATGGCAGACACGGCCGGTCGAAGCTTCGCTGCCAACTGCTCTCCGGCATCGGTCAAGGAGACACTGCGGGTCGTGCGATTGAACAGCCGCATACCTAGGCGCTGTTCAAGAGTCTTCACCGAATGGCTGACGGCCGACGGGGTGACGTCGAGTTCGGTAGCGGCCCCACGAAAGCTGCGGCGGGTCGCGACCATCAGGAACACGGTGAAAGCGAACAGGTCGCCACCCTTCAATTGATGAATATCACTCATCTAGGTGTAAAGCATTGACGATATTGTTTTGATATTAAAGCCTCCATAGACTGGCCAGCACAACAACCTCAAGGAGTACCCAATGCCACAGAAGATCCTGATCACAGGCGCCAGCTCCGGCTTCGGCCGAGGCGCGGCCATCGAACTCGCGCGTCTTGGCCATGCAGTCGTGGCCACCGCCGAGACTTGGCCTCAGGTTCGCACCCTGCGCGCCGACGCTGCCGAGGCAGGCGTCACCCTCGAGGTGATCAAGCTGAACCTGCTCGACGACATCGACATCGCCCACGCGGGCTCCTTCGACCCTGACGTGCTCGTGCTCAATGCGGGTGTCATGGAGGGCGGATCCGTCGTCGATATCCCGATGCAGCGCGTGCGGGAGTCATTCGACATCAACGTGTTCGGACACTTGCAACTGGTCCAGGCCATTGTGCCGAAGATGGTGGCGCGCAAGTCCGGGAAGATCGTGTGGACCTCATCGATGGGGGGCATCCTGGTGGTTCCGTTCCTTGGCGCGTACTGTGCGACCAAACATGCCATCGAGGCCATCGCGGGCTCGATGAAGGTCGAGCTCGCCCCCTATGGCGTCAAGGTTGCCACCGTCAATCCGGGCGTCTTCGGCACCGGCTTCAACGACACCGGCGCCGAAAGCTATGTCCAGTGGTACAACGCTGACACTGCGGTCGTGCCGATGCCCGACTTCGGTGACAGCCTGGCAGGCCAGGCCGACCCGCAGGAGATGATCGACGCGATGGTCGAAATCATCCCCGCGGACAAGCACCTGTACCGCACCATGCGCCCGCTCTCGACGATCGATGCCGCGAAGCAATGGCAAGAGACGGAGTGGACCCAGAATGCCTGACTTGACGCTCGATAGCGCGCATCGGATCGTGGCTCGGGGCCATGCCGCTGCGAAAGACGCAGGCTTGAACGCGGTCTTCGCGATCCTCGATGCCGGCGCGCACCTGGTTTCGTTCTCGCGCATGGACGGTGCGTGGCTGGCATCGAACGAACTGGCTATCGCCAAGGCCCGCACGTCCGTGATGTTCCAGGCGCCGAGCGAGGCATTGAACGCTCCGTTGCAGGTTGGCTTGCCGGTCCCGCACTTCGATCACATCCATGCGGGCGGGTTGTTGCTGATGGGCGGCGGACTTCCGCTGTTCGACGGTAACGGTGTGCTGATTGGTGCGCTCGGGGTGTCTGGTGGAACTCCCGAACAGGACGCCGCACTCGCGCGCGCTGCTGTCGCCTGAGAAGGTCGCGCGCTTGCTGCAGCCGAGGTCGGTGTCCGAAGGGGCGGTCGTGACGGACCTTTGCCGAACTCGAATGCAGGGTTCGGCCGACCCCTCCCGTTTGCGCTATTGCATATCCATCTGAGAGTTCACCAGATTTGCCGGTGCTCTTTTCGTGACCTTGTACGCGGGCTGATCTGTGGCGCTCCCGCGCCTGGGCCCCTCGACTCCCAGACACTTGAGACTGGGTGTGTTTGGATACCCGACCGTCGCGGTACACGCAATGCTACTGGGAATTCAGTCATGAATCCCCACGTGCGCTGAATCGTTTCCGATGCCGCCACAGGCATGCGCAGGGCCGCCCAGAAAAAGGCCACTGGCATTGGCAGGGGGGTCGAACAAGGAGCGCTGCATTGCCTAGCGCCGCGGCGCTTACTCCCACGCCGATCGGCGCTGCGTTGGCTGCAAATGCTCCCAACGCCGTCGTCGCATGTCCGGATGGTTGGATTGCCGGAGCACCCCACGTCTCTTGTTGCCTGCTCCTGACTGTGTTGATGACTCCCATGGAATTTCACTGATCGACATGGCTACATTGGAGTGCGACGGGTGCTTCCCGCACCGTTGGCGATCGACTCAACCTCGCTCCCCACTGAGCGCTCCCCGGCAGTAGCTGTTCAAACCTCAAGACGCAATTGAACGGGTACCTACGGAGGGCTGCCTCCAACCAGCGGGCAGCGCTATTTTCGCGCCGCGGCGCGAATCATGTCCGCACCTTTTTCCCCGATCATGATCGTCGGGGCATTGGTATTGGACGAAGTGATCCGTGGCATCACGGAGGCATCGACCACTCTGAGACCGTCGATCCCCCTGACACGCAATTCGTGGTCGACCACTGCCATGCGATCGGTGCCCATCGCACAGGTACCGACCGGGTGATAGACCGACTGAGCCGCATCGCGAATGAAGCTTTCCCAGTCGGAGTCCGATTGCACCGAGTTCCCCGGCGCATGCTCTGCCTTGATGAAGCGCGACAGCGGTTCGGTTTCGAAGGTCTTGCGAATCCATCGCAGCCCCTCCCGCATGACATGGAGGTCTTCGTCGTTGCTCAGGTAGTTTGCCTGGATCAAGGGATAGTCACGCGGATTCGCGCTTGCGAGACGGACCTGGCCACGTGCCTTGGGCTGCAGCAGGCTGCACGAAGCGTTGATCCCTGGAAATTTGTCCAGTGCGATGGTTCCCTTCTTGCTGATGTTCAGACTCATGGGCCTGAAGCTGGCCTCGACGTTCGGTCTCGTGGCCTGTGGCGTGACCCGTGGGAAAGCCGTGGCCTGGACGACACCGATGTTCAGGTAGCCCGAGCGATTGATGAAATAGCGCATCGCATGGAGATAGAGGTTCGGTCCGGACAACTGGTGGTTCAGCGAGATCTCCTTCTCGCACTTGGCCACGTAGTAGACATACAGGTGATCCTGCAGGTTCTGGCCGACACCCGGAAGATCGAGCACGACATCGATGCCCCGTTCCTGCGGGTGGTCCGCCGGGCCGACGCCCGACAGCATGAGCAACTGGGGAGAATTGATGACCCCGCCGGCGAGCACAACCTCCAATCGCGCCTTGGCGATTTTTTGCACGCCTTTCTGCGTGTAGCGGATGCCCGTGGCTCGCCGACCCTCAAAGACAATCTTCTCTGCCAGCGCGTCCACTTCGACCCGCAGGTTGGAGCGCCCCCGCACCGGATGCAGGAACGCCACCGACGTGGAGCTTCGCCTGCCGTCCTTGACCGTCACTTGGGCACGGCCGACGCCCTCCTGGATAACCTTCAATGGTCGGCCACGCGTCGGCGAACGGGTCCGCGCGAGTTCTCCACCAATGCTTCGCGTTCGGCTGCTTGCGATGCGTCGGACGTACTTCGCCTTTGGTCCAGGCGGACGACAGGCTTCGAAGGAACGCTGAGACATCGGCTGCACTTCTCGACTTCACTTCCGTAGGCATGCCGTGGGCCGCGATCTCGCTCAACGTCTGCTGTGCGCTGCGGATTTCCTGCAGCAACCGCACCGGGTCGAGTCGTTTGAATTGCGTCGTCAGCTTGTCCTTGATCGCCGAGTCGACGCCGCTGTGGGCAACCAGCCGTTCGCATGGAGTCGCCGGCGCGAAGTAGACCTTGTGTACCCGAGCGCCGTCGCGCGTCTTGGATTCGAGCTTGAATGAGGGTTGGAAGAAGTTGATGTACAACCGCGACGACTCGTACAGCTGCGCCAAGGCCTTGGTAGCTTCGCGACCGCTCAGGCGGCCATAGCCGACCAGCCGTCGAACGATGGCACCGTTCTTCTGCTCGACCCAGGCCTGATCGTTCTTCTTGTAGGGACGGGACCTCGTCTGCTCAAGGCCACACCCCTTGCAATAGTCGAACACGGCCTGGCTCATGAAGGTACTGTCATTGTCCGAGTCGATGCCCAGCATCGCGAACGGCCGATCGGCAGCCACCTTCTCGAAGGCTTCGATCACCAACGTCTGATCGCGCACCCTCATTGCCACGCATTCCGTCCAACCGCTGGCAATGTCGGTCAGCGCCAGGGTGTGAACGTAGTCACCGTCCGTCTTCGGGCCGCCGCAGTGTTCGCCCATGTCGATCTCGAGGAAGCCAGGTGCGGGATCCCGCCAGTCGGCGAACGTGCGCACCGGAATGCTGCGTCTGATGGCCGCGCCGACGCCGGTGCGGCGCCTGCGCTTCCCGTCGATATGCAAACGAGCATCGACCAGCACGCGATCGATGGTCGCTGCGCTGATCTGCAAGACCTTGGTCTTGACGACCGGGTCCAGCTCGAGGTGGCCACGGCGTTCCATCGCATCGACCAACATCGGGATCAACGCCTTCAGCCGCTTGCCGCAGACTCGATCGGCGGCCTCCCAAAGCACCGTCAGCGCTTGCCGCACCGCCTCGTTATACAGACGATTGCGTGCCCGCATTTCCTTCGTGCTGGCCTCTTCTCGCAACACCCGGATGGCGTGTTTGCGGTGGTAGCCGGTCAAGGCCACGAACTCATCCAGGATCTTCGCCTTCTCTCCCGGCGGCGCGCTGCTGTAGCGCGCTCGCACTGCCTCAACCAACTCCTTGCGTGTTGCCATGCTGATTCGCCTCGTCACGTAGTGCTGCTCCCGTCGGCCCATCCGACGGGTAGCAAGTTACGTGAGGCAACAGGTCAGCTCGGGTAACAAACCCGACGAGTCAATGCGCCGCTCAAGATAATTGTCGTCCGCCAGCATGGGGTGTCTGTGCACGCGCATGACGAGGGTGCCTTGATTGGCGAACTACGGGCCGCTGCCAGCGATGCAACGGCAAGGGTTACGACTACGCGCGATGCCGTGCCCATCTCAAACGCCGCGGGATCAAGGATCGCATCGCCCGCAGAGGCATCGAACGCAATGATCGGCTCGGGCGCCACCGCTGGGTGGTCGAGCGCACTCACTCCTGGCTGGCGGCCTTCGGCAAGCTGCGCACCCGCTTCGAGCGTCGCACCGACGTTCATGTCGCCCTGCTTTGCCTGGCGTGTTGCGTCATCTGTGTTCGGACTCTTGCCATGTTTTGTTAGCCGCTCTAAAGCACCTGGTCGGTCACCGAGGCCTGCAGCCGCCTGAACCCCCGATGGTGATGTCGACTGCTTTTTTGAGGGGCAAGTCCGGCGGTGCACCCTCAATTCGAGTCACGCAAGAGCGTCTCGAGAAATACACGCATGCAAATTCATATATCTCGCACAGCCTTGGCATCGAATCCTGCGGCCTGCAGCAGATGAACCAATGAATTTATACGTTCGTGGGAAAAATTGCCGTGCCCTTTAAAATTAATCGGGCGCAAGGAGTCATATTGGATATTCCCGGGTGCGCGACGTGATGCGTTAAATTCTGAAATATTTCCTATTGCAATTTTGCTTGTCCCCATTGTCTCCGTGACTACCTTTGCGGACTCTAATTCGTCCTGAATGGTGGCCACCATTGTATTTCGTCCCAGCATGGGGATCGACTGCCGAGCAGCGTCAGCAAGATCTGCCGCCTTAACGGCAAGTATCAGCAAATCTACTGGTTCACTTGTTCCAATCTTCAGTACCGGGAAAAAGATTTTTCTCTTTCTCTTGCTTCCATTCAAGATGAGTCCTTTTTCGTTGATCGCGGAGGCATGTAATTCATCATGCTCTACGGCAAAGACATCATTTCCAGACAAACTCAGAAGCCCGGCAAAAACCCCTCCTGCCGCACCACATCCAACGACCGCGATTTTTATTTTCATCAAATGCTCCCTTGATAAATAAATTTGGAATGGCCGAGGCCATGCTTCATGGTCTTCAGCCTGGCATGACAGTCCTTCCAGCACTCCAGATTCGTAGCCCTGTGCACTTGGTGTCAAGACTTGCCAGGGCGCTGCCGTCAGTTTCACTCAAGAGCTTGATCCACACATCGAGCAGCACACCGGGATGTCTCGATCGCTTGAGTCGGAATTTAAAAAAATGAGTATTTTTCGAAAAATCATGCAGAGCAACTGTGGGTACTGAGTCAAAGAGTGTTTTTGTGTGGATTTGTGAATTTCTTCACGATCGAGTCGTTTGGCTGTGGATTAATTCCTGTTTTTCACCGCTCGCGAGCAAATGACTTCAGATCGACCTAGATGCGATGCGCATATCGCGCTTCGACCACTGGTCGGAATTTTCATACGGCTACGACCTGATCGAGGTTGATGAAGGCAAAAAATAACCTCCGATGGAAAGGAGTGTGACAACGATTTCACGAATCGATACGAAAAAAGACTTGGAATCTGACGAATTCTGAGGGCCACCTTTTGAGCTGCGCCCGTGTTCGACATCATCCGCCCCATCGGTGCCATCCGGCGCTCTGATTACTCCACATCTACGGTTATCTCCGCCCGCCATCGGAGGAGAAGCCGTTCACTCCGAGGAACTGGGAAATGAACAAGTCTTATCGATCCATCTGGAATGAGTCACTCGGCGCTTGGGTTGCTGCGTCTGAGATTTCTTCCGCCCGCGGAAAAAGCTCCAGAAGCAAGAAAACGCTTGCTGCCGTCTCCTTGGCCCTGGCTGGTATTTCGGGTGGCGCACTGGCGGAGTTTTCGCAGGGACTAGAGGGACAGTTCTGCAGCCGCCCTGTCCGGGGCTCCGGCACATGGACCTGCAATGTGCCCAACGCTACCGGCGGCTTTGCCACGGTGAGCGGTGTTCCCGACCTGGGGCCGAACCCCGATTTCACCGCCCTGACGGCCTGGGTGTCGACCAACCTGGGTGCGAACGCTATTGCTCTCGGCTCCCAGGGGACGAAGGCCAGCGGCGCCAATGCCGTCGCCATTGGTACCGACGCCGTTGCGACGGGCGACGGATCGACCGCGATCGGCTATGGCAGCAGCGCAAAGTATTCGAATGACGTTGCGGTCGGTCGCGCCAATGTGGCGGTCGGGAATTCCATGAATACCGTCAGGCCGGCCGTTGCGATGGGTTTCAACAACAAGGCGCTCCGGGCAGATGCCGTGGCGCTCGGCTCGGGGAACAACGCCTGGGGAGAGAGCGGTGTGGCGGTCGGCCACAGCAACGCGGCGGGCAATGGCGGCTCGGCCTTCGGGTATGGGAATGAAGCGACGGGTGACTTGACGCTTGCCATGGGCGTGTTTTCCCGTGCGACGAACCTCTATTCCATGGCGGCCGGGGCGCAGAGCTTTGCGGAGGGCGTCTATGCGACCGCGCTCGGCGGCGCCAACGTGGCTCGCGGCGACAACGCGACTGCGGTAGGTACGGGCAATGCCGCCGACGGCGAGTCAAGCACCGCCGTGGGCAAATGGAACACTGCCAATTCAAGCAGCGTGGACTCCACCGCCATCGGCTCCGGCAACACGCTGGGCTTGTGGAACGGCGGCGGCAC
>Ga0209676_1000778_pt1 | contig 42625 bp, 26 predicted proteins | sample AraplaCvi_mLB_r2_FD_184282 | JGI IMG/M metagenome (GOLD analysis project Ga0209676, IMG submission 184282) | Arabidopsis root microbial communities from North Carolina, USA - plate scrape MF_Cvi_mLB_r2 (SPAdes) (version 2) | ecosystem: Host-associated > Plants > Roots > Endosphere | place: USA... | reverse complement strand
GCATGTCCCAGTCGTCCACCACCACCGCGAAGTTGTAGGTGGGGAAGCCGTCCGGGCGGAAGATCACCATGTCATCCAGCTCGCTGTTGGCGATCTCGATGCGGCCCTTGATCAGGTCGTCGAACACGACCGTGCCTTCCAGTGGATTCTTGAAGCGGATCACCCGGTTCGGATCGTCGCGGTACGGCAGGTTCAGCTCGCGCGCGGCGCCGTTGTAGCGGGGCTTTTCCTGCTTCGCCATGGCCGCCTCACGCATCGCATCGAGCTCCTCGCGGGTCTCGTAGGCGTAATAGGCCTTGCCGTCGGCGATCAGCTGCTCGGCCACTTCCTTGTAGCGGGCCACGCGCTGGGTTTGGTAGATCGGGCCTTCGTCGTAGTTCAGGCCCAGCCACTCCATCGCCTCCAGGATCGCGTCGATGGCGCCCTGGGTGCTGCGTTCACGGTCGGTATCCTCGATGCGCAGCACGAATTCCCCGCCACGATGGCGCGCTTCCAGCCAGCAGTACAGCGCCGTGCGGGCGCCGCCGATGTGCAGGTAGCCGGTGGGACTGGGGGCGAAACGGGTGCGGCAGGTCATGGGGGGGCTCGGGAGAACGGGAATCGGGACGATTTTACCTGCCCCGGCCGGCATTGGGGGCCGGGGCGTTCACGTTCCTCCACCCACCGGCCGGACGTGCTCGTACAGCGCGGTCCAGCCGCGCGCGGCGGCCTGTTCCTGCATCCGCTCCGGGTGGATCTGGCGCAGGTGGAACTGCATCCGCTGGCTGCCCGGGGTCGGGATCGCGCCGTACATTTCAGCCAGCGTCTCGGCGTTGGCATCGCCCAGGGTCCGCGACGACAGCCGGCTGAAATAGCGCGACCCGAACAGGTTGTTCACCCACTGGTTGAAGCGCGAGAGCTTCTTGAACACCATCAGCCCGAAGTTGGGATCGTAGAGCAGGTATTCGCGCCGCCCGTTGTCCAGCACATTCACGCCGCAGGCCATGCTGTGCTGCGTGCCGCTGAACACGAAATGGCTGCTGCGCGCGGTGTTGGCAAGGAAATTGGCCAGTGCATCGACGTGGATCAACGATGCCGCCGACATCGAGCCAGGCTGCAGGGCCGCGCCCTGCGCGTCGCGGATGAGGGAGCGCACTGCAGCGGCAGCGGGGCTGTCGGGCTCCCGGATCGCCTGGCGCAGGTGCTCCAGTACATGGATTTCTTCACCCTGCCCCATCGCCGTTGCCACGATCCGCGACAACCCGGTGCACATGCCCGCTGCGGACAGACCGGTCCCTTCCGCAAGCAGGCCCTGGGAGGCCTGGAGGAACTGGCCACCGGCGATGTACACCGAGTCGTGCACCACCTCGTTGACCACCGTATAGCGCTCGGCACGCAGGGTACTGTCCAGCCGCTCGATGATCACCGACAGCGCACCCTGCTGCACCGGATCGAGATGGCCCGACACGAACAGCTCTTTCATCTGCTCCAGTGAGGCGCTGTCGCGCGCCTGTTCCGGCGTCATCACCCGCTCCCAGTGATTCACGCCCCACTGGAAATCCTGCGAGCTGCTGTCCACCGAATGGGAATGCGTGCGTTCGACCAGGGAATTCAGGGAGCCGCGATAGCTGCGTTCCACCGACTGCCTGCGCCGGCTGGATCGGCTGATCGGTGCGCCGCCGCGCAGGCCGACGTCGCTGTGGGGTTCCCACGCCCCGTCGGCATTCAGCCGTACCGGTTGGTGGTAGAAGCTGCCAGGCTGCGGATTCTGCAGGCGCCAGGTGCCGTGGGCACGGTCGAAGGCCACTTCGTAAGCGTTCCCGCCCTGGCGGATGTATCGCTTGCCCAGGTAGTCGTGCAGGCCATTGTCGGCGGCGCGCGATCCAGACAGCGCCACGGGGCGGGCGTAACGCTCGGCCAGGTGCGCCAGCGGATCATCCACCTGCTCCCATGCTGCCGTCTGTATCTCCGGTTGCAATCGTGAACCATCGCGCGCGGCCACCGCCGCCAGCCGCGCGGTGCCCAGCGGAGCCGACAAAGCCAGGCCGACTGCACCGCCGACCGCCGTGCCGGCGCCAGCACGGCGTTGCTCAGGCGTATCGCCGTCGACCATCTGTTCCACACCTCCCCCCAGCTGCAGCGCCGACAGTACCGCCACAACCGGCAGCGTTTCGGGCACCAGCAGGGCGACCAGGCCCATCGCCTGCTCGCAGCGCTCCAGCCGCGGCATCCAGCGGCCCCGGAACGCTTCCCACTCCGAAGTCATCAGGGTCTGCGCATCGCGACGCGCGCGTTGCCGCAGCCGCGCCAGCAGGGCCTGCGACACCTCGCCGCTGATCGGCACCACCGCGCCACCGTGTCCGAAAATCGCCTGGGTGCCGGCACCCAGCGCGGTATGCACGCCGTTGGACATCCAGCCATCCTGCAGGTCCGCCAGGTCGAACGCGGTCTCCAGCCATTGCCGCCCGGCGTCGGTGCCCGCCGCGCGTTCGATCCAGCCCATCATGTCGGCCCCGCTGGCGAACTCATGGAAGCGGTTGCGGTCGTTGGGGAAGTACAGCAATACCTCCGGCCCCACCTCGTCGGCGACGTGCAGTACGGTCGAGGCGATGCCATGCACCTGCAGCCAGCCGGTGCGCACACCGGCACTCGCAGCCGGCTGGTAGGACGGATCCTGCGACTCGGCCGCGGTCATTGTGCCGAACACACCAAGGGCCAGCTGCATGCCGCGCGCGGACAGCGATCCGTCGGCATGCTGTTGCGCGCAGCCGTACAGGTAACCGCCGCGCAAGGTGGTGAGTACGGCCGGTGCATGCTGCTGCCAGAACCGGTCCAGCGCACCCAGGTAGTCGCCCTGCAGATCCAGTTCGCGCGCCATCGACAACAGCTGTGATGCGTCCAGCCCCACCACCTCGCTATTCTCGTCGAACACCGCGCTGTCGCTGCTGGTGTACAGGCCCAGCAGGCGCCCGGGGGTATCGTCAAAGCCCGCCGCGCGGGTCATCGCACAGTCGGCGAAGCTGGCCGCCGCCTGCTTCTGCGCCCGGTTGTGGACCCACCCGCTGCGCGTCTGGTCGCTTGGGTACCCGTCCGTGAAGGACACGATGTAACAACAGCTGCTGTCGAACGCGGTGCGGTAACGGCGCATGATTTCGTCATCCAGTCGCTGTTGGACGAACGGTACCAGCAGGGGGTAGGCGTGCTCGACCAGGCTGCGGCCGGCGCTCAACGCGTGCAGCCAGCGCGCGCCGTCCATGCCGGCATTGCGCAGCGCGCCCGGCGTGCCCGGAGGAAAGCGCGCCGTCCAGTGCGCCGCACTGCGCGCGTTCAGACCGTCCATGTCCAGCGCGGCCAGCTCGCCTGCCGCGGCGAGCACCGGCACGGGCACCGGCAGGTACGGCAGGGCCAGCGCCGAATCGAGCGCATTGAAGGCCTCGCGGATTCGCCAAGGCGATGACAGGCCGGCGGCGCGCAGCTGCGCATGCCGCAGCTCCAGCGCCTGCATGAACAAGGCCCAGCGGAAGTCACCGTCGATCCCATAGGCCTTCACCACCGGCAGCGCGCCCTGCTGCCAGCGGGCGTGCCCGTTGATCGCCACGCGCACCGGCAACTGGTGACGCACCTCGTCGGCAAGCTGCTGCAGCGCGGCGTCGCTGCTGTTGAACGCCTCGATCAACGGAATCCGGGTGGTGCTGATCAGCAGCGTGATCGGCGCCTGCGGCGACGCCGCCGCTTGCGCGCTGACCAGCAGCACCCCGTGCAGCGGAACCGCATGGCCCCGGTCGTTGGCGGCCAGCGCGTGCACGTCGATCTGCCAGCCCGGCAGGGCCAGCGCGCGGCCGTTGGCCGCTTCGGCAAGATCGAAACGGGCCGGGAAGTCGGTCAGCACCTTGACCGCTGCGGCCGCTTCGTCACCGAGCTGGCCCGCTGCGTTCAACAGCACCGCCGTGCCCGCAAGACGCCGGCCGATGCCCGATACGAACCCTTCCGAACCCGGCGTCGGTCGACCATGCCAGGCCTGTTCAAGGCACGTGTCGTAGCGGCGACGGAAAGCGCCCAGGTAATCGCGTCCCTGCACTTTCCTGAATTCATCGAGGGTCAGCTCGCGGCACTCCTGCACCGGGAAGTAGGTTCCGGGTACGCAGCGGTAGTAGAGCCCGGCATGACCCGTGTCGGCGTCGACCGGCAGCAGTGCCGCGCCCACCAGGGTGTGGGTCCTGACCAGCCCGCTGCGTACCCGCCGGTCGGGCGGGAGCAGCCGATGCTGGTTGCGGAACAGCGCGCCGGGCGGGCGCAGCTGGTCGGCTTCCCAGGCGCGCCATTGCTGGCTGACCTGGAAGGTATTGAGGTAGATCGTGGCGGGGTCGATCACCCGACCGGTGACGTTGAGCAGGTCGACAGCGACCTGGCGCGCGAGGTCGGCGTCAAGGTTCGGCAGCGCGGCGGCGGACAGGGTCAGCGCCCGCTCCGAGGCCACCACGTGGCGCCAGGCCGCGGTCAGGCGCTGGTGCTGCTCGCTGGCGTTGCGCCCCATCGACTGCACCCAGGTCAGCATGCGCGATCGCGTTACCGCCAGGTCCACGCCCGCCGGCGGCGCGAGCGCGGCTGCGCCCGGCGGCGGCGCCTGCTGCGCCACGTCGACCAGCAGGCGGGTGGCCGCGTCGAGCCGGTCGCGCTCGGTGGCATCCAGGCCTTCGCCGCCACCGCGTGGAATCGGGAGGGGGCGAAGCGCGCGGCGCACACGCACACTGCCCTCGGCGGGCGGAAGTCCGTCCAACGCCTCGATGACCTCGCGTGCGACCTCATTGGACTCCAGCAGGGTGGCCACGGTGCCGCGCAGCGACGTCGCATCGCCCCCTGCGCCCTGGTGCACACGTTGCCACAGCGCGTCCCAGATCGATCCCTCGCCGTCGCGGTCGATCACGGCGTCCAGGAGCCGCACTACGTGCCGCGTCCGCTCGTCCACCCGCGCCGGGTCCGGTTCCGGCTCGGGCGCCCGGCACGGTTGCGCATCCCCCGTGGGCGCAATGACCTGCGTGTCCCCGGATGCCCAGCGCCAGCCCAGCGTCGCCACGCCCAGCCCGCCGCCGACCAGACCTGCGGCCATCGCAAGCATGCTGCGCCCGCCCTGCCGTGATGCGCCCGACGCCACCGCTGGCGGAGCATCGGCCATGCTCACGGTGTGCGCTTCACGTGGTGTCGGCAACGCAGTGTCCGCCGGCGCCCAACGCAGCGCCTTCAGTCCAGGCGCGAGCCCGGCCACGAACAGCACCGCATCGCCCAGTGCGCGGCGCACGCTGGGGCGCGCCGTGGTGGCCAGGGATGCACGGTCGGCCACCGACAACAGCCACCGACCCAGCCGGTCCCCGTGGCCGCCCTGGGTGGCCAGCAAGGGGTCTGGCGGACCGCCGGCCAGCTGGTCCAGCGTCGCCAGTATCCGGGCGCGCTGGCCATCGCCGATCAACGGCACGCCCACGTCATCGACGCCGTCGAACAGCGCCGGCAGCGCGCTGCGTGCATCGATGCAGGCGCCATTGAGCGCGGCGGCGGCAGCGGCCTGTGCCACCGCACGGTCGACCTGCGCCGGGAGCAGCGTCGGCATCCAGTCGCGCAGCTGCTGGCGCACCACGTCACGCTGACGCGATGGCGACAGGCTGCACATACGTTGTGCCACCTCGCGGGCGTCGGCCATGCCAAGGGAGCGCTCGGCATCAAGTGCCGCATTCCACTCGCGTCGCGGCTGGTCCAGCGGGCGGTACAGGGCGTCGCGCATCGCCTGCAGCAGCGTATTGCGGCGAGCAACCGCGTCGGTGAGCAGTGCGCGCAACGGAGCGCACTGCACTTCCCAGTCGACCCGTGGCAGGGTCAGCAATGCCATCAGGCTGCTGCGCCAGGCGGCACGCTGCGCGGCGGGCAGCCCGGCGGGCAGCAACCGGTCCAGCGCATCGTCCACCAACCCCTGCGCCATCGGCGCGGCCAGCGCGGTGCGATGGAAGTGCGGCTGCAGGGTCAGGAAGAAATGGGCGTCCAGCGGCCCCTGTCGCAGGGCAGCGGCGAGCGCGTCCAGCTCGGCGCGCGGTATGCCGTCCAGCCACAGTCTGCGCGTCGGTGCGCACGGCGGCGTGTTGCGGATCGACACCGGGGCAACAGCAGGCCGACCGCGCGACGATGGCCGGGACAACGGGCAGGCCGGTGCGCTGCCAGCACCGCCCACCGGGGACAACGTAAGGTTCGCCATGGTCGTGTGGTGAGGTGACGAGGGCTGGAACCTAGCGCGATCCAGCGCGGTTACCAGCCCTGTCCTTGTCCCAGCAGCGTCCGGTGGTCCCACACGAAGCCGGAAGCGTCGTGCAGCATGGCGGATTACGTCAGCGCCGCTTACTTGAGGCCCGTCCCAAGTTCGTACCAGTCGATCCGGCGGGTGACCCACATCGCCGTCGCCAGCACCGCGAACAACAGCAGCGAGCCCATCAGCAGCGCGTTGTTCTCCGACACCAGCAATCCGTACAGCGCACCGTAGAGGACGGTCAGCATGCCGGCAAAACCCAGCCCGCGCAGCCAGCTGCGCAGCACGCCGGACAGGTACACCGCCTGCAGTCCGATACAGGCCACGGCCGACACCACGTACGCCACCCAGAACGGAATATGTTCGGACAGGCTCAACAGCAGCAGGAAGAAGATCGCCAGCGCCAGGCCGACCATCAGGTACTGCAGCGGGTGGATGCGCAGGCGCTTGATCAGCTCGAACAGGATGAAGCCGACGAAGGTGAGCACGATGAAGAGGATGCCGTACTTGCTGGCGCGGTCGGCCTGGGTGTAAATGTCCACCGGATTGACCAGCTCCACGCTGACCGTCTCCGCTTCCACGTCAGGGCTGCCGCGCAGCTGGCGCTGCGCCTCCGACGCCAGCGACGACACCGCCCACTGTGCCTCGAAGCCGTTCTCGCCCACCTGGCGCTCATTGGGCAGGAAGCTGCCGCCGAACAGCGGGTGCGGCCACGGCGAGCGGATCGCGATGCGGCTGTCGTCGCCCACCGGCACCACCGCCAGCGAACGGGTGCCATCCAGCACCAGCGACATCTCCACCCTGCTGGCCGCCAGCAGGCCACCGGCGGTGTCGGCGAAGCCCTGCAGCGGCACGTGCAGGCCCTTGCCGATGCCACTGACCTCGCCGACGCCCGGCTGCAGGGTCAGTGCGTGGCCATCCACCTTGAGCTCCGGCGAGCCGACCAGGCCGCGGACGTCGGCGATGCCCACCGCCAGGTACGGCGTGCCGTACACCCGCCCGGCCTTGACCGGATAATCGTCATCGCTGAACTCCGCGCTGACCTTGGCCTTCCAGGTGTACACCGGCACCCGGAACAGGCCGATCCGGCGCTCGTCGGGCACCATGCCGCCGTCGACCACCAGCTTGGACGGCATCTGCAGCCAATGACCCTGCTCGACCTGGGTCTCGACCTTCTTGGTGCCGGCGGCGTCGACGACTTCCACCTGGCGGGTTTCCGTCCAGGGCACGACCCGGATCGGGCCGGTGAGGGTCTGCGCGCCGGCACGGCCCTGCGCCACGCGCAGGTAGGCCTCGTCGCGATACGCCTCGCGTTCGCTGATCACGCCGCGGATCATCATCAGCGGAACCAGCAGCAACAGGATCAGTCCGCCCACGATGGCGAACCGCAACAGCATCTGAAGGGATTTCATCACCCGTCCTCGGTTGGGAAGGGTGCCAGCATCCCGGGTGCCGGTGGGCGGACGATGTGCCGTGTTTGAAGCGAATGTGAAGTCGCGGGGTCACCCAAGCGTCAGCGTTGCGACTGCGCCGCCGCCCTCGCGATTGGCCAGCTCCGCCCGGCCGCCATGCAGCCGCGCCACTTCCTGCACGAATGACAAGCCCAGCCCCGAACTGCGTTGACCGGTGGCCGGGCGCGCCAGCGAATAGAAGCGCTCGAAGGCCCGCTCCAGCGCATAGTCCGGCACCCCGCTGCCGCGGTCGGCCACGCGCAGGACCACGCTGTCGCCCTCGCGCACGGCGCCCAGCGCAATGCGGCTGCCGGCAGCGGAAAACGCCAGCGCGTTCTCCAGCAGGTTGTTCAGCGCCTGGCGCAGCAGATACGGATCGCCCTGCACCTCCAGGCCCGCGTGGGATTCGATGTCCACCGCAACCCCGGCTGCCTGCGCACGCATCGCCACCGCATCCGCGGCTGCCTGCAGCAGCGGCGTCACCGCTACGCGCTCGCGCTTCTGCAGCCAGCCATGCTGCTCCACTTCGGCCAACGCCAGCAGTTTGTCGATGGTTTCGGTCAGGCGCTGCGCCTGGCCCTGGATGCTGCGCGCAAAGTGCACGCGGTCCGCCTCCGGAAGCGGCTCCTGCAGCAGCTCGGACGCGCCACGGATCGCCGCCAGCGGACTCTTCATTTCATGGGTCAGCGACTGTACGTACTGCTCCACGTAGGCCTTGCCTTCCAGCTTGCGGCGCATGGTTTCCAGCGCCCGGCCCAGGTCGCCGATCTCATCGCGACGCGCCTTGGGCGGCGGCACCGGTTCGCCGGCACTGACCGCCTTGGCATAGCGGTTGAGCCGGTTCACCCCATGCATCAACCAGCCGGTCATCAACAGCCCGACCAGCGCCGACAACCCGATCAGCCACGCCCCGCGCTGCAGGATGGCGCGCTGGCTGGCGGCGATGAACGGGTCGATGCTGCGGTTGGGCTGGGCCAGGCTGAGCACGCCGATCAGACGGGTGGGATCGGCCGGGTCATGGATCGGCGCGGCCACGTGCATCACCGAATGCACCTCGTCGCCGGGCGTTTCCGGGCTGGAGCGCGCGCCGTACTCGCCGCGCAGGGTGCGGTAGACATCGTTCCAGCGCGAGTTGTCGCGGCCGATGTCGCGGCCGGTGGAGTCGTACACCACGATCCCGCGCGCGTCGGTGATGGTCACGCGATAGTCCAGGCTGCGCTTGGGGAAGCGCCACACCATCGCCTTGGGATCGCGGCGCTGCGCGCGGGCCAGGTTGGCGACGAACGCGCCGTTGCGGATGTGGCCGGCCTTCAGGTCGGCAGCGGCCATTTCCGCCAACACGTTGGCTGCATCGACCAGGGTCGCCTCCATGGCCTGGCGGACCCCGGGTTTCACTTCATTGACGAACACGCGCATCACGAAGAACGCGGCGATGCCCACGATCAGGAAGAAGCCCAGGAACAGTTTCAGGCCCAGCCGCACCCTACACCTCCAGCGCGTAACCCACGCCGCGATGGGTGCGGATCGGGTCGTTGTCGGCGCCCGCCGCGCGCAGCTTGGCGCGCAGGGTCTTCACGTGGGTATCGATGGTGCGGTCGGCGCTGTCGGCCGCGCTGTCCCAGCCCCGGTCCATCAACTGCGCACGGCTCAGGATCGCGCCGGGCCGCTGCAGCAGTGCGGCCAGCAGCGCGTATTCGTAGCGGGTCAGCTCCAGCGCCTGGCCGTCGAAACGGATGCGGCGTCCTTCGCGGTCGATCGAGAAGCGCCCGTGCGCCTGCCAGCCTGCGGTTCCGTCCTCCACCGCCGGGCCGCTGCGGCGCAGCCGGGCCCGCACCCGTGCCACCAGCTCGCGCGGCGAGAACGGCTTGGCCATGTAGTCGTCGGCACCCAGCTCCAGGCCCAGGACCCGGTCGAACTCGTCATTGCGCGCGGTGAGGAAGATCACCGGCACCTGGCTGAAGGTGCGCAGGGTGCGGCACACGTCGAAGCCGCTCATATCCGGCAGGCCGACGTCCAGCACCACCACGTCCACCGGTGCCTGGCGCAGCTGCTGCAGCGCCTGCGCGCCCAGCAGGCAGTGCTGGGCGCCGTAGCCCTCGCTGCGCAGTGCGTAGAGCACGGTGTCGGCGATGGCGGTTTCGTCTTCGACGACCAGGACGGTGTGCAGGGGGCGGTTCATGCGCGCAGCATAGCCGCTGGGGCCGCCGCCCCGTACACTGCGCCGATGAATTACCACCACGCCTTCCATGCCGGCAACCACGCCGATGTGCTCAAGCACATCGTCCAGCTTGCCCTGCTCGACAGCTTCAAGCGCAAGGACAGCCCGTTCTTCGTGCTGGACACCCACGGCGGCGCCGGCCGGTACCTGCTGGCCAGCGAGGAGAGCCGCAAGACCCTGGAAGCCGAAGACGGCGTGATGCGGCTGATGGCCCAGCCGACCCTGCCCGCGGTGGTGGAGCGCTACCTCAAGGCGGTGCAGGCCGACAACCCGGTCGGGGCGATGATCAGCTACCCCGGCTCGCCGCTGCTCAGCGCCCAGGCCATGCGCGAGCAGGACCGCATGGCGGTATGCGAGCTGCAGGACGCCGAGGCGGCGGCGCTGAAGGCGCTGTTCGCCCACGACACCCGGGTGGCGGTGCTGCACGCCGACGGCTACGCGCAGAACAAGGCGCTGCTGCCGCCCAAGGCCAACGGGGTGAAGATCGGTCGCGGCCTGGTCCTGATCGACCCGCCCTACGAAGGCCAGGATGCCGAGTACCAGCGCATCCTCGCCTCGGTCACCGAGATCCTGGGCCGCTGGCCGCAGGCCAGCTTCGCGATCTGGTTCCCGATCAAGCAGCGCCGCACCATCCTGCACTTCCTGCGCAAGGCCTGCGCCCTGCCGGTGAAGTCGGTGCTTACAGTAGAACTACTGGTGCGGCCGGACGACTCTCCCCTCAGGCTGAACGGCAGCGGCATGCTGTTGCTCAATCCGCCGTGGCAATTCGACCAGGTGCTGGCTCCGGCCATGCCGGCACTGAAGCAGCACCTGGGCGAAGCCGGTGCTTCTACCCGCCTGCAGTGGCTCAAGCAGGCAGAATGACGGGCGTGAGCGTTCCGTTCACGGAACGCGACCCCGGGGATGCGAGAATCTGAAGACCACCAAGGAACCACCGGTATGGCTACCCGTAACCGCATGCCGCCCTGGCACGAAATCTTCAAGGCTCCCAGCGGCCATGAACTGCTGATCCGCCCGATCCGCCCCGAAGACGGCGAACCGCTGAAGGGCGCCTTCAGCCTGTTCGGGCCGGAAGAAATCCGCGATCGCATGCTGCACTCGGTCAGCGAACTGTCCGACGAGTCGGTGCAGCGCCTGACCCACCCCAACCTCAAGCTCGAGATCACCCTGGTCGCGGCCGAATCGCTGCCGGCCGGTGAAGCGGTCGTGGGCGCACTGGCCCGCGCGTCGATTGTGCCCGGCACCCGCGAGGCGGAATACGCCATCCTGATCAGTCGCTTCCTGATCGGCCAGGGCCTGGGCCGGCAGTTGATGCGCAAGCTGGTGAAGTGGGCGCGCGGCAAGTACCTCGATCGGCTCTACGGCGACGTGCTGGAAGAGAACGAGCCGATGAAGCAGCTGGCCGCATCGCTCGGCTTCAAGCAGGTGCCCCACCCGAAGGAAACCCCGGGCCTGGTGCGGATGGTGCTGGAGCTCGAGAACTAGGCAGCCATCACATGGCCGTCTGCTAAAATCGGCGGCTCATGTCACGCACTTCCTATCCCGCTCCGCCGCTGCCCCGTTCGGGCCAGCTCCGCGCCTGGTGGCGCGCTCCCGCATCGCCAACGGCACTGGCGTGGTACATCGCCCGTGCCGCTGATGTGCATGACGGGCCGCTGCTGGTCATCGCGCGCGACAACCATGGCGCCAACCAGATCGAGTCCGACCTGCGCACCCTGCTGGGCAGCGCGTCGGACCTGCCGGTGGTGGCCTTCCCGGATTGGGAAACGCTGCCCTACGACGCCTTCAGTCCGCACCCCGACATCATTTCGCAGCGCCTGGCCGCACTGCACCAGCTGCCCACGCTGCGCCGTGGCATCGTGGTGGTGCCGGTGCAGACCGTGCTGCAGCAGCTGGCCCCGCTCAAGTACATCATCGGCGGCAGTTTCGACCTGAAGGTCGGCCAGCGCCTGGACCTGGACGCTGAAAAGCGCCGGCTGGAAGCGGCGGCCTACCGCAACGTGCCGCAGGTGATGGACCCGGGCGATTTCGCCGTCCGCGGCGGCCTGCTCGATGTATTCCCGATGGGCGCCGACGCGCCGCTGCGGATCGAGCTGCTCGACGAAGACATCGATTCGATCCGCGCCTTCGACCCGGAAAGCCAGCGCTCGCTGGACAAGGTCGACGCCGTGCGCATGCTGCCCGGCCGCGAAGTGCCGCTGGACGAACTGAGCGTGTCGCGCGTGCTGGCCACCCTGCGCGAACGCTTCGACGTGGATACCCGGCGCAGCGCGCTGTACCAGGATCTCAAGTCCGGCCTGGCACCGGCGGGCGTGGAGTACTACCTGCCGCTGTTCTTCGACCAGACCGCAACCCTGTTCGACTACCTGCAGCCGAATGCGCTGCCGGTGATCGCCAACGGCGTGGGCGAAGCGGCGGCCTCGTTCTGGGCGCAGACCCAGAACCGCTACGAACAACGCCGGCACGACGTGGAGCGCCCGCTGCTGGCGCCCACCGAGCTGTATCTGAGCCCCGAGGCGCTCAACGCGCGCCTGAACACCCTGCCGCGCGTCGAAGTGTGGGGCGCCGACCACGCGCGCATCGACGAGGCCACGCCGCTCGGCGACCAGCCGCTGCCGCCGTTGCCGGTGGCCGCGCGCGACGCGCCCGCCGGCGAAGCGCTGAAATCGTTCATCGGCCACTACCCCGGTCGCGTGCTGATCGCCGCCGACTCGCCGGGTCGCCGCGAAGCACTGCTGGAAGTGCTGCAGGCGGCCGAGCTGAAGCCGCCGGTGGTGAGCGACCTGCCCACCTTCCTGGCCGACGACGCGCCGCGCTTTGCGATCACCGTGGCACCGCTGGAAGACGGCTTCGCGCTGGACACGCCCGCGCTGGCGGTACTGACCGAGCGCCAGCTGTTCCCCGAGCGTGCCGGTACCACCCGGCGCAGCCGACGGGTCGGGCGCGAGCCCGAAGCGATCATCCGCGACCTGGGTGAATTGACCGAAGGCGCACCCATCGTCCATGAAGACCATGGCGTGGGCCGTTACCGCGGGCTGATCGTGCTCGACGCCGGCGGGATGCCGGGCGAATTCCTCGAAATCGAATACGCCAAGGGCGACCGGCTGTACGTGCCGGTGGCCCAGCTGCACCTGATCAGCCGCTACTCCGGTGCCTCGCCGGAAACCGCCCCGCTGCATTCGCTGGGCGGCGAGCAGTGGAGCAAGGCCAAGCGCAAGGCCGCTGAAAAGGTCCGCGACGTGGCCGCCGAGCTGCTGGAAATCCAGGCCCGCCGACGCGCGCGCGCCGGCCTCGCGCTGCACGTAGACCGCGCGATGTACGAGCCGTTCGCGGCCGGCTTCCCGTTCGAGGAAACCCCGGACCAGATCGCCGCGATCGAAGCGACCCTGCGCGACCTGGCCAGCAGCCAGCCGATGGACCGCGTGGTCTGCGGCGACGTGGGCTTCGGCAAGACCGAGGTAGCGGTGCGCGCCGCGTTCGCTGCCGCCAGTGCGGGCAAGCAGGTGGCGGTGCTGGTGCCGACCACGCTGCTGGCCGAACAGCATTACCGCAACTTCCGCGACCGCTTCGCCGACTGGCCGCTGCGGGTGGAAGTGCTGTCGCGCTTCAAGAGCACCAAGGAAATCAAAGCCGAGCTGGAGAAGGTGGCCGCCGGCACCATCGACGTGATCATCGGTACCCACCGCCTGCTGCAGCCGGACGTGAAGTTCAAGGACCTGGGCCTGGTGGTGGTGGATGAGGAACAGCGCTTCGGCGTGCGCCAGAAGGAAGCGCTGAAGGCGATGCGCGCCAACGTGCACCTGTTGACCCTGACCGCCACGCCGATCCCGCGCACGCTCAACATGGCCATGGCCGGGCTGCGCGACCTGTCGATCATCGCTACCCCGCCGCCGAACCGGCTGGCGGTGCAGACCTTCATTACCGCCTGGGACAACGCCCTGCTGCGCGAGGCGTTCCAGCGCGAACTGGCGCGTGGTGGCCAGCTGTATTTCCTGCACAACGACGTGGAAAGCATCGGCCGCATGCAGCGCGACCTGGCCGAGCTGGTGCCGGAGGCGCGCATCGGCATCGCCCACGGGCAGATGCCCGAGCGTGAGCTGGAACGGGTGATGCTGGACTTCCAGAAGCAGCGCTACAACGTGCTGCTGTCGACCACGATCATCGAATCGGGCATCGACATCCCCAACGCCAACACCATCATCATCAACCGCGCCGACCGCTTCGGCCTGGCCCAGCTGCACCAGCTGCGCGGCCGCGTCGGTCGTTCGCACCACCGCGCATACGCCTACCTGGTGGTACCGGACAGGCGCGCGATGACGCCGGATGCGGAGAAGCGCCTGGAAGCGATCGCCTCCATGGACGAGCTCGGCGCCGGCTTCACCCTGGCCACCCACGACCTGGAAATCCGCGGTGCCGGCGAACTGCTGGGCGAGGACCAGAGCGGGCAGATGGCCGAGGTGGGCTTCAGCCTGTACACCGAACTGCTGGAACGTGCGGTGCGCAGCATCCGGCTGGGCAAGCTGCCGGACCTGGATGCCGGCGAAGAGATTCGCGGCGCCGAGGTGGAACTGCACGTACCGGCGTTGATCCCGGACGACTACCTGCCCGACGTGCACACGCGCCTGACCCTGTACAAGCGCATCAGCAGCGCGCGCGACAGTGCCGAGCTGCGCGAGCTGCAGGTGGAGATGATCGACCGCTTCGGGTTGCTGCCGGATGCGGCCAAGCACCTGTTCGCGGTGGCCGAGCTGAAGCTGCAGTGCAATGCGCTGGGCATCCGCAAGCTGGAGCTGGGCGAGAGTGGTGGCCGCATCGTGTTCGAGGCGCAGCCGCGCATCGACCCGATGGCGGTGATCCAGATGATCCAGAAGCAGCCCAAGCTGTACATGATGGACGGCCCGGACAAGCTGCGCATCAAGGTGCCGCTGCCATTGCCCGAAGACCGCTTCAACGCGGCCAAGGCGTTGTTGACCACGCTGACGCCGGGCTGACCGCCCCCGCGAAGGTAGAGCCGAAGGTAGAGCCGACTGTTAGTCGGCCACGCGGACCGGACCCGAGCGCGGACAGCAGCGGACTAACAGTCCGCTCTACCGTCCGCTCTACCTCGGACGCCGCTTGTACAAAAAAGGGCCCGGCATTGCCGGGCCCCTTGGATTACCAGATCACCACGCGCTTGTCGTCGGCGCGCACCATCGCGTCGCCCGGCTTGCATTCGAACGCCTGCGCGAACGCCGGCATGTTCGACGGCGCGCCGTTGGCACGGAAGTTCGCCGGTGCATGCGGGTCGGTGTTCAGGCGCACGCGCAGCTCGCCATCAGTGAAGTTGCGACGCCACACCGTGGCCCAGTTCATGAAGAAGCGCTGGTCCTGGCTGTGGCCGTCGACGGCCACGTTGGCCTTCGGGTTTTCCTTCAACGCCATCTGCAGCGCGTCGTAGGCCACGGTCAGGCCACCGAGGTCGCCGATGTTCTCGCCCAGGGTCAGCTTGCCCTTCACGTTGACGCCCGGCAGCGATTCATAGCCGTCGAACTGCGCCACCAACTGGTCGGTGCGGCCGGTGAAGGCCTTGCGGTCGGCGTCGGTCCACCAGTTGTCGAAGTTGCCGTTGGCGGCGAACTGGCTGCCCGAATCGTCATAGCCGTGCATCATCTCGTGGCCGATGACCGCACCGATGCCGCCGTAGTTCAGCGCCGGATCGGCCTTGGCGTCGAAGAACGGCGCCTGCAGGATCGCCGCCGGGAACACGATCTCGTTCTTGGTCGCGTTGTAGTAGGCGTTGACGGTCTGCGGGGTCATGCCCCACTCGGTCTTGTCGACCGGCTTGCCGATCTTGTTGAGCATGTAGCGGTAATTGAACGCGCGCGCGGCCTGCATGTTGCCCAGGTAGCTGTCGGCATTGGTTTCAAAGCCCGACCAGTCGCGCCACTTGTCCGGGTAGCCGATCTTCGGGGTGAAGCTGGCCCACTTCTCCAACGCCTTCTTGCGGGTGTCTTCGCCCATCCACTCCAGCTTTTCCAGGCGCGCCTTCAGCGCCACCGAGAGATTCTCCACCAGGTGCTGCATCTGCTCCTTGGACTCGGCCGGGAACACCGCATCCACGTACAGCTGGCCGAGGCCTTCGCCGATCGAGGTGTTCACCGATTCCAGCACGCGCTTCCAGCGCGGCTGCATTTCCTTCTGCCCACGCAGCGTGGTGCCGTAGAAGTCGAAGTTGGCCTTTTCGAAGGCGCTGCTCAGGTACGGCGCAGCGTCATCGACGGTGTGGAAGCGCAGGTAGGCCTGCCAGGTGGAGGCCGGCACGTCGACCAGCATCTTGTCCACTTCGCTGAAGAAACCCGGCTGGGCCAGCGAGAACTTCTGCGCGGCCGGCACCTTCAGGGTGTCGAACAGCGCGGTCCAGCTGAAGTTCGGGGTCAGCTTGTCCGCTTCAGCGGCGCTGAGCGGGTTGTAGCGCTTGGCCGGGTCGCGCAGTTCGATGCGCGACAGCGAGGCCTTGGCCAGGCGGGTTTCGAAGTCCATCACGGCCTGGGCCTGGGTCTTGGCCTGGGCGGCATCGACGCCGGACAGGGTCAGCGCCTGCGCGATGTAGGCCACGTAGGCGTCGCGGATCTTGGCCTGCGATGCGTCGAAGTAGTAGCCCTTCTCCGGCAGGCCGAGGCCGCCCTGGCCGACGTAGGCGATGACGTTGCCCGAATCCTTGTAGTCGGCATTGGCGAACAGCGAGAACAGCACGCCCTGGCCCTGCGCCTGGCTGTCACGCAGGTACTGGGTGATGGCGGCGGTGTCATTGAGCGCGGCGATCTTGTCCAACTGCGGCTGCAGCGGGGCGATACCGGCCGCTTCGATCTTCGCTTCGTCCGAACCGGTCTTCCAGATGTCGCCGATCTTGGCTTCCACCGAGCCGGCCTTGGCCTGGCTGGCGGCCGCCTGCTGGACCAGTGCGTGCTGCACTTCCAGCGAGCGCTCGCGCAGGATCTCGAAGCTGCCCCAGGTGGTCTGGTCGTTCGGCACCGGGTTGGCCTTCAGCCACTTGCTGTTGACGAAGCCGTTGAGGTCGGTACACGCGGCGACGGCGGGATCCAGGTCAGCGCTGTTGAGCGAGATCAGCGGGGTCTTGATCTGCGACAGGTCGAACGCCGGCTTGGCGGCGTCGGCCTCGGCGGTGGCGGCCGCGGGGGTCTCGGTCTTGTTGCAGGCCGCCAGCGACATGGCGATGGCAACGGTCAGGCCCAGCGGGGCCAGCTTGGAAAACGTCATTCGACTCTCCGGCTACAGGGATGCATTGCCCGGATGGTGGGCAATCCACGAGCGTAGCGCGGTAGGAACGGTGACGGACCGGCCAAAGGTCACAGGCGTCGGCCAGGTGTACGTTGGACACGCGTGGCGTATCCCTGCGCGGCATGCCGTGCGTCCCCACGCGGCACGGCAGCCGGCCACGCGGGCGTTTCCCCGCGCGCTATAGGGCGGGTAGGGTCGGTTCCCGAACGACCGCCGTGGAAGGTTCCACGTCCGGTAACGCCTGACCCCCAAACGCAGCAAACGTGCCGGCCCTAGGCCGGCACACCCGCGTTCGCGTCAGCGCGCCTTGCCCTGGTTCGCTACCGCTTCGGCGGCCTTGCGCGCCGCTTCCGGATCGCCCAGGTAACGGAACGACTGCACGGTGAGGTCCTCGTTCAGCTCGAACAGCAGCGGAATGCCGGTCGGGATGTTGAGCTCCAGGATGGCTTCCTGCGAGACGTTGTTGAGGTACTTGTACAGCGCGCGCAGCGAGTTGCCGTGCGCGGTGACCAGCACGGTCTTGCCGTCCTTCAACTGCGGGGCGATGGCGTCGAACCAGTACGGCAGCACGCGCTCCAGCGTGGTCGCCAGCGATTCGGTGCCCGGCAGCGCATTGCGGTCCAGGCCAGCATAACGGCGGTCGTGGATCGGGTGGCCCGGATCTTCGCGGTCCATCGCCGGCGGCGGAATGTCGTAGGAGCGGCGCCAGATCTTGACCTGGTCTTCGCCATGCTTCGCAGCGGTTTCAGCCTTGTCCAGGCCCTGCAGTCCACCGTAGTGGCGCTCGTTCAGGCGCCAGCTCTTGCTCACCGGCAGCCAGTCCTGGTCCAGCTCGGCCAGGGCCCCCTGCAGGGTGTGGATGGCGCGCTTGAGCACCGAGGTGTGCGCCACGTCGAACTGCAGCCCTTCCTCGCGCATCAGGCGGCCGGCGGCAGCGGCTTCGCGGCGGCCCTGCTCGGTCAGCTCCACGTCCACCCAACCGGTGAAGCGGTTGTCCAGGTTCCACTGGCTCTGGCCGTGGCGCAACAGTACGAGTTTCCGGGTCACTGCGGTTTCTCCGAGGGATGGCAAGGCAGGCTGCCATTGTAGCGGCAACCCCGTCGACCCTGCCCTGCCCCGGTCGGTTCAGGGATGCGGATGACCGTGGTGGCCCTGCGCATCATGGCCGTGCTCATGATGGGCGTGGCCCTGCGCAGCGGGCGTGCCGTCCCCGCAGTCATCGCCGCAGTGGTCTGCCTCGATCTGCAGAGTCACATGGTCGATGCCGAAGTCCTCGTGCAGCGCAGAACCCAGCCGGCGGCGCAGGCCGTCGGCATCAACGCCCTCGTCGACCACCACGTGCGCGGTCAATGCCGGCGTGCTGGAGGCCAGCGCCCACACGTGCAGGTCGTGCACGTCCCGCACGCCCTCGTGCGCACACAGCCGCGCGCGCACCGCATCCACCTGGATGCCCTTGGGCACGCCTTCCAGCAGCACGTTGATCGCCTCGCGCATCAGCACCCAGGTGCGCGGCAGCACCCACAGCCCGATCAAGACCGCCAGGATCGGATCGATCAGTTTCCAGCCGGTCCAGCGGATCAGCAGCGCGCCGACGATCACCGCCACCGAACCCAGCATGTCCGCCCACACTTCCAGATAGGCGCCTTTGACGTTCAGGCTTTCACCGCTGCCGGCGCGCAGCAGGCGCATCGAGACCAGGTTGATCAGCAGCCCGAAGGCCGCGATCACCAGCATGCCGGTGGACGCGATCTCCTGCGGTTGGCGGAACCGTGCCACCGCTTCCCACAGGATGTAGCCGGCCACCACGAACAGCAGGCCGCCGTTGACCATCGCGCCGAGTGCTTCCAGCCGTGCATAGCCGTACGTGCGACGCGCATCGGGCGGGCGCCGGCTCAGGCGCACCGCCACCAGCGCGATCATCAGCGCCAGTGTGTCGGTGGCCATGTGCGCCGCGTCGGACAACAGCGCCAGGCTGTTGGTCCAGAACGCGCCCACCACCTCCACGAGGAGGAAGGTCGTGGTCAGGCCCAGCGCCCACCACAACGGCTTCTCGTGGCGGATCTCGCTGGGCAGGTGATCGTGGTCGTGACCCATTCAACGGCTCCTGTGCAATGCGACACAGCCTACTGCGCGGCGCGCCGGGGAGACTATTACGTTGTTTATAACGTTGCACAGCACACGTGCGCGCCCCGCGCATCCCTCGATCGAGGGATTCGACACACCGGCCCAGGTCAAATAATATTGATTCTCAATTACTTCGCGCCCGCGTCGACGTCCCGATGCCCTCTTCGCCACCGCCCTCCCCGACCGCGCCCACCGGGCGCCCTGCCCGCCGCGCCGCCCTTCGCGACCGCGGCAACGGCGTGCTGTGGGCACGCGGCGGACTCGCCCTGCTGGGCGGGTACGCGGTAGCCGCCAGCTGGTCGGCGGCCCTGGCGCGCCTGCTGCCGGGCAGCCTGGCGGACGCGGCGCTGGCCGCGACCATGGCGTCGTTCGTGATCTACACCCTGGCCGTGATCTGGGCCTACGCCGCGCGCAGCAGCGCACGCGCCGCCGTCGGCCTGGCCGTGGCGGCCACTCCGGCCGTGCTGCTGTTCCTGGTGCTGCGCGGAGGCGCGGCATGAGCCAGGGCTTCCGGCAGTCGCAGGCGGTACTGCACACCTGGTCCGGGCTGGTGGTCGGCTGGGTGCTGTACCTGATCTTCATCGCCGGTACCGCCAGCTACTGGCGGGTGGAACTGACCCGCTGGATGCAGCCGGAACTGGGCCTGCCGGCGAGCGCCGAGGTCGCGCTCGACCAGGCCCAGGCGTTCCTGGCCCGGACCGCGCCGGATGCCAGCCGCTGGTCGATCGAACTGCCCGGCAGCCGCGGCAACGCCACGTCGGTGCGCTGGCAGCCCAAGGACGCGCCTGAGCCGAAGCGCGGGCAGCCCAATCCATGGCAGGCCACGCTCGACGCCAGCGGCCAACCGGTGCAGGCGCGCGAAACGCGCGGCGGCGACTTCTTCTACCGCCTGCACTTCGACCTGCACTACGTGCCGGTGATCTGGGCGCGCTGGTTCGTATGCTTCTGCACGATGTTCATGCTGGTGGCCATCGTCAGCGGCGTGATCACCCACAAGAAGATCTTCGCCGACTTCTTCACCCTGCGTCGTGGCAAGGGCCAGCGCAGCTGGCTGGACGGGCACAACGCACTGGCGGTGCTGTCGCTGCCGTTCCACCTGATGATCACCTACACCGGCCTGATCACCCTGATGACCGTGTACATGCCGTGGGCGGTGAACGCCAACTACGGGGGACGCGATGCCTTCTTCGCCGAGCTGTTCCCGCGCGAGGCCAAGGTCGAACCCAGCGGCCAGGCGGTGACGCCGCCGGCGCTGGCCGCGCTGCTGCCGGTGGCGGCGGCGCAGTGGGGCAACGGCCATGCCGCCTCGGTGGTGGTCGACCACCCAGGCGATGCCGCCATGCGCATCACCCTGCGTCGCGACAGCGGCGACCGCATTGCCGACAGCGGCGAACCGCTGCGCTTCGATGCGCAGGGCATGCTGCTGGGCGAGCCGCCGCTGCGATCGGCCACGGTATACACCCGCGACGGCATGATCGGCATGCATGCCGGCCGCTTCGCGCCGGTGGTGATGCGTTGGCTGTTCTTCCTGTCCGGTGTCGCCGGTACCCTGATGGTGGCCAGCGGGCTGGTGTTGTGGACGGTCAAGCGCCGCGAGCAGCTGCCCGATCCGTTGCAGCCGCCACGCGCCTTCCGCTTCGTTGAGCGCATGAACATCGCCTTCGTGGCCGGCCTGCCGGTGGCGATGCTGGCGTTCCTGTGGGGCAACCGATTGCTGCCGGAGGCACTGGCGCAGCGTTCCAAGGCGGAAATCAGCGTGTTCTTCGCGGCCTGGGCGGTGTGCCTGGTGCATGCCACTCTGCGCCAGCCGCGCCGCGCCTGGGTGGAGCAGCTGGCCACGGCCGCGGTACTGGCGCTGCTGCTGCCGGTCTTCAACATGCTGGCCTGGCACGGTGGGCTGTTCACCGCGTTGGGCGCAGGCGACATGGCCAAGGGCGGTATCGACCTGGGCCTGCTGCTGATCGGCGCCGCACTGCTGTGGGTGGCGCGCCGGGTGCACCGGTACGTGCCCGCACAGCGCCGCGTGCGTGCGCCGCGCGGTGTCGCCGTGGTGACCACCGGGAGCGGCGCATGACCCTGCTGGCCCTGCTGCTGGCGCTGACCGGCTTCGCCTGCCTGGCCTTGGGCATGGACCGCCACCACCGCGATACGTTCGGCGCCCTGCCCGGCCCGCGCCAGAAGCGGCGCTTCAAGGCACTGGGATCGCTGGGTATCGCCGGCGCCGTGGCCTGCAGCCTGGCCGCGTGGGGCATCGCCTACGGCGTGGTGGCGGCCTTTGGCGTGCTGGCGGTCGGTGCGGCCGTTCCCCTGCTCTGGCTCAGCTACCGGACCGCGCCCAACGCGCGCCCATCGCCCCGCGCGCCGCGATCCCCCGATTCCTGATTCCCGCTCCTACCGAGGCCTGCATGTCCCGCTTTTCCCCCACTGGCGCCCCGCGCCGGAACCCCCTTGCGCTGTGCCTGGCGCTGGCCGCACTGCCGGCGCTGGCATCGGCCCAGGCCGTGACCACGCCCGACGGCGAAACGCCCAGGACCACCGAACTGGACAAGGTGCTGGTCACCCAGCGCACCGAGGGCTACCAGGTCTACGGCACCAACACCGCGACCAAGCTGCCGCTGACCCTGCGCGAAACCCCGCAGTCGCTGACCGTGTTCACCCGCCAGCGCATCGAGGACTTCAACCTCATCACCATCGCCGAAGTGCTGCAGCAGACGCCGGGCGTGACCGTGCAGTCCTACGACAGCAACCGCACCCTGTTCACCGCACGCGGCTTTGCGATCAACAACTTCATGTTCGACGGCGTGCCCACCAATTACACCACCGGCGCGGGCGGCAATTCGATCCTGAGCGACACCTCGATCTACGAGCGCATCGAGATCGTGCGCGGCGCCAGTGGCCTGGTCACCGGCTCGGGCAATCCGTCGGCGACGGTCAACATGGTGCGCAAGCGCCCGACCGACACCTTCCAGGCCAGCACCAGCCTCAGCGCCGGCTCCTGGGATTACCGCCGCGCCGAAGTCGACGTGGGTGGCCCGTTGAGCGCCGGCGGCCGGGTCCGCGGCCGCTTCGTCGGCGCTTACACCGACAAGGAAAGCTGGGTGCGCTTCCAGCACGACACCTCGCCCAGCCTGTATGGCGTGATCGAAGCCGACCTGACCGACAGCACCCGCCTGCGCGGCGGCATCGACTACCTGGAGACCGCATCCGATGGCGGTGCCTGGAGCGCTTCCCCGCTGTACTTCCGCGACGGCAGCCGGGCAACGATGCCGCGCTCCTACAGCGCGGCGGCGCGCTGGAATGAATGGAACCGCGAGAGCACCAATTACTTCCTCACCCTGGAGCAGCAGTTCGGTGCGGGCTGGAGCGGGCGCCTGGCCTACAACCGCCGCAGCACCGACACCGACAGCCTGCTGCTGGCTGGTTCCAATACCGGCAACTGGGCCGACCCGGTCACCGGCCTGGGGCTGCGCATCGCCGATACCTACTCGGTCTCCGAAACCCGCGAAGATGCGTTCGACCTGTACGCCTCCGGTCCGTTCCAGCTGTTCGGCCGTTCGCATGAGCTGGTGGCCGGCATCAATCACTACGACCGCGACCTCGATACGATCCGCGCCGGCATCACCGCACGCCCGTACAACGTGGCCGCCTTCCCCAGCATCTTCAGCTGGGACGGCATCATCGGCAAACCGACCACGGTCAATTACGGCATCCCCTCCAGCACGGTCAACACCACTGAAACCGGCTACTACGCGGCGGTGCGCCTGAACCCGATGGACGACCTGAAGGTGATCGCGGGCGCGCGGTATTCCGACTACCGGACCACCACCGACAACTTCGACGTCAACGGCAACTTCACCAGCCGAAGCGCGCGCACCACCGCGCATGAGCCAACCCCCTACCTGGGGGTGATCTACGATCTCAACGCGAACGTCTCGGCATTCGCCAGCTATTCGGACGTGTTCCAGGCCACCGCGCTGCGCGACATCAACAACCAACTGCTCGACCCGGTGACCGGCGACAACTACGAATACGGGTTCAAGGGCGAGTTCTTCGGCGGCCGCCTGTACGGCGCGCTCAACGGCTTCTACATGAAGCAGGACAACGTGGCCACGCGCGACCCGGCCGGCGCCGACATCCTGCTGCCCGATGGCAGCGTGCCCTACATCGCCAGCAAGGGCGTTGAAACCAATGGCGCCGAGTTCGAGCTGTCCGGCTCGATCACCGACAACTGGAGCATGACCGGCGGCTACACCTATGCCTTCAGCACCAATCCGGACGGCAGCCGCTTCGCCAGCACCAGCCCGATGCATCTGGCCCGGTTCAACACCACTTACCGGCATGGCAACTGGATGGTGGGCGGCGGCTTCACCGTGCAAAGCGCGATCTACCAGCTGCAGCCGATTCCCACCGGTCGCTACACGGCGGCCGGCGCACCGATCACCGCCAACGGCCAGATGCGCCAGGGCGGTTACATGCTGTTCGACCTGATGGGCCGCTACCGGATCAACGACCACCTGAGCGTGGGCGTGACGGTGACCAACCTGTTCGACAAGGTGTATTACCGCAACGTCGGCTTCTTCAATTCGGGCTACTGGGGCGAGCCGCGGCGGGTGTTGTTCAACCTGCGCGCCGGTTTCTGACCGGCTCCCCCCACACCCATCGGGCATACCCGCCGGAGCGCCCGGCGGGTAGCATCGGGCACGCGGCACCTCGCCGCGTGCCACGCCCTGCTGGAGTTACGATGCTGCTTCCTGCCCGTTCCGCTGCCTTCCGCCTGATCCTGGCAGGGCTGGTCCTGCTTCCCCTTGTTGCCACTGCCCGCGAGGTACCGGCGCCGGCCGAACATGTGGAGGCCGATGGCCCCTACGTGTTCCTTACCCGCAACGGCCACCAGGCACAGTGGGTCTGCAACGACCACGTGGTGCAGCGCGACCTGCCCGCGCGCGGCGCCAGTACCGTGGTGCTGCCCGAATGCGGCTACCCGCACCCGGTGACCGTACTGCCGCCGCGCACCGCGCCGGTGGCGCGCCTGCCGGCCACCCCGCGCATCGTCGCGCTGTCGGACATCCACGGCCAGTACGGCCTGCTGGTGAAGCTGCTGCGCGCCCATCACGTGATCGACAACCAGGACCGCTGGGCGCTGGGCACTGCCAGCCTGGTGGTGGCCGGCGACGTGTTCGATCGTGGCCCGCAGGTCACCGAAGCGTTCTGGCTGCTGTACGGCCTGCAGCAGCAGGCGGCTGCCGCCGGCGGCGCGGTGCATTTCGTGCTCGGCAACCATGAAACCATGGTGCTGTACGAAGACCTGCGCTACGTCAACCCGAAGTACCTCAAGAGCGCGCAGCTGCTTGGGCGCAGCTATCCGGCGCTGTATGGCGCCGATTCGGTGATCGGCCAATGGCTGCGCACCCGCCCGGTGCTGCTGCAGATCGGCGACACCCTGTTCCTGCATGGCGGCATCGCGCCGGAGAACCTGGACCTGGTGCGCGGGCTGGAGGCGACCAATGCGCTCTACCAGTCCTCGGTGGGCCTGCCCAAGGACGAGGTCAAGGCCGCGCCGGATACCGCGCGCCTGTTCGACGGCAAGACCAGCCCGATCTGGTATCGGGGCTATTTCGACGGGCGGATGGACACCGCGCAGGTCGACACCCTGCTGAAGCAGCTGGACCTCACGCGCATCGTGGTGGGCCACACCTCGATGCCGCACGTGAGCAGCTTCCATGGCGGGCGCATCATCGCCATCGACAGCAGCATCAAGAACGGGGAGAACGGCGAGCTGCTGTTCATCGAGGACGGCGCGGTCAGCCGTGGCCTGCCGGATGGGTCGCGGGTGCCGTTGGCCGAGGGCGTCGCCGGGGAAAGCGACTGAACAACAGACGGGCAGCCACGCAGGGCGTGGCTCTACGCGTCCTGCGTGGCGGCCACCAGCGGACGGACGCGGGCCGGGCGGCTCGGGAAGGCGTGGCGCAGGATGCGCCACATCACCTGGCCGAACTGCTTCGGCAGCGAACCGGTGTTGTAGTGCTGGCCGTAACGGGCGCAGATCTCCTTCACGTCCACGGCGATGGCCGCGTAGCGGTTGGCCGGCACGTCCGGGAAGAAATGGTGTTCGATCTGGTGGCTGAGGTTGCCGGTCATCAGGTTCATCACCTTGCCGCCGGCGATGTTCGACGAACCGCGCAGCTGGCGCAGGTACCAGTGGCCACGGCTTTCATCGCGCACGCATTCCTTCGGGAAGGTTTCCGCATCGGCAGTGAAATGCCCGCAGAAGATCACCACGTAGGTCCACACGTTGCGGATCACGTTGGCGACCACGTTGCCCAGCAGCACCGGCAGGAAGAACGGGCCGGCCAGCGCTGGGAACAGCAGGTAGTCCTTGAACATCTGCTTGCCCATCTTGCGGCCGACCGGGCGCGCCTGTGCCAGCAGCTGGCGGAAGGTGATCTTGCCGGCAAACCAGCGACCCAGGCGCAGGTCCTGTATCGCAATGCCCCACTCGAACAGCAGCGCGAACACCACCGCCACCACCGGCTGGGTCAGGTAGAACGGGCGCCAGCGCTGCTCCGGGAAGATCCGCAGCAGGCCATAGCCGATGTCGTCATCGAGGCCGCGCACATTGGTGTAGGTGTGGTGGCGGAAGTTGTGGGTCTTGCGCCAGTTGTCGGCGGTACCGACGATGTCCCATTCGTAGCTGCTGCCCTGCAGCTGCGGATCGCCCATCCAGTCGTACTGGCCATGGATGACGTTGTGCGCCAGCTCCATGTTTTCCAGGATCTTGGACAGCGCCAGCAGCACCACGCCGGCAATCCACGCCGGGATCAGCACGCTGTGGACGAATGCACCCAGGAACAGCAGCGCGCGGCCGGCCACGCCGGTCCAGCGCACGCCGGCCACCACGCGGCGGATGTAGCGCGCATCGGCCGCGCCCAGCGTGGCCAGGTGGCGCGCACGCAGAGCATCGAGCTCGGTACCGAACGCATCCAGTTCGGTGGCGGACAACACGCGGTTATGCACGGCAGGCATGCTCAGAGCTCCAGGATCAGGTCGGTGCTGGCGCTGTTCACGCACAGCTTCACTTGCGTGGCCGGTTCGGCCGCGTATTCGCCGGTCAGGGTGTGGCGGGTCACGCCACTGGCCTTGCCACAGACGCAGGTATTGCAGATGCCCATGCGGCAGCCACTGGCCGGGCGCAGCCCTTCGGCCTCCAGCGCCTGCAGCAGCGAGGTGCCGCGCGGCAGTTCCAGGGTGCGGCCGCTGCGGCGCAGCTCCACGCGCACGCTGCCGGTTTCTGCATCGGGCAGCACCGGCGGGGTGAAGGCTTCGGACTGCAGTTCAGCCACCTGGCCCTGCAGCCGCGCGCGGGCGGCGTCGACGAAACCGCCGGGGCCGCAGGCCATGACCTGCGCGCCGGACAGGTCGCCCAGCGCGCTGAAGTCATAGTCGCCCACCCGCGCGGCCGGCGCGGCGGGATCGCGGGTCAACGCCAGGTGCACGCGGAAACCGGGATGGCGGGCGGCAACATCTGCCAGTTCGTCGGCGAAGCACACCGCCTCGCGCTGCCGCGCCCAGTACACCAGGTCGAGCTGCACCGGCATGCCAGCGCTCTCCATCTGCCGCACCAGCGCGCGCATCGGGGTGATGCCGCTGCCGGCAGCCAGCAGCAGCACCCGCCCGGCAGGCACCGCCGGCAGGGTCATCCCGCCGAACGCCTGGCCCAGTTCGAACACGTCGCCCACCTGCGCATGCTGCGCCAGATGCTGGCTGACCCTGCCGCCGGCCACGGTCTTGACCGTGATCGCCAGGCAACCGTCATCCAGCACCGTCGGGCTGTAGCTGCGCGACAGGCGACGGCCATCGACCTCCACGCCGAGGTTGACGTGCTGGCCCGGCGCGACGCCACGGAAGTGCCGGTTGGGACGCAGCACCAGGGTGACCGCGTCGGCGCTGGCGGCATGCCGGGACACCAGGCGCGCCCGCGCGCGGCGCAGGGTCCACAGCGGATGCACCCTGCCCGCCCAGAAATCGAAAAGCTCCTCCGACACCCACTGGCGGGGCGAAAGGGAGGAACGGCGGGCGGCAGTACGAGGGAGTGCGCTCATGCCGCCACTATACGGGCGAGCATACAGCTGTGTATACACTTGTATATAGCCCGGACCGGCTATGATTCAGGGACTTGACTGTCTGGCCCCTGGATGACCCCGCCCGATTCGCACCTGACCGTCCCCGATGACGCCCTGCCGGCCCGCAAAGCCTCGATTTCGCGCGAGGACCTGCTGGCCGCCGCCCTGACCCTGATCGGCCCGCACCGCAGCGTGTCGACCCTGAGTCTGCGCGAGGTCGCCCGCGAAGCCGGCATCGCCCCGAATTCGTTCTACCGCCAGTTCCGCGACATGGACGAGCTGACCGTGGCCCTGATCGACCTGGCCGGTCGTTCGCTGCGCACCATCATCGGCGAGTCACGCCAGCGCGCCGCCTCGTCGGACCGCAGCGTGATCCGGCTGTCGGTGGAAACCTTCTTCGAGCAGCTGCGCGCCGATGATCGCCTGCTGCACGTGCTGCTGCGCGAAGGCAGCGCCGGCTCGGATGCGTTCAAGCAGGCGGTCGAGCGCGAGCTGAACTACTTCGAAGAAGAGCTCTGCGTCGACCTGGTCCGGTTGGCCCACGCGGACAATGGCGCGTTGTTGCATGAGCCGCACCTGGTGGCCAAGGCGATCACCCGCCTGGTGTTCGCCATGGGCGGCACCGCGCTGGACCAGCCGCCGGAACGCGACCCGGAAATGATCGAACAGACCGCGCAGATGCTGCGCATGATCATTACCGGGGCACGCACCATCGCAGGCTATCCGCCGACCCGGTGAGCCCGGTCGGCGCGGTTGGTGGCTGACCCCGTCATGGCGATGTGTCTTCCTGTGCCGCGGCATGCGGCGCAGCGTCGCGCGGGATGGACCTGATCGACAGACTCGACACTTCGCCATCCACCGGCCCCTCGTTCACCATCGTGTAAACGGAATCCCTGTAGTCGTAATCGAACGAGCGCACGCCGATGATCGGGTAGTCCTTGTGCACCCGGAAGCACGTGTTGGCGCCCTGCAGGTAATAGTCGGCGTATAGGCAGATTTCCTGGCCTGCCCGTGCATTGAGCCAGATCGCCGCGCGTGCCTGGTCGTTTCCACATTGCTTGCCGGACAGCCACAGATTCACGTCCCTGTTCGGCTCGACCGCAATCGAACACATCAGGTCGGTCTGGCCGGCATCCCGATAGAGATTGAGCGTGCCTGGCCCAAAGACCTGGTCGCCCAGCATCGAAAAGCTGGATACCTTGCCGTCCAGCGTGTGCCCGCCGTTGTAGCGCTGCAGCGCCCACTTCCCGTTCGGGTCCGTGTAGGAGCGCTCGAACGAGCCGACCGTCACCGGGGTCAGGATGTCATCCAGGACATTGATGAAGGCGTAGCCCTGGTTCTTCTGATGATCCCAGTTGCCGAACAGGCGGATCTGGGTCCCGCGCTTCGCTTTCAGGATCCGCAGCGAACGGACCTCGTCGTTGATGCACCCGTAGGGGCCGGGGGCATTGAATGGCGGGTACGGAATGGGCAGATGGCACAGGGTCTCCTGCGTGGCGTTGTTGCCCTCATACATGATCAGGCGCGCGTCCCCGAAGTCTGGATAGGGAAGGTTCGGTGACAGCGCTAGGGGGTAGTCACCCACCTTGACTTTGTTGGTGTGCTTACGACCCCGTTCCACCTTGTAAACCGTGTAGCGCTGGAGGTCGGGCCGAAACTCGACGATCAGATACGTCATGTTGAGCAACGCGCCGCTCTGGAATACCGGCACCGAGCCGAAGCTGCCCTGGGTGCCGCCTGCCAGGCCCAGTTGCCCATGGTAGTGCCCGGCAAACACCGCCTGCACGCCGTACTCCTGGATCAGTCGCTTGAACCGCTCCGAGGTTCCGCCAGGCCATTGGTCGCGACGATGCATGCTGAGGAACACATAGCGGTTCCGCTTGCGCGCATCGTGCAGCACCCCTTCCAGCCATCGCACCGAGCTGATCGCATAGAACTTGGTTTTGTGGAAGATGCCGGTGGAAAAGCGCACGTTGTACGTCGGCGAGTCATTGAGCTGCACGAAGGTGGCATTCGGACCGACATCGATGGAATACCCAAAGCTGCCGTAGTGTTCGGGCTCGTTGAAGTGATGATCCCAGAAGCGCGGCTGCAGTTCATAGGTCCAGCCCAGCACGTCGCACACGCTGTCGCGTGCACATCCGTTGTTGGCGCAATCGTTGATGTTGTTGGCGTAGTCGTGGTTGCCCAGTCCCGGAAAGAACAGCGGCGCACCCTTGGTGGGACCCAACCTGCGGAACAGCTCCTGCGTGGGCCTGCGCTCGCTACCGTGCCCATAGTCCGTTATGTCGCCGTTGATCAGGACGGGAACCGCGCCGTCCACCGACCGCCTGAACGACGAAATATCGTCCATGACCGTCGCCAACCTCGACTTCGACGCCCCCATGTTGATGGATTCGTGTCCGAAGTCGTCGATCGTTCGCGGCAACTGAGGATCGGATGCGGCAACGAACCACGTCAACTGTGGAACGTCCCACCCTGGAGCAACGTGGCCTTTGTAGCTTTCGGTGGTCGTTTCGCTGCAGCCCGGGATGTGTCGGGGCGAGACTTCATCAGCCGACACGGCCGCGCATGCCAGCAGGGCGGCACAACTGAAGATAAGGCGCAGGGTATGCACGGGCAGCTCCCGACGGGGCGACGGCGCACTCGCCGCTCCCCTGATCAAATCCCCCGATTTGATCCCCCGATGCCCGGCATCCTGTTACCGCACCGGTTAGCTGGATGTGAAAAACGCGGCCGTACTCACCCATGAAAAAGGGCCGACATCACGTCGGCCCTTCGGGGTATCCCTTGCCGTCATCGGTTTCAACGGCGATAGCATTGACGCTCGACCACCCGGTCGCCGGTCTTGTTCTGATGATTGCCCTGGATCTGACGACCGGCCGCGCCGCCTGCGACGGCACCGGCTACCGTGGCGAGCTTCTTGCCGTTACCGCCGCCGACCTGGTTGCCGAGCAACCCACCGACTACCGCGCCCGTGGCGGTGCCGGCAATGCGGTTCGGGTCGCGGCTGTTGCGCTGCACTTCGACGTTCTTGCAGACCACCTTGGTGCCGTCGTTGAAGCGACGCCCTTCATCCTTCGGCCCGTAGGTCTGGGCGCTGGCGCTGAACACCGATGCCATCAGGGCGGCTGCACACAGTACTTTGCGGGTAGAGAGATTCATGGTTGGTTCCTCGCGTCATGACGTGGCGCCAGTGTCAGTGCAAGGTGGGGAACCCCCCGTGAAAAGCCGTCGACGCGGCGTCAATGCCGCACATCCCGTTCAGCCTGCGGCAATGCCCGCCCAACCTTCCAAGGTCAGTGCTTGGCCACCGCATACTTCTTCTCACCGGCCAGCACCGCCAGCCGCGTGCGGTGTCCCCCGGTATCCAGCTGTGCGAGCCGGTTCTCCGGTGGCGGCAAGGGGCAGGTAGCGAAGTCGGTGTAAGCACAGGGCGGGTTGTAGGCACGATTGAAGTCCAGCACGACCGTGCCGTCCGCGGCGACCGGTTCGGTGTGCAGATAGCGCCCTACCCCATAGGTGAGCTGGCCGGTACTCTGGTCCTGGAACATCAGGTTCAAGCCTTTCGCGGGGTCGCCCAGCGCCTCCAGCTGCCACTGGCGACCCTCCTTCTCGAACACCACGTAGCCCGGATTGGGGTTCTCGGCGATCTCGCCCAACACGTTCACGATCGGCAGCGTCTTGCCTGCAGGGTGTGGAACGAACTTCGCCTGCACGCGCCAGTCTTCATTGGCCGGGAAGAAATCCAGGCCCGCGAAGTCCCGGCGCGCCGGTGCGTCGGCATGCCGCACCCGCAAGGCCAGCCGCTCACCGCGCTTGATCGCGGTGATCTGGCCCTTGCCGTGGTCGTAGGCCAGCCTGGTGCCGCCGCCCGCCCCTTCCGTGTCCAACCGCACTTCGCCCAGCAACGGCTTGCCATCCACAGTGATCGGCACGCCTTCGGCGGGCTGGAAGTACAGGCCATCGGCGCGCTGCTCCACCTGGCCCAACCGGTCCGGTGCGATGGACAGGTGGATGGCGTTGCCTTCGCCGCCCCCCACACTGCGCCGTCCCGCTTCGATCCAATGCAGTCCGATCAGGCTGGTCCAGCCATCGGGCCTGCCCAGGTCTGCCGCCCGTTCCCGAACCCACTCGGCATGCTCGGTTGCGAATGCCGCTGCCGTGGGCGCGACGGCGGCGGAATCGACCGCGCGCCCGTCCTGCGAACTGCAGGCCGCTGCGAGCAGGCTCGCCGTCATCAAGCAGACAAGGGTGCGTGTCTTCATATCGATCACCATTCTTTGGACAGGCCGAGGTAGAGGTAACGTCCGTAGGTTTCGTGCAGCGCACTCAGGTAGTTTCCGGTGGCACTCAGTGGCGGCTCCTCATCGAACAGGTTGCGCGCGCCCACCTCCACCGCCGTGCCACTGAGCCGCCCGTGGTTGAAGGCCTTCCGCACCGACAGCGTCCAGCGCTCGGTGGACCCGACCACGTACGGTCGGCGGTCGGCATAGGCGCCGGCGGTGACGCTGCCGATGTAGTCGTCGCGCAGGCGCACCGTCCAGTCCTGCAGGTTCCAGATGAGGGTGGCACTGCCGCGCCACTCCGGCTTGGCGCCGTTGAGGCCGACCTCGTTCGCCGCCCCGAGGCCGGGCGCGATGATGTTCAGCAGCCCACTGTCGATCGCCGCCGCCACCTGGCGGATCTCGGCGGGTTTCTGCTGGGTGTATTCCCGCAGCTGGCTGGCACTGACCAGGAAGGCAAAATTCCCCCACGTCGTGTCCGGCGAACGCCAGCTGAGGTTGTAGTCCACGCCCGACGCGGTCAGCGGGCTGCGGTTCTGGTAGCGGTTGTAGATATGGGTCACCACGCCAGCGGGCGCGATCCCCGAGCCTTCGAACTGCGCGACGTCCTCCGCGGTCACCGCGGCGCGCACCACGTTCGGGTTGCTGCTGCCTTCCACCACGCGCAGGTACGCGTCATACAGCAGCTCTTCCCCCAGGGTGTTGATCGGGTTCTCGACCTCCACCCGCCACGCATCCACGCTGAGGCTGATCGCGCCGAACCGCTCCGGCAGGAACTGCGGCTCGAACACCGCACCCCACGACGACTGCCGGGTGGTTTCCGGTTCCACGTCCTTCCCGTACGAGGTGACCGCGCTGACCGAGGGCTTGACCGACGAGCCACTGCTGAACGCATTCAAGCACGCACTGTAATCGGGCTGCGCCCCCTTGACGATCAGCGCGTGGCAGCGGATCGCATCGTTGTTGAAGCCGAACCCGTAGGTCGGTGGGGAGTTCACCAATTCCAGGCCCGGCGCCCGGAACCCGCCGCTCACCGACCCGCGCAGCAGCACGCTGTCATTGACCTTCCAGGCCGCGGCGAGCTTCGGCTTGGCCACCCTGCCGGCGTCGCTGTAATCCTCCCAGCGGCCGGCAAGCTGGATATCCAGCGACTGCACCAGCGGTATGTCCTGCGCGGGCGAGACCAGCGGCACCGCGAACTCGATCAGTGCCGACTTCACGTTGCGGCTGCCACGCACGTCCGGGCGCGGGCTGTGGGTGAAGAAGTTGCTGGCCGCCACGGTCCCGGTGTACCAGTCCGTGTAGGGACGGCTGCCGTCGATGTTCTCGTCGCGGTCATCGGCACGGCTTTCATAGCGGTATTCCACGCCCGCCGCCATGCCGATGTCACCGGCGTACCAGCTGAACAGATCGGGCCGATTGACCTTGAAGTCCCACAGCGCCAGCTCGGCGGTACCTTCGCGGGTGGCCTCGCCAATGAATGTGGACGTGTCGTAGGGCGTGGCGTCGCCTACCCGGATGCTGGCCGGGTCACCGCCACTGAACGGATTGTAGGCGCCGGCGTCGGTGCGGTTCACCGCCGCGATGAAGGCATCGGTCAGACCGCCCTGCTGCGTGTCCGTGCTGCGCGCACGCGAGTACAGCAGCGCGCTTTCCCAGTTCCAGCCGCCCTCGGTCCAGCCACGCACGCCCAGCAGCACCCGCGACTGGTCGTTGTCCACTTTTACTTTGCGGATGCCCGAGTCCGCGAACTGGTAGTTGAGCAGCCGGATCGCCTCCGCACCGCGCAGCGATGCCGGCACCCAGTACGCATCCGGGCGGATATGCAGCAGGAACCCGTCCCCACCAAAGCCCGACTCGCTGCTCACCCAGGACTCGGAGCTGGCACGGTAGTAGGCCAGTTCACCGAACAGCTCCACGCTGTCGGTGAGATCGAAACGACCGCTGGCGAACACATTTCCCTTGCGGATCGCCGGCGACGTGGTGATGCCCGGTTCGGCCGCCGAATCATAGTGGTAGCGGGTCGGCACCGTGCCGCTGCTCAACGCGCCGGTAGCCGGATTGACATACCAGCTGCCGGTGCGTCGCCCGCCGGCATAGGTTTCGAAATGTCCCCACGGGGTGCGCGTGCTGAAGCCGGAGGTACCGTTCGGATCCGGCACGCTGGTACCGTCGCCCACCGCACGGCGGCCGTCGGTAGCGGTGAACCAGGCATCGGAATTGAGCTGTGAGGTGCGCCTGGAGAACCCGTAGAGCACCGACACGTTGCCGCGGCCCTGGGCGAAGTCGCTGCCGAAGTAGCCGTCCAGGGAAACGTCTTCGCGGTGGCCGTCGGTCACCTTGCCGTAGTTGAGCTTGATGCCGCCCCCGTTTTCCAGGTTGCTCGGCATCACCAGGTCGACCACCCCGGCGACAGCGTCGGACCCATAGATGGACGCCGCGCCATCCAGCAACAGGTTGACCCGCTCCAGCCCGAACACCGGGATCGCATTGGCGTTGTATGTAGTCTCATCGCCACTGTTGCTGATCGGGTGCTGCACCGTGCGGCGGCCGTTGACCAGCAGCAGGGTGTATTTGGCGCCCAGGTTGCGCAGGTTGATCGAGCCGACGTCACCGCGCGCCACGTTGGAATTACGCCCGGCGTTGGTGGTGCCCTTCTCGGTGACGGCGACATCGCCGAACTGCGGCAGGCTGCGGAACAGCTCGTTGCCGTTGGTCGCGCCGGTGGCATCGATCTGCTCGCGGTCCACCGCGACCACCGGCAGCGCCGCCTGCGCGCCGCCGCCGGCGATCTGCGAGCCGAGCACCGACACCCGGTCCAGCGTGCGCGCATTGGACGTCTGCGTGCGCGAGGCGGCGTCGTCGGCCTCCTCGGCGGCCTCTACGGTTTCCGCGCCCTCTGCGCTTTCCGCCGCCGCCCCGGCCGGGGCGAGCAGCGTGCACAGGGCGAGCGCCAGGTGACTGCGCCGCCAACCGTTGGCATGGCGCGCGGGGCGCACCGGCTGGCGCTTACTGCGCTGCGTCTGCATACGCCCCTCGCACGATGCTGCCTTCCAGCTTCTGCTCGTCCTTGACCAGGTTGTACAGCGGGCAGGTCGCTTCCACCGACTGGCGCAGCGCGTCGATGTCCTGCTCCGAGGCGGGCGATTCGATCCGCACCTTGTAGCGGATGCCGCTGTAGCGCGCCGGCGAGTTGACGTTGCTGCCGAAGCGCGGGCTCACCTGGCCGTCCACGGTCAGCTCCAGCGCATCCAGCAGCACGTTCCGCGACGCCGCCTGGACTTCGAAGATATGGGTCAGGCAGGTACCGGTCACGCCAAGCAGGTGCTCCTCCACCGTCGGCGCCAGACCGTATCCGAGCAGCCCGGGCGCGCTGTCGTGCAGCTGCTGGTGGTAGCCGTCCTTGCCCAGGAATATGCGGCGCAGGCCGGTGTGCGGTTCGACGTGGGCGCGGGCCACCAGCGTCTCCGGCTCGGCCGGGCGGGCCTTGCCAGCGGCCGGTTTCACCTGGCGGGCGAGCACTGCCGGGCGTTTTTCCTCGGTGATGAAGTCGCGCAGGCCCGGCGGCTGCTTCGGGTCGCGTTGGGCAGCACTGTGGTGATACTCCACCTCGGCATGGCTGACCTGTTGCGGCCGGGTGACCAGGTCGATCGCCGAGGAGTTCTCATGCACGGCGCGCTTGAGGGTCTGCAGCTGTGCGTCGGTGGCCGGTGAATCGATATAGGCCACGTAGGACAGGTTGTTGGGGTAGGCCAGGGTGTCGCTCTTGCGCTCGGGAATACTGGTGAACACCACGTCCAGCCCATCCAGCGGCACGTTCTGCACTGCCGCCTGCACGATGTATTCGTCGGCCACGGCGCTGGCCAGCGTACCCACCAGCGAATCCCAGGAGCCCGCACCGAGGTTGTAGCCGGCGTAGTTGCGGCCGCTGTCGCTGATGTACTGGAACTCCCCCGCCGGCCCGATGCGCAGGCGTCGCACGCCGGAGCGGCTTTCGGCGGTGACCCTCGCATGGATGGGCGTGGGCGCGGCCGGCTGGGCAGACTGCGCCTGGATCGCGGCGCGCTTGCCTGCCAGGTAGGTCCGCAGTGGCGAGTCCGTGCCCTCCGCCGGGAGGGCGACCGGAGAGGCCAGCAGGAGGAAGGCAGACAGCACGGTGGCGCCGACAAGCTTGGACGACGGCGTGGAGCGGACGATGGACATTGGCGAGCGGCCTCGGGGGGATCGTGAACAGAAGCCCACTCTTCCACGTCGCCGCGCCGCGTTTAAATAACGGTTGGCAATTCCGATATGCAGGGGCTGTCCGGCGTTGCAAGGCGAAGTCTGTCGGCATGCACCGCATTGAAACGACAGATGGCGCCGACGTGCGCCCTCGCATCCGGCGACATCCAACCGAGCAGTTCCACAAGGGCGCGATGCCGGGCGTGCAGGTCTTGATACTGCGATATGGGGTGATGGTGGAAGACTTTGTTGCGGATGAGCCGCGCTGCCTCCAGCCGTATGCGGATCTTTTCGCGGGTGGCCCACGACTTTGGCACCCTGGGAAATACCGACCTCAGCAAAGCCGGCCAAGGTCCATCGCGGTGCTCGTACCGCGCATGGAACATTCCGCACCAGAAGCCAAAACTCAACTCGGCGATGACACGATCCGCGTGCCGTTCAATCCCTCGTTGCAGCAGTTCGGTCTTGGCGGCGTCCACCATCCGCTGATGCCCCTCACCAAGCCTACCCCCCTCATACCAGAAGGCCGAATTGAAGTGCATGGAGAACGCGTCATGGATGCGACTACGAAGGACGATTTCAACCATGTGCAGTACCGGGTAGAACGCCTCACACAACACCATGTTGACGCCGTGCCTGGCCACCGCCCCCACGACGTCTTCAGCACCCTCGTTACCTCTGTCGCAGGTGGCCTCTTCCTGGTTCTGCAGCCCGTAGGCAAGCAGCCGGGACCGAGACACCGCACCAGCCACCCCCGCAGCGGTTTTGACATCAATAAGCGCCGCCCATCCGGGACTGTTGAACATGGTGCTACCTTTCTCTATAGTGGCGGCACATACCCCGGGCCGGCTCCTCTCCTCACACGCTGTACGTGAGTGAAGGGTTCCGGGGTTTTTCTTTGCCCGTTCTTCGAGTCTACGGGTCGAATGACGCCCGAGGGCGCAGCATGCGCAGTCCTGCGACTTCGCTCACAGGTTCGGTTTCGATAAGGTGGAGCCACGCCATCCGACATGGCTGGATGCGTCACGGTAGCCACCATCCGGCGCTGCTAATGTTTCGCTATCGAGGCGGAGGACTGCAGTACGGCATGGCAAACGCTGATGCACTCATCCTGAGAATGAACGGCAGCGCGGTGCACGACATCGCGAGCTTTTACGACGAGATCAACCGCGTTTTCATGAGCGGTGAGGATTGGCAGTTGGCTCACAGCCTGGATGCGTTGGATGACATGTTGTACGGCGGCTACGGCGTGCTGGCCGGGCACGCCGTAGCCACTCTGATCTGGCATGACATCGAGCACGCCCGGAATGCGCTGGGCGTGGCGGCCACCCGTGCATGGCTGCAGGCCAAGCTGGATGGGAGCGGCACCTTCAATGCGCGCGCCATTACCTATCAACTGCAGGCGCTCGACGCCGGCGACGGCCAGACCTACTTCCAGATCGTCATGGAGATCTTCGCGGCGCATCCGAGTATTACCCTGGAACGTCGCTGAGCCCGCTGGGCCGATAGGCCGGGACCGGTAGGGTCGGTTCCCAAACGACCGCACGCGCAGCACCAACGCCCGGTGACGCATGGACCACGACCGGAGCCGTCTCTCCGTTCAAGGTCATGCGTTACCGGGCGTGGGCGTGTCATCGGCGGTCGTCTTGCGAACGACCCTACCGGTCAGTCCAGTGCCTGCAGCAGGCGGAAGCGCCGGTCCCGAGGTCCACCTCCGGCGGCCGTCTGTGCCGCCCTTCCCTACAATGTGACGTCCGCCCACCCCATGCCCCCCGCCAGCGATGTGCCCCGCTTGACCTCGAAGCCCGCTGAGCACACCCCGCCGCACAGAGCTGCATGCGTCATGCCTGAGGCCGGCCGCCCCACATAGCCTGGCAGGTAGCCACGAGGCAGTAGCGCAAGGCTTGGTAGGGTCGGTTCCCAAACGACCGCACGTGCACCACCAACGCCCGGTGACGCATGGACCACAACCGAAGCCACTTCTCCGCTCAACATCAATGCGCATCCCGGAGCTTCATGCGCTCGGACTCCGCGCCAAGCATTTTGCGTGGCCCATGACTTGGGGGTTGTGCTCCGATTTCAGTAGAAATACTGGGCCAGAGACAGTGGATACGCGCTTGTCCCATGTCCGGCGGGAAAGCCACAGTGGCGTCAGACGCTGCAGCGCGGTGAACGCGTTTACGGTCCGAGTCCCGCTGCCACTGAAGGCAATTCGTCCCTCTACAGCCCGTTGAGACACAGACGCCTTGATTTCCGTACGGCATATATCCGGCAAACAACATCACCGAGGAGAAGCCGCATGCACGACCATCGAACTCCGTCCGCTCCAGGGATCGGGATGCTCCTTGCCCTTGCCGGCTGCATGACGCTCAGCGCGTGTAGCGATCAAGCATCGTCAGACAAAGAGAAGGTTGCTCCGGCCAAGGCGGATCAATCGGCTCCTCCCGCGCAAGCGTCGACAGACGCATCAGCGCTACAGGAAGCCAAGGCGACCGCCAGGGATGCTTACGTCTACGGCGTCCCGATGGTGGACACCTACAAGACCGTCTACGCATTCAACGTCGACACCTCCAATCCTCAATACAAGGGCCCATTCAATTCCATCCTGAACATCGCCCGGGTATTCACCCCGGACGACACCGCATTCGTTACGCCCAATTCGGACACCCCTTATTCCTTTGCCATGCTGGATCTGCGGGCGGAGCCGGTCGTCATCACGGTGCCAAAGATGGAGAAGGACCGCTACTTCGTCTTCCAGCTGATGGATCTTTACACCTTCAATTTTGATTACATCGGAAGCCGCACGACCGGCAACGACGGTGGCACCTTCCTTATCGCCGGGCCGGGTTGGAAGGGAGAGGCACCCAAGGGCATCACCAAGGTGATCCGGTCCGAGACCGACCTGGTCAGCGTGGTCGGGAGAACACAGCTGTTCAACGCCGCCGACCTGGCGAACGTGAAGAAGATACAGGCCGGCTATAAAGTGCAGCCCTTGTCGGCGTTCGCAGGAACGCCGGCTCCGCCACCGGCGCCCGCCATCGCCTGGATCAAGCCAACCCCGCCGGCGGAGGACAGGACTTCGCTGGAGTTCTTCAACCAGCTGGCCTTCCTTCTGCAATTCGCGCAACCGCCACATCCGAGTGAGACTGCCCTGCGTGCACGCCTTGCCCAGTTGGGCATCGAGCCCGGAAAGCCCTTCGATGCCAACCGCCTGCCGCCCCCGATGCGGGCCGCGCTCAAGGAGGGCATGGCCGAGGGGCAAAAGCTGATCGATGACAAGCGTGCGTCGTTGGGGGGGAAAACCGATGCCTTGTTCGGGAACCGGGATTTCCTGAAGAACGACTACGTCGCCCGCGCCACCGGCACCCAGGTGGGCATCGGCGCGAACTCCCGCGAAGAGGCGATGTATCCGATCCTGGACAAGGACTCCCATGGGCAACCCTTGGACGGCAGCAAAGGCGCATACACACTGCGATTCGCCAAGGATCAATTGCCGCCCGTGGATGCGTTCTGGTCAGTCACGATGTATGGCTTGCCGCAGCAGTTGCTGGTCAAGAACCCGATTGACCGCTATCTCATCAACTCGCCGATGTTGCCCGGATTGAAGAAAGACGCGGATGGCGGATTGACGATCTACATCCAGTCCGATTCCCCTGGAAAAGAGAGGCAGGCCAATTGGCTGCCGGCACCCGATGGACCGTTCGTCATGTTCATGCGCTACTACCGTCCCAAGCCGGAATTGCTGGATGGGCGCTGGACGACCCCCGCCGTGGTCAAGACGGAAGGCGGGGCTGGGCAATAGGGCGCACAGCCCTCAAGTGTCGACCGCGGGAATGACAAGCATGTGGTTCGGTACGGGATGCTGGGCGTCGATCAATGCAACCCTCCCGGGGGCCTGGTAGGGTCGGTTCCCAAACGACCGCACGTGCAGCACCAACGCCCGGTGACGCATGGACCACGACCGGAGCCACCCCTCCGTCCAAGGTCATGCGTTACCGGGCGTGGACGCGCCATCGGCGGTCGTCTTGCGACCGACCCTACCGGTCAATCCGGTGCCTGCGGCTGCCCTCCCCTACAATGTGACGTCCGGCCACCCCATGGCCCCGCCACCGATGGACCCCGCGTGACCCAGAAGCCCGCCGAACACACCCCGCTGATGAAGCAGTTCTTTGCAGCCAAGTCCGACTACCCGGACCTGCTGCTGTTCTTCCGCATGGGCGACTTCTACGAGCTGTTCTACGACGACGCGCGCAAGGCGGCGCGGTTGCTGGACATCACCCTGACCCAGCGCGGCAGCTCCGGCGGCGCGCCGATCCCGATGGCCGGGGTGCCGGTGCATGCCTACGAAGGCTACCTGGCGCGGCTGGTGGCGCTGGGCGAGTCGGTGGCGATCTGCGAACAGATCGGCGACCCGGCGCTGGCCAAGGGCCTGGTGGAGCGCAAGGTGGTGCGCATCGTTACCCCCGGCACGGTCACCGACGAGGCGCTGCTGGACGAGCGCCGCGACACCCTGCTGATGGCACTGTCGCGCGGCAAGAATGGCTACGGGCTGGCCTGGGCCGACCTGGCCGGCGGCCGCTTCCTGGTCAACGAGGTCGATACCGACGACGCGCTGGAAGCCGAACTGGCCCGCCTGGAGCCGGCCGAACTGCTGGTGCCGGACGAAGAGAACTGGCCGGACTTCCTGAAGCAGCGCAGCGGCATCCGCCGCCGCGCGCCGTGGCTGTTCGACGCCGACAGCGGCCGCCGCCAGCTGCTGGCGTTCTTCAAGCTGCACGACCTCACCGGTTTCGGCATCGACGACAAGCCGCGCGCCACCGCGGCGGCCGGCGCACTGCTGGGGTACGTGGAAGAAACCCAGAAGCAACGCCTGCCGCACCTGACCGCCATCGCCACGGAAAACGCCAGCGAAGCGATTGCGATGAACGCGGCCACGCGCCGCCACCTGGAGCTGGACACGCGCGTGGATGGCGACACCCGCAACACGCTGCTGGGTGTGCTCGACACCACGGTCACGCCGATGGGTGGGCGCCTGCTGCGGCGCTGGCTGCACCGCCCGCTGCGCCTGCGCGAGGTGCTGGTGCAGCGCCACGACGCGGTGGCCACGCTGATCGACCGCGGTGCCGACGGCGACGTGCGCGAAGCCTTCCGTGCGCTGGGCGACCTCGAACGCATCCTCACCCGCGTGGCGCTGCGCTCGGCGCGCCCGCGCGATTTCTCCACCCTGCGCGACGGCCTGGGCCTGTTGCCGGAGGTGCGCGCGGTGCTGGCGCCGCTGGATTCGCCACGGCTGGTGGCATTAGGCGACGCGCTGGGTTCGCATGACGAATGCGCGCACCTGCTGGCCTCGGCCATCGCCCCTGCCCCGCCGATGAAGCTCAGCGATGGCGGTGTCATCGCCGAAGGCTACGACGCCGAGCTGGACGAGCTGCGCCGCCTGTCCACCCACGCCGACCAGTTCCTGATCGACCTGGAGCAGCGCGAACGGGCCAGCAGCGGCATCGCGACGTTGAAGGTCGGCTACAACCGCGTGCACGGCTATTACATCGAAATCAGCAAGGGCCAGAGCGACAAGGCGCCGGTGCACTACACCCGCCGCCAGACCCTGACCAATGCCGAGCGCTACATCACCGAAGAACTGAAGTCGTTCGAAGACAAGGTGCTGTCGGCGCGCGAACGGTCGCTGTCGCGCGAGAAGCTGCTGTACGAACAGCTGCTGGACACGCTGGGCAGCGAACTGGAACCGCTCAAGCAGTGCGCCGCCGCGCTGAGCGAGCTGGACGTGCTCGCCGGTTTCGCCGAACGCGCGCAGGCGCTGGACTGGGCGCGCCCGGAACTGGACACCGGCGCGTGCCTGCGCATCGAGCGCGGCCGCCACCCGGTGGTGGAAGCGGTGCGCGAGCAGCCGTTCGAACCCAACGACCTGGACCTGCATCCGGACCGGCGCATGCTGGTGATCACCGGTCCGAACATGGGCGGTAAATCCACCTACATGCGCCAGAACGCGTTGATCGTGCTGCTGGCCCACATCGGCAGCTTCGTGCCGGCCAGTCGGGCGGTGATCGGGCCGATCGACCGCATCCTGACCCGCATCGGCGCCGGCGACGACCTCGCGCGCGGGCAGTCCACCTTCATGGTGGAAATGAGCGAAACGAGCTACATCCTGCACCACGCCACCGCGCAGTCGCTGGTGCTGATGGACGAGATCGGCCGCGGCACCTCCACTTACGACGGCCTGGCGCTGGCCGATGCGGTGGCGCGCCACCTCGCTTACGAGAACCGCTGCTACACCCTGTTCGCCACGCACTACTTCGAACTGACCGCACTCGCCGACGAGCAGCACCAGGGCGGCCCCAGCGGCATCGCCAACGTGCACCTGGACGCGGTGGAACATGGCGAGGCGCTGGTGTTCATGCATGCGGTGAAGGACGGCCCGGCCAACCGCAGCTTCGGCCTGCAGGTGGCGGCGCTGGCCGGCCTGCCGCGTGCCACCGTGGCGCAGGCGCGGCGCCGGTTGGCCGAACTGGAGCAGCGGGGCGGCGAGACCGTGGCCGCGACCATGGCCCCGCAGGCGCTGGACGCGCCGCAGCAGTTCGGGCTGTTCACCGCGCCCTCGACCAAGGCGCAGGAGGCGCTGGCCGCGCTGGATCCGGATGAGCTGA
>Ga0209676_1000777_pt1 | contig 42671 bp, 50 predicted proteins | sample AraplaCvi_mLB_r2_FD_184282 | JGI IMG/M metagenome (GOLD analysis project Ga0209676, IMG submission 184282) | Arabidopsis root microbial communities from North Carolina, USA - plate scrape MF_Cvi_mLB_r2 (SPAdes) (version 2) | ecosystem: Host-associated > Plants > Roots > Endosphere | place: USA... | reverse complement strand
GACCAGGTGGGCGCACGAGTGACGGATGATCTCCAGTCCCTCTTCATCTTTAGGGGTGATGATCTGCAGGGTGGCGTCGTTGCTGATCAGGTCGCAGGCATCGACCAGCTTGCCGTCGACCTTGCCGGCCACGGTGGCCTTGGCCAGGCCGGCGCCAATGGAAGCGGCGACTTCGGCTACGGATACGGCGTGATCGAACGAACGTTGACTGCCATCGGGAAGAGTAATAACGGGCATGGCGCCTCCTCTCCTAGTGGTGACCCCTACCAAAGGTCACGTGGGTTGGGATGAGCCAGTACAAGATCCGACCTGCCTTCCCGCAAAGGAAGCCTGCCTCACAGTGGCAGAAGCCTTTCGGCTTGCAAGGGACGAACCAGAGTGACTGGAAAGAAAAAGATAGCTGCAAGCTGCACATTGTCAGCTGCAAGCCGAGCATGCTAGCACGCGGGTTGCATGCCAGGCAGAAATATTTGGAAATTACAGACTTCGGCTGAACTTACACGGAAAAATTCCTATCAGACCTTGGGAAGCAACCTACTCTTGATGAGACCTTAACCCAAGGAGTAACTGGTTATGCGAGTTCCGTCTCTTCTGGCCCTGGCGGCCGCTGGGGCCCTGCTGCTGCCCATGGCTGCGAACGCCGGCAACTTCCCGGCCGGGAAGGAGGCCGCCTACATGACCCAGTGCACGCAAGTGGCCCAAGGCCAAGGCGTTGATGCTGCGACTGCGAAAAAACACTGCGACTGTGGCGCGCAAACCATCAAAAAGAATTTCACCGACGCGGAAATTGCCGACCTGGACAGCAACGATGGCGTGGACGCCAAGCTGATGCAGAAGGCGCAAACCGTGGTGAAGCAAGCCTGCGCACCGAAAAGCTGAAACGTTGAAGCCGACGCGGGCTAGCCATTCTTTGAGATGGATCAATATCCTGCGAAGGTAAAAGGCGCTAGATGCGCAGAATTAGACTATGATGTGTTCCGTGCTCCGTAGCCTCGGCCGCATTGCACCACTGAAAAAACTAAATGTTCTGGAGATTCACCCATGTCCAATCGCCAACAAGGCACCGTCAAATGGTTCAATGATGAGAAAGGCTACGGCTTCATCACCCCAGCAGGCGGCGGCGACGACCTGTTCGTTCACTTCAAGGCCATCGAATCTGACGGCTTCAAGAGCCTGAAAGAAGGCCAGACTGTTTCCTTCGTCGCCGAGCGCGGCCAGAAGGGCATGCAGGCTGCACAGGTTCGTCCGGAGTAATTCGGATAGCTGTAAAAAAACCCGCCCTTGTGGCGGGTTTTTTTATGCCATCTGTTGCCTGTACCGGCCTCATCGCCGGCAAGCCAGCTCCCACAGGTACAGCACAGGCCTCACCAGTGGCGCCGCATCTTTGGGAGCAATTGTCTTGCTCAACTTCTAAAAGCGGCGCAACCCTGTGGGAGCGGGCACGTCGAGGCGTCGAACCGCCGCGAACACCGGCGCAGCCGGTGCCAGCCACCGCGTCGCCTGCTTCGCGGGCTTGCCCGCTCCCACAGGGGACAGCGCAGCCCCGAGGTTCACGCTGTACCTGTGGGAGTTAGCTTGCCGGAGATGAGGCCAGTAAGGTCAACCGCAGTTGACGCGAATCACCTTGCCCTGCTCGTCCACATTCAGGTTCAGGCGCTCGGAGCGGTACTCCAGGGTGACCACGTCGTGCGGCTTGAGAATGCGGGCCATTTGCGAGCCACTGGCCTTGCGTGCCTGTTCAAGCAGCTCGGCACTAGCGGGCTTGCCAATGGCGAAATCGGCGCCGCTGGCCTCGCAGCGGCCATCGTTGCCTGCCGGCGCAGTGCCGCCGGCAGAATCGCCACCAGTGCTGCAACCAGCCAGCACAGCAGCCACCGCCAGGGTTGCCAGGTAAGCACGGGTACGGAACATGAAGCCTCCTAAATCGGTCCGGGAACTGTCTGATCCGACCGTTCCACTCATCATTTGTTGCAAAACCGGTCAAGTCTGCCTGAACTCGCCAGTAGAGGCGAAAGCGCAATCGTGACCGGATTTTGCACAACTCGCTGGGTTTGCCATATGCTTAAGCCGCAAGGTCACTGACGCAAAGTCATGATTTACTGCAAGAAGTGGAGCGCACCCGGCCTCCATCGAACACCAGGGTCAGGTGTTCGCCCCTTCGTCCTGGGCCCCAAGCGAGAGCCTTTCATGAGCAGCCACAGCATCGATGCCGATATCAAGGTCAAATGGGCCGAGGGCCAGAGCGCGTACAGCCCTGGCACACCGGAAGAGTTGCTGTTGATTGCCATCGACCTGCTGGTGCGCGATCGCGGCGCCGAGGCGGCGCGCAGCTTCATCGACCAGGTGTTCGAGCGTTTCGCGCCACACACGGCTATTCCAATCGCGCCAAACGGGCGCTGAGCAGGTCGAACAGGCCCTGGGCATCGCCCTGCTCCACCCACATCACGTTGGCCGGCTGCTTTAACACGCCATACCAGTCGGCAAGGGTCTGGCCGAAGCTGGGGCCTTCGCGGCTGTCGATGCTCATGTGGATGCGCCGGCCGCTGAACAGCTCGGGCTTGAGCAGGTAGGCGATGACACTGGCGTCATGCACCGGGCCGCCGGGCATGCCGTACAGGTCCATGTCGTGGGTGATGTAGGCGTTGAGGATATCCACCACCCGCTTGCTGGCCTGGTTGTTCACCGCAGCCAGTTGCTTGAGGCGCGCATCGCTGGTCAGCAGCTTGTGGGTGACGTCCAGCGGCAGGTAGGTCAGTTGCACGCCGCTGGCCAGCACCACTTCGGCGGCATGCGGGTCGGCATAGAGGTTGAATTCCGCCGCCGGGGTGATGTTGCCGCCGTTGAAATGGGCGCCGCCCATGACCACCACTTGCTTGATGCCTTTGGCGATGTCCGGGCGCTGGATCAGCGCCAGGGCCAGGTTGGTCTGCGGGCCGAGCATGGCGATGGTGATGCTGTGGGGTTGGGCGGCGCCCAGGGTGTCGATCAGGTATTGCACGGCGTTGCCCTGGGCCAGCGGTGCTTTCGGCTCGTGCACCTGGACGCCGGTGAGGCCTTCTTCGCCGTGCACGTCGGCGGCGTAGATCGGCTTGCGCACCAGCGGGCGAGCGGCGCCGGCGTATACGGGGATTTCTTCGCGACCGGCCCATTCGCGGGCCAGGCGGGCGTTGCGCGAGGTTTTGTCCAGGCGCACGTTGCCGGCCACGGTGGTGATGGCGCGGATGTTGAGTTCATCGGGCGAGGCCATGGCCAGGAACAGCGCGACCACGTCGTCGGCGCCGGGGTCGGTGTCGATGATCAGGTCGATGGGGGCGGCCTGGAGGGTGGTGGCTGCGGCCATGAGGGCGATTCCTTGTAGCAGGGGTTTGAGCATGGGTGGCACTCCTGTTGCCAGAGCAAAATTATTCAGGCAAACCGCAAGCCCCTGTGGGAGCGGGCATGCCCGCGAAGAATCCTACGCGGTGGATGGCACCGGCGTTGCCGGTGTTCGCGGGCATGCCCGCTCCCACAGGGGATCTGCGTTGGCAAGACGACGAGCTAGAAAGTGACGCCGGAGATCAGCGCGATGTTGCTGTAGGGCTGACACTCGCCGGTGCGCACTACCGCACGGGCATTGCGTGACAACACCTTGAAATCTTCATGGCTCAGCCATTCGCGCTTGCCCAGCTTGCCCTTGAGCCGCTCGATTTCGACCAGCGCCGGCGGCACCACTTTCTGCATCTCTTCGGCCAGCACATGGCGCTCTACCTGCAACTCGCTCAGCACAACCCGCAACACGCTGGCGAAATCCGGCAGGCCAGGCGTGACGGCCAGGTCGATCAGTTCGACGCCCGGCGGCACCGGCAACCCGGCATCGCCGATCACCAGGATGTCGCCGTGCCCCATGCCGGCAATGGTCCGCGACAGGGCGATGTTCAGCAGCGGGGTTTTCTTCATGGTGCAAGCTCCGCCAGGTAAGGAATCGACGGCTGGGCGCCGGCGCGGGTAACCGACAGGGCCGCGGCGCACTGGCCGAAGGCGATGGCTTCGCCCTCCTCCAGGCCGCGCACCAGGCCAGCGGCAAAGCCACCAATGAAGGTGTCGCCGGCGGCAGTGGTGTCCAGCGGCTGCACTACCGGTGCGGGGAAGTGCTGGTGGCCCCCGGGGGTGACCAGCAAGGCCCCTTGCGCGCCCAGGGTGATGATCACTTTGCCCGCGCCCAGTTGCAGCAAGCGCTCGCCGGCACGCCGGGCACTGTCCAGGTCAGCCACCGCCACGCCGGTCAGGGCCTCGGCCTCGCTTTCGTTGGGTGTCAGGTAGTCGATGCGGGCGAACCAGTCCGCCGGCAGGGGGCCGGTCGCCGGTGCCGGGTTCAGGATCACCTGCTTGCCCAGTTCATGCCCCCTGGCCAGGGTCCAGGCCACGGTGTCGGCCGGTACTTCCAGCTGGCAGATGATCACCTCGGCCGCCTGCAGCAGCACATCGAACCGCTGCACCGACTGCGGCGTCAGCAGGCCGTTGCCACCGGGGATGATGACGATGCAGTTCTGGCTGGCGGCATCCACGGTGATCAGCGCCACACCGCTGGACACGCCCTGGCAGGTGGTGACGCCCTGGCAGTCGATGCCTTCCACATACAAGGCCCGGTGCAGTTGCCGGCCATAATCATCGTCGCCAACGTTGCCGATCATCGCCACGCTGCCGCCCAGGCGCGCCACGGCCACCGCCTGGTTGGCCCCCTTGCCGCCCGGCACGGTGAAAAAGCTTTCGCCGGGGAGCGTTTCGCCGGCCCGGGGCAGGCGCTGGGCGCGGGCCACCAGGTCCATGTTGAGGCTACCGACTACCACGACCTTGGCATTCATGACATTTCCTTAGCATCAGCGGTAATCGTTGAACAGGTCTGGGCGTGGCCCGGTGGACTCGCGCAGCACGATGCGCGGGGCGACGATACGTTGCTCTGCCGCGCCCTGCCGCGGTGTGCCGATACGTGCCAGCAACAGCGACGCGGCGCTCTCGCCCAACGCGCGGATCGACTGGCCCACCGTGGTCAACGGCGGGTACACATAACGGCTGAGTTCGATGTCGTCGAAGCCGATCACCGACAGCTCGGCGGGCACGTTGATAGTGCGTTCGGCCGCAGCGCGCAGCACGCCAAAACCGATCATGTCGTTGCCAGCAAAAATCGCCGTGGGCCGCTTGCCCTCCAGCAACCGGGCTGCCGCTGCATGGCCACCCGGGCTGGTGAAGTCGCAGTGCAGCACGCGGTTGCCCAGCACCGGCACGCCAGCCTCGGCCATGGCGCGGCGGAAGCCGCTCAGGCGCAGTTGGGTCACGCCGGTCTCGGCGGGGCCACCGATATAGGCGATGTCGCGGTGGCCAAGCTCCAGCAGGTGCCGGGTGGCCAGGTAGGCGCCCTGCTCGTGGTCGATGCGCACCAGGTCGGCATCGACGCCATCCAGTTCGCGGTCGACGATCACCATGGGCGTGCGCACGCCTGCCAGGCTTTGCAGCAGGTCGCTGTCCTGGCCGACCGAAGCCACCACCAGGCCGTCGATGCGTTTTTCCAGCAGCACGCGCAGGTAGCTGCGCTGCTTCTGCGGGTTGTCGTCGGAGTTGCACAGGATCACGCAATAGCCATTGCGTTCGCAGGCGTCTTCGATGCCTCGCGCCAGCTCGGCGAAGTACGGGTTGACACTGTTGGGCACCAGCAAGCCGATGGTGGCCGTGCTGCGCGCCTTCAGCGAACGGGCCACGGCGCTGGGCACGTAGTCGAGCTCGGCGATGGCGGCTTCGACTTTCAGCCGCACCTGCTCGCTGACCGGCCGGGTCTTGTTCAGCACATGGGACACGGTGGTGTAGGAAATGCCCGCCAGTGCCGCGACGTCTTTGATGGTTGCCATGGTCTCAGTTCCGCCGGCCTGCACGCCGGCTACGGTAAGTGTCGAGCACCACGGCGATGACGATCACCGCCCCGGTGATGATGCGCTTGGTCGGTTCGCTGGCCCCGATCTGCGCCAGCCCGGCGGCCAGCACCGAAATGATCAGCACGCCAAAGAAGGTGCTGATGACCGAGCCGCGCCCGCCCATCAGGCTGGTGCCGCCAATCACCACGGCGGCAATCACCTGCAGCTCCAGGCCGGAGCCGGCATTGGGGTCGGCCGCTTCCAGGCGCGATATCTGGAACAGCGCGGCCAGGCCGGCGAGCAGGCCCATCAGGGCGAACACCAGCACCTTGTACGGGCGCGGGTCGATGCCGGCCAGGCGCACGGCCTCTTCGTTGGTGCCGATACCGATCAGGTAGCGGCCGAATACCGTGCGGGTCAGCACCAACTGGGCCAGCACGATCACCAGCAGGGCGATGATGAAGGCCGGCGAGATACCGAATGCGACGGGGTTGGAGAACCAGGCATAGGCATCGCCGATATAGGCGGTGCGCGAGTCGGTGAACTGGTAGGCCAGGCCGCGGGCCATTTCCAGCACGCCGAGCGAGACGATGAACGACGGAATGCGCCAGGCCACGGTGACGCCGCCGGTGATGCTGCCGGCCAGCGCGGCCACGGCCATGCCCAGCAGGGCCGAAGGCAGCACGCCCCAGCCCCAGCCGAGGATCGCCACGCTGACCGTGGAGGCCGCCAGCGCCAGCACCGAGCCCACCGACAGGTCGATGCCGCCGATGATCAGCACGAAGGTCATGCCCACCGCCAGCACCATCAGGTCGGGGATTTGGTTGGCCAGGGTACTGAAGGTGTTGTACGACCAGAAGTGGCTGCTGAGGAACGAGAACAGCACGATCATCGCCAGCAAGGCGCCGGCCAGGCCCAGGTAGGTACCCAGGCCAAGATAGGTGCCACTGCGGCGCGCTGGTGCGGCGCCTTGGCTGTCGAGCGGGGTGGTTTTCATGCATCCATCCTGGGGGCTGCATCATGCAGCAGTGCGTCACGTTTCTGATAACCGGCAAAGGCCGCAGCCAGCAGCTGGTCCTGGCTCCAATGGTCACGCTCGAAGGTGTCGATCAGGCGGCCGGCCGACAGCACGGCAATGCGGTCGCAGATCAGCATCAGCTCGCGCAGGTCGCTGGACACCACCACCAGGGCCTTGCCCTGGCGCGCCAGTTCGGCCAGCAGGCCATAGATGTCGAATTTGGCGCCGACGTCGATGCCACGGGTGGGCTCGTCGAACAGCAGCACCTGGCAGTCGCGTTCCAGCCAGCGGCCTATCACCACCTTCTGCTGGTTGCCGCCAGACAGCTCGCCTACCACCTGCTGCGGGCCGGCACTGCGAATGCGCATGGCCTGGATCTGGCGCTCGGCCAAGGCCGCTTCGGCCTCGCCATCGAGCACCCCGGCCCGTGATACCGCGCCGAGGTTGCCCAGGGCGATATTGGCGCTGATCGACTGCGTCAGCAGCAGGCCTTCGCCCTTGCGGTCTTCGGTGATCAGCGCGATACCGGCCTGCACGGCGGCCTTGGGCGAGTCGATGGTAACTGCCTGCGGTGGCTGGCCGAGGGCGATGCTGCCGCTGTCGGCACGGTCGGCGCCGTAGATCAGGCGCAACAGTTCGGTGCGGCCGGCACCGATCAGGCCGGAGATACCGAAGATCTCCCCTGCCCTGACCTCGAACGACACGTCACGCACCTTGTCGCCACGGCTGAGCTTGTCGACCTTGAGCAGCGGCGCGCCGATCTGCCGGCGGCCCAGGTCGATATGCTCGCCCAGTTCGCGGCCGACCATCAGGTTGACCAGCTCGGCGCTGCTGTAGCGCTGTATCGGTTCGTCGCACACCAGCTTGCCGTCGCGCAGCACGACGATGCGCTGGGCCACGTGCTGCAGTTCTTCCAGGCGATGGGAGATGTAGACGATGGCCACGCCACGCTGGCGCAGGCGCTCGATCTGGGTGAACAGCAGCTCCACCTCGCGCGCGGTGAGCATGGCGGTGGGCTCGTCGAAGATAAGCACATGGCAGTCGCCGATCAGGTTGCGGGCGATCTCGACCATCTGCTGGTGGCCGATGCCCAGCTCGCCGACCGGGGTGTCCGGGTCGATGGCGTCGAGGCCGACCTGGGCCATGGCGGCCGTGGCCAGTTGGCGCAGGCGCTTCTGGCTGATCCAGCCAAAGCGGCCGGGCAGGTTGTCGAGGAACAGGTTTTCCGCCACGGTCAGCGTGGGCAGCAGGTTCAGCTCCTGCATGACCATGCGCACGCCGAGGCGCTCGGCCTCGCCGCGGCTGCCAGGCGCGTAGGCCTGGCCGCGGTAGCGCATGTGCCCGGTGGTGGGGGTTTCCAGGCCGCTGATGAGCTTGGACAGGGTGCTCTTGCCCGCGCCGTTCTCGCCGGTCAGGGCCAGCACTTCGCCGGCCCGCAGGTTCAGGCTGACCTCGCCGAGCACGGGCTGGGCGTAGGTCTTGCCCAGGCCGCTGGCGGCGAGCACCACTTCATTGGCCGATGCAGGCATGGCCGTATCTCCTGCCAGCGATCAGGGCTTGGTGATGAGTTGGACCGGGGTCTGGATGACGTTGTCGGCATCCACGTCGGGCTTCTCGCCCTTGACCATTTTCAGCGCCGCCTGGATGCCGTACACCGCCTGCTGGCTGGCCGCCTGGTCGAGGGTGGCGAGCACGCGGCCATCGGCGAGCATCGGCTTGATGGCGTTGATGTTGTCGTAGCCCACCACTTGCACCTGCCCGGTCTTGCCGGCGGCACGCACGGCCGACACGGCGCCCAGGGCCATGCTGTCGTTGCCGGCCAGCAGGGCTTTCAGGTCGGGGTATTCGTTGAGCATGGAGGCGGCGACGGCGTTGCCTTTGTCGATTTCCCAATTGCCGCTCTGCACCGAGACGATCTTGACCTGCGCGGCCTCCATGGCGTCCTTGAAACCGGCGGTACGCTGCTGGGCGTTGGTGGTGGTCGGCACGCCTTCGATAATGCCGACCTGGTCGCCGGCCTTGAGCTTCTCGTTGGCCAGGAAGTCGCCGACCAGGCGCGCGCCCTTGCGGTTGTCGGGGCCCACGAAGGGTACGCTGATGCCTTTGCTCTTGAGCAGCGCCGGGTCCAGGCGGTTGTCGATGTTGATCACCACCACGCCCTGGTCCATGGCCTTCTTCACTGCCGATACCAGCGCCTTGGAGTCGGCCGGGGCAATGACCAGCGCCTTGGCGCCCGCGTTGACCATTTGCTCGACGATGCGGATCTGCTCGCCGGTGTCGGTCTCGTTCTTGATACCGTTGGCGATCAGCTCGAATTCATCGGCGTGGGCTTTCTGGTAGTCCTTGGCGCCGTCTTCCATCGTGCGGAAGAATTCATTGGCCAGCGACTTCATGACCAGGGCGACCTTGGGCTTGTCTTCGGCGTGGGCGGCGGAAAACGGCAGGGCCAGGGACAGCGAGGAAATGACTGCGAGGGCCAGCAGACGACCGGGGAACGGCAGTTTCATGGACGAGGACTCCGGATCTTGTGTTTTTTGTCGGATCGCAAACGTTTGCGTTACCTCACTATGGAAACAGGACCGGGGTTTGTCAAATCCGTTTGGCTGTCGGAGGTCAAGTCGAGCCCGGGGCAGTTTATCCGGAATTTTTCCGAAAAGACGATCGTCTTTTCCTAGCTTGCCCGGAATCCCGCTGCTCAGTGTAAAGCGCAGTTTTTGGCCTGACAGGCTGTTGCGAAATTACTTACAGTGAAATACTGTATGTGCATACAGCAAAACAAGGAAACGCCTGTGTCCAGCACCGCCTCCGCCACCCCGAGCAGCTATGAACAACTGGGTGTGCGCATCCAGAAGATCATCAACAGCCCCACCGCCCAGCGCAGCCGCGCGGCGCTGATCTTCCGCCTGGAACAGGAAACACCGGAAGACTGGGAAACCCTGCTCGAGGAAATTGCCGAAAACGACAACGTCACACTCGCCCACCGCGACGATGGTGGCGTGCAGATTTTCTGGACCGTACCGAAGGAAGACTGACTGCGGCCAGCATGGCAGTTGGCTGGCCCGGGTGGCCTTCAAGGCCTGCGGCTTAACCTCAGGCCAAGGCCTGCAGGTAGGCGCTGGCTTCACGATAACGCGCCAGCCGCGCCAGGTCGGCGGGGCCCGGGCAGGGGATGCGCGAAAGGTCACTGTTGTCGGCCAGGTCGGCCAGCTTGACGGTGCGCGCCAGCGGGTCATCGCCCAGCCGCACCACGAAGTCCTGGTAGGCTTCGCCCTCACGGCGGCTGAGCGCCAGCAAGGCGGCAAGGATTTTCAGCGCGAAGCCCTCGCGCGCCAGGTCAGACAGCGTCAGCGAGGTGTCTTCGATCACATCGTGAAGCACCGCGACAATCCGTTGTTCGGGTGTGGAAACCCGCATCATCACGCGTAGCGGGTGGAGGATATAAGCTGCCCCACCCTTGTCGTATTGCCCTTCATGCGCCCTGGCGGCCACGGCAATGGCCCGCTCCAGTGTAGACATGAGGCCCTCCCCGTTCGGCTTCTTCCTGCCAAGCATAGCCAAAACTGTGCGGACAGTGTCTAGCGCAGGTGTGGCTGTGCCGCGCCGACCTTGCAGAAGCGGGCTTGTGATAGCCGTGTGGGAGCGGCCTTGTGTCGCGAAAGGGCCGCATAGCGGCCCCGGCAATCTGTGCAGGATTCAAGATTCTGGGGCCGCTGCGCAGCCCTTTCGCGACACAAGGCCGCTCCCACAAAAGGCCGCTCCCACAAAAAGGCCGCTCCAGGAACCGGGTTTAGCGTGCGGCGCCGTGCTGGATGACCACCGAATCGGTACCCAGCTTGGCCATCACCTCGGCCTTGCGTGCTTCGGCTTCCTCACGGCTGGGGAACGGCCCCATCAGCACCACCGGCTTGCCGTCGCGGTACTCCACCGAGGAGGGAATGCCCTTTTCGATCAGGCGTGCGGTCATGTCGCTGAGCGCGCCCATGTTGGCGCCCTGGATCACTTCCACGTCCCAGCCTTGCGGGGCCGGCTGGCCAGCCAGGGCTTCGGCGCGACGCTGCAGCTCGGCACCGCCGCACATCTCGCGGATGCGCAGGTTGTTTCCGCTGTCGTCGACGATGATTTCGTACTGGCCATCGCGCTTGATCGCCACGTAGCTGCGGTAGGCCTCGTACTGCCCGGCATCGTCCTTGCCACGAACCTGGCCGCAGATGGTGCCCTGGGTGTCGATCCGCACGTTGCCGAACTTGGCGGTCTTGGGGTTGTGCAGGTGTTCGGCCACCTGTTTGTGCACGCCTTCGACCTCGTTCTCACAGCCCGCCAGGGCCAGCACTGCCATTACCACAGCCAGTTTGCGCACGCGTGTACCTCCAGTTTCGAAGGGGCGGATTCTAGCACGCCGGGCAATGCCCCGAACCGCGACCAAACGTTACAGGCTGCTTCGCACGCACAGCAAAAAGGGCGATCATTGCTGATCGCCCTTTTTAGATTTGGTAGGCACAATTGGACTCGAACCAACGACCCCCACCATGTCAAGGTGGTGCTCTAACCAACTGAGCTATGTGCCTGTCGTGTGGTGCGCATATTAGTGATCCAATGCGTACCTGTAAAGCTTTTTTTTGAGAAAAATCAAAAACTTTCGAATCTGAGCGCATCGCGCTGCCCACAAAAATCGGGCAATGAAAAAAGGGGTGACCCTTGCGGATCACCCCTTCTTCGATTTGGTAGGCACAATTGGACTCGAACCAACGACCCCCACCATGTCAAGGTGGTGCTCTAACCAACTGAGCTATGTGCCTGTCGTGTGGTGCGCATTCTACTCATTCCAAAAACCCTGTCAACACTTTTTTTCGCGCTAACCTACTGAATCTTAAACTCTTTATAGAAAGGCGCGCTGACAGGGAGCGAGTAAAGGATTTTCAACAGACGACTAGCGGGTGTTTATTATTATTGATAGCATCGGTACATTCGTTAAAAATATAAAACACGAGGTTCCTGCAGCATGGCTAACACCCCCTACCCCCAGTCCTACTACGCCGCCTCGGCCAACCCGGTGCCGCCACGTCCGGCGCTGCAGGGTGAGGTGGAAACCGATGTGTGCATCATCGGTGCCGGCTACACCGGCCTGTCCAGCGCCCTGTTCCTGCTGGAGAACGGCTTCAAGGTGAGCATCGTCGAAGCGGCCAAGGTCGGCTTCGGCGCGTCGGGCCGCAACGGCGGCCAGATCGTCAACAGCTACAGCCGCGACATCGACGTCATCGAACGCACCGTCGGCCCCCGCGAGGCCCAACTGCTGGGCCAGATGGCCTTCGAAGGCGGGCGCATCATTCGTGAGCGCGTGGCCAAGTACAACATCCAGTGCGACCTGAAGGACGGTGGCGTGTTCGCTGCCCTCACCAGCAAGCAGATGGGCCACCTCGAGTCGCAAAAGCGCCTGTGGGAACGCTTTGGCCACAACCAGCTGGAGCTGATGGACCAGAAGCGCATCCGCGAAGTGGTCGCCTGCGACAACTATGTGGGCGGCATGCTGGACATGAGCGGCGGCCACATCCACCCGCTGAACCTGGCTCTGGGCGAAGCCGCCGCGGTCGAGTCGCTGGGCGGCATCATCTATGAGCAAACCCCGGCCATCCGCATCGAGCGTGGCGCCAACCCGGTGGTGCACACCCCGCAGGGCAAGGTCCGCGCCAAGTTCATCATCGTCGCCGGCAACGCCTACCTGGGCAACCTGGTGCCGGAGCTGGCCAGCAAGTCCATGCCATGCGGCACCCAGGTGATCACCACCGAGCCACTGGGCGACGAACTGGCGCGCACCCTGCTGCCGCAGGACTACTGCGTCGAGGACTGCAACTACCTGCTCGACTACTACCGCCTGACCAGCGACAAGCGCCTGATCTTCGGCGGTGGCGTGGTGTACGGCGCGCGTGACCCGGCCAACATCGAGGCGATCATCCGGCCGAAGATGCTCAAGGCCTTCCCGCAGCTGAAGAACGTGAAGATCGACTACGCCTGGACCGGCAACTTCCTGCTGACCCTGTCGCGCCTGCCGCAGGTTGGCCGTATCGGTGACAACATCTACTACTCCCAGGGCTGCTCGGGTCACGGCGTGACCTACACCCACCTGGCGGGCAAGGTGCTGGCCGAGGCCATGCGTGGCCAGGCCGAGCGTTTCGACGCCTTCGCCGGCCTGCCGCACTACCCGTTCCCGGGTGGCCAGATGCTGCGCGTACCGTTCAGCGCCCTGGGTGCCTGGTACTACAGCCTGCGCGATCGCCTGGGCTTCTGATGTAGGCAGGCCTGGCCTCTTCGCGGGCACGCCCGCTCCCACAGGGACCGTGCAACCAGCACAAATCCTGTGGGAGCGGGCGTGCCCGCGAAAGGGCCGGTACAGACAAAAGCTATTTGTTCAGGCTACTCACCGCCTGCTTCGCCGCAATCTCCTGCCCCGCCCGGGCCAGTTCATCCGCAGCCTGCAACCAGCGCTGGCGGTCCACCTGGGCCGGCAGTTGCCGTGGTGGCTGCACCAGCACCGCCCAACTCCCCAGCTTCGCCCACGCCGAGGCAAAGGCATCGAACCCGATCACCTGCCGCCGGTGCATGCCCGAGCGCAACAGCACCCGCTGCTTGTAGCGGTCGTAGCCGATCAGCACGGCATAGCGTGGCTCGCTCCACCAGGCCGAACCCTCTTCATAACGCAGCAGCACCGGGTTGCCCGCCGCCACCTGGGTCAACAGTGCGTCCAGTTGCTTGTCCAGCGGATACACCACCATGCCGTAGTCGCGCGCCACCCGGGGGATGCCCGTGTCCAGCGCCTCGGCGCCCTGGGGCAGGTCCAGCGGTTTGTCCAGCAGCCCCGGCGTGATCGGGGCCCCTTGTTGCGACAGCACCGCCGCCAACGCCATGGCCCCGCTGTGGTTGGCGTTGCCACGGTAGAACGGCACGCTGCTGATCTCGACCCGCTGCGGCAGGCCCTTGAGGTTGTTGGAGGGTGCGCTGGCACAACCGGCCAGGCTGGCCGCTACCAGGCAGGCCGCCAGCAGCCGACGGGGGGTGGTCTTGAAGGAATGTTGCTGCATGGACACTCGCTTGCTCCAACGCCAGGCAGGCAGCGCCCGGCTCTGGCCACCGATCATAGGTCGGACAGCGGCGCGGGTATAGTCCGACACCGGTTAGGAGCGAATCGGACCAAGCAATAGACCTTTGGTCAATGGAACGTCACAGGCGAAAGGCTAGACTAAAGCAGTGTCTGGAAGGCCAGCGCCGGCTGACCGAGCGTGGCCTGTAGAGATGGAGGCACAGATGAGCCTGACCTTGGCAATCCTCATGCTGGTGGGCATGTGGCTGAGCGTCGCAGCCGCCATGCTGTGGGGTGTACTGCGTATCGTGCGGCGTCATTCCCACCACCACCTGCCACCGCAGGTCCCTGCCAAGCCACAGCCTGTGCGCCGGGCGCGGCGGCATGCCGGGGTGCACTGACTCCAGGTTTTCCTTGACCCCGTTCGCGGGCTTGCCCGCTCCCACAGGGACCGCGTAGCTATCTGGCTGACGCGGTCCCTGTGGGAGCGGGCAAGCCCGCGAACGGGGCGCAAAGCGCCCCGCTGTTTCGATCAACCTTCAGCCGCCTCACGCTTCAACCGCGCCCGACGAGCGAGGATGTTGAGGATTTCGATCGCCGTCGAGAAGGCCATGGCCGCGTACACATAACCCTTCGGTACATGGGCGCCAAAACCTTCGGCAATCAGCGTCATGCCGATCATGATCAGGAAGCCCAGGGCCAGCATCACCACGGTCGGGTTGTCGTTGATGAAGTTGGCCAGCGGGTCGGCGGCCACCATCATGACGATCACCGCAGTGATCACGGCAATGATCATGATCGGCAGGTGTTCGGTCATGCCCACGGCGGTGATGATGCTGTCGACCGAGAAAACGATGTCCAGCAACAGGATCTGGAAGATCGCCGCGGCAAAGCCCAGGGTCACCGTCGACGACACCTTGGCTTCTTCCTTGGCGCCGTGCGGGTCGACGTTTTCGTGGATTTCCTTGGTCGCCTTCCACAGCAGGAACAGGCCACCGGCAATCAGGATCACATCCTTCCACGAGAAGGCGTTGCCGAACACTTCGAACACCGGGTCGGTCAACTGGACGATCCAGGCCACCGTGCTGAGCAAGGCCAGGCGCATGACCAGGGCCATGCTGATACCGATACGGCGCGCCTTGGAGCGGTACTCCACCGGCAGTTTGTTGGTCAGGATCGAAATGAAGATCAGGTTGTCGATACCCAGTACAACTTCCATGGCCACCAGGGTAGCCAGGGCAACCCAGGCGGTGGGGCTAGCGGCGAGTTCCAGCAAGTATTCCATTGGTCAAATCCTGCAGCAGCGGTTGGGGGTCAGATTTCCTGGGTTTCTTCTTTCTTGTCGGCGTCCTTGGGCTTGTGCCCTTCGCTGCCGATGGCCTCGCTCAACGCCTGCTGCGCGGCCTTGTTGGTGTCGTCGATGGCTTGCTTGGCCGACTGTGCGGCCTGGTCGAGCATCTGCTGTGCAGATTTCTCGGCCTGTTCGCAACCGGCCAGGGTGAACAGGGCCAAGGCCAGCACCAGCGGCGTGCCGATGGATTTGAGTTGCAGCATGGGTTCCTCGCTTGTCGATAGTCCGGCGGCGCACAGGGCGCCTGATGGAGCCGCATTCTAAAGAGCGTAATACATCAGGAAAATTCGTTTTTTCAGCGGTTATACTTCGGTTTTTACGAATCCGGAAAACCCGATGCTCAACTATCGGCAATTGCACTACTTCTGGGCCGTGGCCAAGACCGGCAGCATCGCCCGCGCCAGCGAACAGTTGAACCTGACCCCGCAAACCATCAGCGGGCAGATCAGCCTGTTCGAACAGACCTACGGCCTGGAGCTGTTCCAGCGCGTGGGGCGGCAGCTGGAACTGACCGAAACAGGGCGCCAGACGCTGAGCTATGCCGAGCAGATGTTCCAGCTGGGCGGCGAGCTGGAGGCCATGCTGCGGGCCGGCCCGCAGGAGCAGATCCTGTTCCGCGTGGGCGTGGCGGACGTGGTGCCCAAGTCCATCGTCTACCGCCTGCTGGCGCCGACCATGGAGCTGGACGACATGCTGCGCATCAACTGCCGCGAAGACAAGCTCGAACGGCTGCTGGCCGACCTGGCGATCCAGCGCCTGGACCTGGTGATTTCCGACAGCCCCATGCCCAGCCACCTGGACATCAAGGGCTATAGCCAGAAGCTGGGCGAATGCGGGTTGAGCTTCTTTGCCACCCCGGCGCTGGCGCAACGCCTGGAAGGCCCCTTCCCCGCCTGCCTGCAGGACGCACCATTGCTCATTCCCGGGCAGGAAACCGTGGTCCGCAGCCGCCTGCTGCGCTGGCTGGCCGAGCAGCAGGTGCAGCCGCGGATCGTGGGCGAGTTCGATGACAGTGCCTTGATGCAGGCATTCGGGCAGTCGGGCAGCGGCATCTTCGTCGCGCCCAGCGTGATCGCCGAGGAAGTGTGCCGCCAGTACGGCGTGGCGCTGATCGGGCAGACCGAGGCCGTGCACGAGTCGTTCTATGCCATTTCGGTGGAGCGCAAGGTCAAGCACCCGGGGATCGTGGCGATTACCGAAGGGGCGCGGCGGGAGTTGTTTCATTGGTGACCGTGGGTGGCTTCTTCGCGGGCACGCCCGCTCCCACAAGATCTCCACAGGTTTCGAATACTGTGATGAACCTGTGCGGGTTTACCCGCGAAGAGGCCGGAACAGTCCTACAAGGCTCTATGGTAAAGTCCCGCACTTTCCAGATTCCGAGACCCCGCTGCACATGACCCCCGTCCTCCGCTTCCTCAACCGCACCAGCCTGGTGACGCAGATCGTCATCGGGCTGATCGCCGGCATCGCCCTGGCCCTGCTTGCGCCCGCCATCGCCCGCGACATGGCCTTCCTCGGGAAAGTGTTCGTCAGCGCCCTCAAGGCGGTGGCACCCGTGCTGGTGTTCATTCTGGTCATGGCGTCGATCGCCAACCACCGCCACGGCCAGGAAACCCATATTCGCCCGATCCTCTGGCTGTATCTGCTGGGTACCTTCGGCGCCGCGGTAGTCGCCGTGGTCGCCAGCATGCTGTTCCCCTCCAACCTGGTGCTGAGTACCGGCGACGCTACGCTGAGCGCGCCGGGCGGCATCACCGAGGTGCTGCAGAACCTGCTGCTGAGTGCGGTCGACAACCCGATCAACGCCCTGCTCAACGCCAACTTCATCGGCATACTGACCTGGGCCATTGGCCTGGGCGTGGCCCTGCGCCATGCCGGCGAAACCACCCGCACCGTGGTCGAGGACCTGTCCAACGGCGTGACCCTGATCGTGCGCGTGGTCATCCGCTTCGCCCCGCTGGGCATCTTTGGCCTGGTCAGCGCCACCCTGGCCCAGTCGGGTCTGGACGCCCTGCTCGGCTACTTGCACCTGTTGGCGGTGCTGATCGGCTGCATGCTGTTCGTGGCGCTGGTGATGAACCCGCTGATCGTGTATTGGAAAATCCGCCGCAACCCGTACCCGCTGACCCTGCTGTGCCTGCGTGAAAGCGGTATCACCGCGTTCTTCACCCGCAGCTCGGCGGCCAACATTCCGGTCAACCTGGCCCTGTCGGAGCGCCTTGGCCTGCATGAGGACACCTACTCGGTGTCGATCCCGCTGGGTGCGACCATCAACATGGCCGGTGCCGCCATCACCATTACCGTGCTGACCCTGGCGGCGGTGCATACCCTGGGTATTCCGGTAGACCTGCCAACTGCCGTGCTGCTCAGCGTGGTGGCGGCGGTGTGTGCCTGCGGTGCGTCGGGTGTGGCCGGTGGCTCGTTGCTGCTGATTCCGCTGGCATGCAGCCTGTTTGGCATCCCTAGCGAAATTGCCATGCAGGTGGTGGCGGTGGGCTTCATCATCGGCGTGCTGCAGGATTCGGCCGAAACGGCGCTGAATTCCTCGACCGATGTGCTGTTTACCGCAGCGGCGTGCCAGGCCGAAGAGCAGCGTAGCGCTTGAAATTGCCGGGGCCGCTTTGCGGCCCTTTCGCCGGCAAGCCAGCTCCCACAGGTACAGCGCCGGCCTGCGGCATTATGCAGTACCTGTGGGAGCTGGCTTGCCGGCGATGATGCCAGTGATTGCTTAAGCCAGGCGCTTTACCTAGGCTAGTGGCCTTTCCCCAGCAATGAGACAGGGCCATGTCAGAACACGAAACCGTCGGCGAAGGCCGCTTCAACAGCATCGAGGTCCGTATTCTCGGCGCGCTGATCGAGAAGCAGGCCACCAGCCCGGAAAGCTACCCGCTGACCCTCAATGCCCTGGTCCTGGCCTGTAACCAGAAGACCAGCCGCGAGCCGGTGATGAACCTCACCCAAGGCCAGGTCGGCCAGGCCCTGCGCGCCCTCGAAGGGCAAGACATGGCCCGCCTGCAGATGGGCAGCCGCGCCGACCGCTGGGAACACCGGGTAGACAAGGCGCTGGAGCTGGTGCCCGCGCAACTGGTACTGATGGGCCTGATGTTCCTGCGCGGGCCGCAAACCCTCAATGAGCTGCTGACCCGCAGCAACCGCCTGCACGACTTCGACGACACCGAGCAGATCCAGCACCAGCTGGAGCGCCTGGTCTCGCGCGGCCTGGCGTTGCACCTGCCACGCCAGGCCGGTCAGCGCGAAGACCGTTACACCCATGCCTTGGGTGACCCGGCGGAAATCGAGGCGATCCTGGCTGCCCGGCAGCAGGAAGGTGGTGCACGCAGCAGCGGCGGCACTATGTCGGAAGAACGCATCGAAGCCCTGGAAGCCCGCATCGCGGCGCTGGAGGCACGCCTGGCCGAGCTGGAAGGCTGAGCCGTCACGGCTCGGGGTCGGGGAAGTTGCGGCAGCTCTTGCGCTCGGCCAGCTCCCGGTCACTGGGGCGCTGGTCGACGAACACGGTACGGCCGTCGGCATAGATTTCCAGGTAGCCCCAGTGCAGGTCCTGCTCTTGCTGCCCGGGCTTTGGGGGGACCAGCCACCAGGGTTCGCGGCTTATCAGGGTCATGGGTGGGATTCCTGAGGGTGTCTGCAGTAATCATAGACATCCTCGGGTTCACCTTTGTCAGTTCTGACGCATTCGCGGGCATGCCCGCTCCCACAGGGTTCTTCACAAATCTCAAGACCTGTGCAGTACCTGTGGGAGCGGGCATGCCCGCGAAAGGGCCGGTACAGGCTTACGCCGGTGCCGAAGTGCGGATCAGGTGGTCGAAGGCCGCCAGCGATGCCTTGGCCCCCTCACCCACCGCAATCACGATCTGCTTGTACGGCACGGTCGTCACGTCACCCGCCGCAAACACACCGGGGATGCTGGTCTGGCCCTTGGCATCGACGATGATCTCGCCACGCGGCGACAGCTCGACAGTGCCTTTGAGCCAGTCGGTGTTCGGCAGCAGGCCGATCTGCACGAAAATGCCTTCCAACGCCACTTCATGCTGCTGGTCGTTGGTGCGGTCCTTGTAGCGCAGGCCGGTTACCTTTTCGCCATTGCCCAGCACTTCGGTGGTCAGCGCACTGATGATCACCTTCACGTTCGGCAGGCTGTGCAACTTGCGTTGCAGTACCGCATCGGCACGCAGCTGGCTGTCGAACTCGATCAGCGTTACCTGGGCGACGATACCGGCCAGGTCGATGGCCGCTTCCACGCCCGAGTTGCCACCCCCGATCACCGCCACGCGCTTGCCCTTGAACAGCGGGCCGTCACAGTGCGGGCAGTAGGCCACGCCACGGGCGCGGTATTCCTGTTCGCCCGGCACGTTCATCTCACGCCAGCGGGCACCGGTGGCCAGGATCACGGTCCTGGCCTTGAGCGAGGCACCGCCGGCCAGGCGTACTTCGTGCAGGCCGCCGTCGGTGGCCGGGATCAGCGCTTCACCGCGCTGCAGGTTCATGATGTCTACATCGTACTGCTTGACGTGCTCTTCCAGCGCTGTGGCCAGCTTCGGCCCTTCGGTTTCCTGTACCGAGACGAAGTTCTCGATGGCCAGGGTGTCGAGCACCTGGCCGCCGAAACGCTCGGCCGCAATACCGGTGCGGATGCCTTTGCGCGCGGCATAGATGGCTGCCGAGGCGCCGGCCGGGCCACCGCCGACCACCAGCACATCGAAGGCGTCCTTGGCGTTGATCTTTTCGGCCTGGCGAGCACCGGCGTTCGTGTCGATCTTGCCGAGGATTTCTTCCAGGCCCATGCGGCCCTGGCCGAACACTTCGCCGTTCAGGTAGATGCTCGGCACCGCCATGATCTTGCGCGACTCGACTTCATCCTGGAACAGCGCGCCGTCGATAGCCACGTGGCGCACGTTGGGGTTGAGCACCGCCATCAGGTTCAGCGCCTGGACCACGTCCGGGCAGTTCTGGCACGACAGCGAGAAGTAGGTTTCGAAGGTGAATTCGCCTTCCAGTGCCTGGATCTGCTCGATCACTTCGGCACTGGCCTTGGACGGGTGGCCGCCGACTTGCAGCAATGCCAGCACCAGCGAGGTGAATTCGTGGCCCATGGGGATGCCGGCGAAGCGCAGGTTTATGTCGGCTCCCGGGCGGTTCAGCGAGAACGAGGGGCGACGGGCATCACTGCCGTCCGCGCTGAACGTAATCAGGTTCGACAGGCTGGCAATTTCCACCAGCAGGTCGTGCAATTCGCGGGACTTCGCGCCGTCGTCGAGGGAAGCAACGATCTCGATCGGCTGGGTGACCCGCTCCAGGTAGGTTTTCAGTTGCGATTTAAGCGTGGCGTCCAACATACGGGCGATTCCTTTTTCAAAACTCGGATACAAAAACGCCCAGGCGAGGTCGCCCGGGCGTTTGACGGGGCGGTAAGTACTTCAGCTTTGGCGGCTGCTCACCGCCCGCGACTGGCACATGGACTTAGATCTTGCCGACCAGGTCCAGCGATGGCGCCAGGGTGGCTTCGCCTTCTTTCCACTTGGCCGGGCACACTTCGCCCGGGTGAGCGGCAACGTACTGGGCAGCCTTCACTTTACGCAGCAGTTCGGCAGCATCGCGGCCTACACCACCGTCGTTCAGTTCGACGATCTTGATCTGGCCTTCCGGGTTGATCACGAAGGTACCGCGATCGGCCAGGCCGGCTTCTTCGATCAGCACGTCGAAGTTGCGCGAGATGACGTGGGTCGGGTCACCGATCAGCGGGTATTGGATCTTGCCGATGGTGTCCGAAGTGTCGTGCCAGGCTTTGTGGGTGAAGTGGGTGTCGGTGGACACGCCGTAGATTTCCACGCCCAGCTTCTGGAACTCGGCGTAGTTGTCGGCAAGGTCACCCAACTCGGTCGGGCAGACGAAGGTGAAGTCGGCCGGGTAGAAGAACACGACAGACCACTTGCCTTTCAGGTCGGCTTCGCTGACCTGGACGAACTCGCCCTTGTGGTAAGCGGTGGCGTTGAACGGTTTGACCTGGCTGTTGATGATTGGCATGAGAGACGCTCCTTCATGGGGTTGGAATCAGTTGATGGAGAGAATCCTAACCGCTGGTCCCGACAAAGGCTCATTGGCAAAGCTCATGCTTTTGATTGGTTTTGGCTATAACCGGGGTTTATTAATAGAAGGGAATGGGCTGAGCAAAGGATTGCGCAGGTATTCAAGGGCCTCATCGCCGGCAAGCCAGCTCCCACAGGTAATGCATAGGCCTTGAGACTTGTGCAATACCTGTGGGAGCTGGCTTGCCGGCGATGAGGCCAGTGGCATCAGCGGGTGGCTGTGCGCATGGTCACGAACTCTTCGGCCGCGGTCGGGTGCACGCCAATGGTTTCGTCGAACTGCTGCTTGGTCGCACCGGCCTTCAGGGCAACGCCCAGGCCCTGGATGATCTCGCCAGCGTCGGGGCCAACCATGTGGCAGCCCAGCACCTTGTCGGTCTCGGCATCGACCACCAGCTTCATCAGGGTCTTCTCCTGGATGTCGGTCAGGGTCAGTTTCATCGCACGGAAGCGGCTTTCGAACACCTGCACCTTGTGCCCGGCCTCCAGCGCCTGCTCCTCGGTCAGGCCCACGGTGCCGATGGGCGGCTGGCTGAAGACGGCGGTCGGGATGTTCTGGTAGTCCACCGGGCGGTATTGCTCGGGCTTGAACAGGCGCCGCGCCACGGCCATGCCTTCGGCCAGCGCCACCGGGGTAAGCTGCACGCGGCCGATCACGTCACCGATGGCCAGGATTGACGGTGCGGTGGTCTGGTACTGGTCGTCGACGCGGATGAAGCCGCGCGCGTCCAGTTCCACGCCGGTGTTTTCCAGGCCCAGGTTGTCCAGCATCGGGCGCCGGCCGGTGGCGTAAAACACACAATCGGCGACCAGCTCGCGGCCGTCAGTCAGCGTGGCCTTGAGGCTACCGTCCTCGAGTTTGTCGATGCGCTGGATGTCGGCGTTGAACTGCAGGTCCAGGCCGCGCTTTTCCAGCTCTTCCTTCAGGTGCGTGCGTACCGAACCGTCGAAGCCGCGCAGGAACAGGTCGCCACGGTACAGCAGCGTGGTAGCCGCCCCCAGGCCCTGGAAGATGCCAGCGAATTCGACGGCGATGTAGCCACCGCCCACTACCAGCACCCGGCGTGGCAGGTCCTTGAGGTAGAAGGCTTCGTTGGAGGTAATGGCCAGTTCCTTGCCCGGGATGTCCGGCACCTGCGGCCAGCCACCGGTGGCGATGAGGATGTGCTCGGCGGTATAGCGCTGGCCCTCCACTTCCACTTCATTGGCCCCGGTCAGGCGCGCATGGCCCTGCAGCAGGGTGACCCCGCTGTTGAGCAGCAGGTTGCGGTAGATGCCGTTCAGGCGCTCGATTTCCCGGTTCTTGTTGGCGATCAGGGTGCCCCAGTCGAAATGCCCTTCTTCGAGGGTCCAGCCGAAACCGGCAGCCTGCTCCAGTTCGTCGGCAACATGCGCGCCGTACACCAGCAGTTTTTTCGGCACGCAGCCCACGTTGACGCAGGTACCGCCCAGGTAGCGGCTCTCGGCCACTGCCACTTTTGCGCCAAAGCCTGCGGCAAACCGCGCCGCACGCACACCGCCGGACCCGGCGCCAATCACGAACAGATCAAAATCGTAGGCCATGTATTCACTCTCCTAGGCAGGCGCCCAGCATAACGCACTGGGGCCGCTTTGCGGCCCTTCGCGGGCACGCCCGCTCCCACAGGTGTTGCGCAGATCTCTGGATTTGCGCCAATCCTGTGGGAGCGGGCGTGCCCGCGAAGGGCTGCAAAGCAGCCCCAGTTATCAGCTTTGATACAAGTAGCGACTTATCAGTAAGCCTTGCCGGTCTTGTAGTAGTTCTCGAAGCAGAAGTTGGTCGCGTCGATGTAACCTTCCGCGCCACCGCAGTCGAAACGCTTGCCCTTGAACTTGTAGGCGATCACGCAACCGTTCTGCGCCTGTTGCATCAGCGCGTCGGTGATCTGGATCTCGCCACCCTTGCCCGGCTCGGTGTTGGCGATGATGTCGAAGATATCCGGGGTCAGGATGTAGCGACCGATGATCGCCAGGTTCGACGGGGCGTCTTCCGGCTTTGGCTTCTCGACCATGTTGGTGACGCGGAAAATGTCGTCACGGATCATGTCGCCGGCGATCACGCCGTACTTGTTGGTTTCCTGCGGGTCGACTTCCTGGATGGCGACGATCGAGCAACGGAACTGGTTGTACAGCTTGACCATCTGGGTCAGTACGCCATCACCTTCCGGGTTCACGCACAGGTCGTCTGCCAGCACCACGGCGAACGGCTCATCGCCGATCAGCGGGCGGCCGGTCAGGATGGCGTGGCCCAGGCCTTTCATTTCGGTCTGGCGGGTGTAGGAGAACGAGCACTCGTCGAGCAGGCGACGGATACCGACCAGGTATTTTTCCTTGTCGGTGCCCTTGATCTGGTTTTCCAGCTCGTAGCTGATGTCGAAGTGGTCTTCCAGCGCGCGCTTGCCGCGCCCGGTGACGATGGAGATCTCGTTCAGACCGGCATCCAGTGCCTCTTCAACGCCATACTGGATCAGTGGCTTGTTGACCACCGGCAGCATTTCCTTGGGCATGGCTTTGGTAGCAGGCAGGAAGCGGGTGCCGTAACCGGCTGCCGGGAACAAGCATTTTTTGATCATATACGTCCTTACAAAAGGCTAGGCCTGTGGAATTCGGCGCAGTCTAATCAGGCGGCAGTCACCTTACAATGCCCCCACCCGTGCCGACCGATTGCATGATAGAGATAACCCAGTGTAGATAGTTCCGGGGGATCGTAAATATTGCTGTCATCAATGACCATTGGATGACAGGGATGCGCTTGCCTGCGCCGGCCTCTTCGCGGGCTTGCCCGCTCCCACAGGTACTGCACGGCATTGAAGACCTGTGGGAGCGGGCAAGCCCGCGAAGAGGCCGGCGCAGGCTATGGATCAACTACCAGTGCCCTGCCCGATTAGCACCCCATCGACCTTCTGCCCATACAGGTTCACGCCGTCGTTGGCATGGAACTTCACCCGCGTCTTCTCGATGGAGCCTTCCACCAGCCGCGGATCCTGCGGCCGTTCATGGCGGTTGATCCAGGCCGCCACATCCCAGGCCTGCTGATCACTCAGGCTGCCCGGCTTGCCCAGTGGCATGTTGTACTTGATGAACGACGCCGCGGTGTTGATGCGGTGCATGCCGGCGCCCCAGTTGTAGGAATCCTTGCCCCACAGCGGCGGCATCACATACTCGCCCGCCACCTTCTGCCCTTCACCGTTGTCGCCGTGGCAAATCGCGCACTGCTCGCGATAAACCTGCTGGCCGCGCTTGAAGTCGTACCCGCCCTTGGGCTGCGGCACCTCGGGGTAACCGCGCCCGGCAATCTCCACACCGGTAGGGGCCTTGGTCGACAGCCAGTACGAATACACCGCCAGCGCGGTCATCTGCGGGCTATCGGCCGCAGGTGGCTTGCCGTTCATGCTGAACTGGAAGCAGCCCTGGATACGCTCGGCGTAGGTGTTGACCTTGTCGTTTTTCTTGCGGTACGCAGGGTACATGGGGTACGCCCCCCACATCGGCGCAGAATGCGCCAACCGCCCCTGGTCAAGGTGGCAGTTGCTGCAGTTCATGCCATTGCCCACGGCCTCGGGCATCAGCCTGCGGGTGTCGACGAACAGGGCATGGCCCTCGCGCACCATCTTGCCAAAAGCATTGTCCGGCAACTCGCTTTCCGCGGGCGGCACGAACTGTGGCGCAGCCTGCACGCCAGGCACTTTCAACTGCGACTGGTCTTCCATGGCAATTTCGGCGGCCTGGGCGCTGCCCACGGCCAGCAGCAACAGGGCTGGAATCATCGGTTTCATGGTTTGACCTCCTGGCTGGCGGGGCGGGCGAAGAACTCGGCAACGGCCTTGATCTCGTCATCGGTCATGGCCTTGGCGACGCCGACCATCAGCTGGTTGGGGTCATTGCTGCGGGTGCCGTCACGCCAGGCATTGAGCTGCGCCACCAGGTAACTGGCGGGCTGGCCGGCCAAAGGCGGGAAGTGTTCGCCAACCCCGCCACCGCCCGGGCCATGGCATTGCACACAGCCAGGAATCTGCCGGCTCCAGTCGCCGTACAGGGCCATGCGGGTGGTGGGGTCATCGGCAATCTGTTGGCGACGCAGGTCGCCTGCGGGGTCTGCCGGCAGGCTGGCCAGGTAGCTGCTGACCGCCTTGATTTCATCTTCGCTCAGGGCCTTGGCAAGCGGCTCCATCACCGCCTGCTTGCGGCTGCCACTGCGCCAGTCATGCAGTTGCTTGCTGAGGTAGGCGGCCGGTAGCCCGGCCAGGCGCGGGAAGCCGGCAGCGGCAATGCCCTTGCCGTCCGGGCCATGGCAACCCAGGCAGGCCATGGCGGCGGGGTTGGCCCCGCCCTGGGTGAAGACTTTCTGGCCATCGGCGGCATGCGCCGTGGGCCAGGCCAGGATCAGCAGGCTGCCGATCACGGCGCGACTCAACGGTGTCATCACGAATCTCCTTTTCTATTGTTATAAGCTTAGGCTTAAAACATATAAGCAAAAGGAGCGTAGTCACTTGCCCTGGATCAACTACCGGAGATGCATTTGGTGGCTGCGGTGCGCACATCGCCCAGGCGCAGCGGGAAGTTGTTCAGCCGCTCGTGCAGCTTGATGCTGCTGCCGCTGCCACGCTTGTCGATGTCCACCAGCGCCGCCGGGCCCACGCCCGAGCTGATCTTTTGCGGCACGATCAGCCGCAGGCCATCGCCACGCGGCTCTTCCACCAACGGGTCGCGGGTATCGGCCAGATTCTGCTTGACGCAATCGGCATAGGCGCGCGGGGACTTGCCGGAGATGACATCCAGCGTTTCACGCGATTGTTCCAGTTCCGTAACACTCACACAGCCACCCAGCGTCACCGCCAACGCCGCCACCATCCACTTCATTTGCAGCACCTCTGCCTTCAAGAATCCGCTTCGACCACGACCAGGCCGTTTTGCTCCCTGCTTTGGCAGATTTATCTGCGCCTGGCGGAACAGCGCGGCAGTGTAACCCGACATCGTGGTATCGTTTGCCTTTGCAGAACCAATCCTTGCGGAGCATCACATGAAATTCGTACACCAGCGCGAGCACCTGAACGAGGACGATATCGTCGTCATCGAGTGCTCCCAGCGCTGCAATATCCGCCTGATGAACGACGCCAACTTCCGCAGCTTCAAGAACGGCGGTCGTCACACCTACCACGGCGGCCATTTCGACAAGTTCCCGGCAAAGATCACCGTGCCCAGCACCGGCTTCTGGAACATCACCATCGATACCGTGACCACCCGCCCGATCTCGGTCACCCGCAAGCCCACCTTGACCCACAAGATCAAGATCGTCCGTCGTTCGTCGTCGAAACTCAGATAAGGCCACCATGACCCAGACCACCAAATACGTCATCAAGTACAAGCTCGACGGCCAGCGCCGCTGGGATTTTGCCCTGATGCCCGACGCCTCCCTCGAGCAGGCCCTGGAAGCCCTGCGCAAGATCCACGGCGAAGATGCCGAGAAGATCAGCGACATCCAGGTCAGCAAAGCGTTGTAAACACCCGCACCACTCGCCCGCGCAAGGAGAACCGCATGAGCCACTGGCCGGACCGCCGCATCCTCGACCTGCTGGGCATCGAGTTGCCCATTCTGCAGGCCCCCATGGCCGGCGCGACGGGCTCGGGCATGGCCATCGCCGTGGGCCTGGCGGGCGGTTTGGGCGCCCTGCCCTGCGCCATGCTCACGGGCGACCAGGTGCGCGCCGAGATCGCCGCCTTCCGCGCCGGCTGCCCGGGCCGCCCGCTGAACCTGAACTTTTTCTGCCACCAGCCGCCAGCGCCCGACGCCGAGCGCGATGCACGCTGGAAGCAGGCGCTCGAACCCTATTACAACGAAGTGGGTGCCGACTTCGCGGCCCCTACGCCGGTGTCCAACCGCGCGCCGTTCGACGAACAGAGCTGCCAGCTGGTCGAGCAACTGCGCCCGGAGGTGGTGAGTTTCCACTTCGGCCTGCCCCAAGCCGACCTGCTGCAACGGGTCAAGGCCAGCGGTGCCAAGGTGCTGTCCAGCGCCACCACCGTAGAGGAAGCCGTGTGGCTGCAGCGCCACGGCTGTGATGCGATCATTGCCATGGGCTATGAAGCGGGCGGCCATCGCGGCATGTTCCTCAGCGACGACATCACCAGCCAGATCGGCACCTTCGCCCTGGTGCCGCAGGTGGCCGATGCGGTCAGCGTGCCGGTGATTGCCGCCGGCGGCATTGCGGACCACCGCGGCCTGTTGGCGGCATTGGCCCTGGGAGCTTCGGCCGTGCAGATCGGAACGGCTTACCTGTTCTGCCCCGAGGCCAAGGTCTCGCCGGCGCATCGCCAGGCCCTGGACAGCGCGCCTGCCAGCGACACGGCGCTGACCAACCTGTTCACCGGCCGACCGGCGCGTGGTATCAACAACCGCATCATGCGCGAGCTGGGGCCGATGAGCGACCTGGCGCCGCGCTTTCCGCTGGCCGGGGGGGCATTGATGCCTTTGCGGGCGATTACGGACCCGCAGGGTAATAGCGACTTCAGCAACCTGTGGTCGGGGCAGGCGTTGCGGCTGGGGCGGCATATGCCGGCGGGAGAGTTGACCCGGGAGATTGCCGAAAAGGCGCTGGCCGTGATCGGCCGCCAGGCCTCTGCATAAGCAGGCTCGGCCTCTTCGCGGGCTTGCCCGCTCCCACAGTTTTGAATGCTGCGCAGTACTGTGGGAGCGGGCAAGCCCGCGAAGGGGCCGGACCTGCCTATGCATCCCCCTGCCCCCTTCCCGGCAACTGGCCTATCGCTATATAGTTGAGGATATAACGATAACCCCAGGGAGCTGTCTTCATGCGTATCCGCCCGTCCCACCTGGCTGCCACCGCCCTGGCCAGCCTGCTCACCTTCAACACTGCCTGGGCCGATGAAGTCCAGGTCGCGGTCGCAGCGAACTTCACAGCCCCCATCCAGGCCATTGCCAAGGCCTTCGAAAAAGACACCGGCCACAAGCTGATTGCTGCCTACGGCGCCACCGGCCAGTTCTACGCACAGATCAGGAACGGCGCGCCGTTCGAGGTATTCCTCGCTGCCGACGACAGCACCCCGGCCAAGCTCGAGCAGGAAAAGGCCATTGTCCCGGGCTCGCGCTTCACCTACGCCGTCGGCACCCTGGCCCTGTGGTCGGCCACACCCGGCTATGTCGACGCCAACGGCGAAGTGCTGAAGAAGAACGCATTCAAGCACCTGTCCATCGCCAACCCGAAAACCGCACCTTACGGCCTGGCCGCGACCCAGGTGCTGGACAAGCTGAAGCTGACCGAAGCCACCAGGCCCAAGCTGGTCGAAGGGCAGAACATCACCCAGGCATTCCAGTTCGTCTCCACCGGCAACGCCGAACTGGGCTTTGTCGCCCTGTCGCAAATCTACAAGGACGGCAAGGTCGAGAGCGGTTCGGCCTGGATCGTCCCCTCGTCGCTGCATGCGCCCATCCGCCAGGACGCGGTGATCCTCGAAAAAGGCAAGGACAACCCTGCCGCCAAGGCCCTGGTCGACTACCTGAAAGGGCCGAAAGCCGCGGCGGTGATCAAATCCTACGGTTATGAAATCTGATGCCGCTGGACGCCAGTGACCTGGGCGCCATCTGGCTGACCGTGAAACTGGCCAGCCTGACCACCCTGATCCTGCTGATCGTCGGCACGCCCATTGCCTGGTGGCTGGCGCGCACGCGCTCGTGGTTGCGCGGGCCGGTGGGCGCGGTGGTGGCCTTGCCGCTGGTGCTGCCCCCCACGGTGATCGGCTTCTACCTGCTGATCGCCCTCGGCCCGCATGGCTGGCTGGGCCAGGCGACCCAGGCGCTGGGCCTGGGCAGCGTGGTGTTCAGCTTCACCGGGCTGGTGATCGGCTCGGTGATCTACTCCATGCCCTTCGTGGTCCAGCCGCTGCAGAATGCCTTCGGCGCCATTGGCCAGCGCCCGCTGGAAGTGGCCGCCACGCTGCGCGCCAGCCCGTGGGACAGCTTCGTCCACGTGGTGCTGCCGCTGGCCCGGCCAGGCTTCATCACCGCCAGCATCCTCGGCTTCGCCCATACGGTGGGTGAGTTCGGCGTGGTGTTGATGATTGGCGGCAACATCCCCGACAAGACACGCGTGGTCTCGGTGCAGATCTTCGACCATGTCGAGGCCATGGCCTATTCGCAAGCACACTGGCTGGCCGGCGCCATGCTGGTGTTCTCGTTCCTGGTGCTGCTCCTGCTGTACGCTGGACGCCGCGGCAAAGCCGGTTGGAGCTGAAATGAGCGCATCGATTGTGGCGCGCCTGAAACTGGCGCGCGACGACTTCACCCTGGACGTCGACCTGCACCTGCCCGGGCGCGGCATCAGCGCGCTGTTCGGCCACTCGGGTTCTGGCAAGACCAGTTGCCTGCGTTGCCTGGCCGGGCTGGAACGGGCCGCCAGCGCCTACATCGAAGTCAACGGCGACGTCTGGGAGGACAGCGCCCGCGGCTACTTCCAGGCGCCGCACCTGCGCCCAGTTGGCTATGTGTTCCAGGAGGCCAGCCTGTTCCCGCACCTGTCGGTACGCGGCAACCTGGAATTCGGCTGGCGGCGGGTGGCTGCGGCCGAGCGCAAGGTCAGCCTCGACCAGGCCTGCCAACTGCTGGGTATCGGCCACCTGCTGGAACGCCGCCCGGCAACCTTGTCCGGTGGCGAGGCGCAGCGGGTAGGCATTGCCCGCGCCCTGCTCAGCAGCCCGCGCCTGCTGTTGATGGACGAGCCGTTGGCGGCCCTGGATGGGCCGCGCAAGCGCGAGATCCTGCCCTACCTGGAGCGCCTGCACGACGAACTGGACATCCCGCTAGTGTATGTAAGCCATGCCCTGGACGAAGTGGCGCGGCTGGCCGACCACCTGGTGTTGCTGGAGCAAGGCCAGGCAGTGGCCAGCGGCCCGATCGACGAAACCCTGGCACGCCTCGACCTGTCGCTGGCCCAGGGCGAGGATGCCGCCGTGGTGTTCGAGGGGCTGGTGGTAGGCCATGACCCGCATTACGACCTGCTCGACCTGCGCCTGCCCGGCAAGGATGGGCCGCTGCTGCGCATCGCCCACCCGGCCCAGGTGATGGGCAGCTCACTGCGGGTCAAGGTACAGGCCCGTGACGTCAGCCTGGCCCTGGCAGCCGATAGCACGTCGAGCATCCTCAACCGCTTGCCGGTGCGCGTGCGCGAAAGCCGCCCGGCTGCCAACCCGGCGCATGTGCTGGTGAGCCTGGACGCCGGCGGCATCGCCCTGCTCGCGCGCATCACCCGCTTCTCGGCAGACCAGCTCGGCCTGCACCCGGGCCAGGTGCTGTTTGCCCAGATCAAGTCGGTGGCGTTGCTGGGCTGAGCATCGGCCGCGCGGCTGCTGTCCATTGATCAGTGAACTGATCGAGGCCTGCCAACCATGCTCGACTGCCCCCTGCCGCCCACCCTGCATTATGTCGACGACAGCCAGCCGGGCCTGACCCGGCGACGCTGGCGGGGCCGTTTCATCTACCTGGATGCAAACGGCCAGCGGGTGCGCGACAGCGATACCCTCGCCCGCATCGCCGCACTGGTAATCCCCCCGGCCTATACCGAGGTGTGGATTTGCGCCGACCCGCAGGGCCACCTGCAAGCGACGGGCCGCGATGCCCGTGGCCGCAAGCAATACCGCTACCATGCGCAGTGGCGCGAAGTACGCGACCAGCACAAATACGGGCGCATGCTGGCGTTTGCCCAAGCCCTGCCGAAACTGCGCGCACAACTGCACGCCCACCTTGCCCGGCCGGGCCTGGACCGGGAAAAGGTGATGGCGCTGGTAATCAGCCTGTTGGACCACACCCTGATCCGTATCGGCAACCAGCGTTACCTGCGTGACAACCAGTCCTATGGGCTGACCACCCTGCGCAACCGCCATGTCGAGGTGAAGGGCAGCAACATTCGCTTCCAGTTCCGCGGCAAGCGCGGCGTCGAGCACAACGTCAGCCTGAACGATCGGCGCCTGGCCAACCTGCTCAAGCGCTGCATGGAGTTGCCCGGGCAGGCGTTGTTCCAGTACCTGGACGACGACGGCCAGCGCCACAGCGTCGGCTCCAGCGAGGTCAACCAGTTTCTGCAGCAGCTGACCGGTGCCGACTTCACCGCCAAGGATTACCGCACCTGGGCCGGTAGCAGCCTTGCCCTGAACCTGCTCAGGCCCTTGGCCTGGGAGCCCGAGACCGAAGCCAGGCGCCAGGTCGCCGCCATCGTCCGCCAGGTTGCCACACGCCTTGGCAATACGCCGGCGGTGTGCCGGCGTTGCTACATCCACCCGGCGGTACTTGAACACTACGCGCTGGGGCGGTTGGCCAACTTGCCGAAGAACCGTGTACGTAAAGGCCTGGACCGTGAAGAAGTAGCCTTGCTGTTGTTTCTTCAGGCACTCGAGGAACAGAACGGCCATTGACCCGGTCTATTCAGCCCATGTTGCGAAGAAATTTCCCATTGGCCGCCAAGCCCCCTATTCTTGCCACCGAGCACCTTGGCCGACAAACCGCTGGCGGTTTGCGTCGGCACCTGCGACTGAAGACACGCAACAGAATTTGTCTGTCGGGGAATTACTATCCGCCGAAAGCGTCTTTAATGAGAAGGAAGAGGGACAAGCTCCCGCCGCCGTGGCAACTAGCCCGACGGACTTTTACATCACCAAGGAGAACTACATGCTGATACTCACCCGCAAGGTTGGCGAAAGCATCGTCATCAACGATGACATCAAAGTCACCATTCTGGGCGTCAAAGGGATGCAAGTGAGGATCGGTATCGATGCACCGAAAGACGTCCAGGTCCATCGCGAAGAGATCTTCAAGCGTATCCAGGCCGGCAGCCCGGCCCCGGAAAAGCACGACGACTCGCACTGAGCGACCTGCCTCAAGCCGCACGGACGCGCTTGATCGCCCCGCGCCTCAGGTGCCCAGCAGTTCGCGCACCTTGGCGATCATACAGTCCATGTCGAACGGTTTGTCGAACACCGCGGCGAACAGTTCCGGGCATCCCTGGCTGGCCTGCGCGCCACTCATGAGGATGACCGGCAACTCGCTCAAGGCCGGGTCTTCACGCATCGAGCGCACCAGTTCCTCACCGTTGAGCAGCGGCATCATGTAGTCGGTGATGACCAGCTGAACGCGCTTTTCCTTCAGTGCCTCCAGCGCCTTGCAGCCGTTGCTCGCCTTTTCCACGAGGAAACCTTCGTCCTCCAGGGCAAAACCGAGGATGTCGGCGATCAGGTACTCGTCATCGACAATCAGGATGGTGTTCATCGCCCGCACCGTCACCCGCTAGCCTGCGGCACTGGCGTTCCCGAGAGCACACCGCAGGCGCCTTCGAACGCCTTGCGCAAGGTAATGCCCTGCGGCCCGATCAGCAGCTCGTGCAAGGCAGGGTCATGGTGGCTGTCACGCACCTTGAGGATCGACAGCATGCGCCGCAGTTGCGAATCCAGCTCGACGAAGCGCATCAGCATCAGGTTGTCGACGATACTCGACAGGTCCGGGGCCGGGGCGCTGATTTCCGCGCCGAAGATGTCGCGCATTTCCCAGGTCAGCATCACGCTGACATCGCGCGCGCGCAACTCGCCGACCAGCGCGCGGAAAAACGCATTGAGCCGCGCCGGGTCGGTGGCCAGGCGGCTGAACGCCCCCAGGCTGTCGATCAGCACGCGCTTGCTGCCGTGCGCAGCGACCCGCTCGAGCAGGCGCGCACCGACCTGGTCCAGCAAGCCCTCGGTGGTCGGCTGCCAGCACAGCTGCAGGCTACCGCCCTGCTCCATGGCGGCAAAATCGTAACCTAGCGACACGGCCTTGATACGCAGGCGCTCTGGCGTTTCGTAGAAGCCGAAATGCAGCCCCGGCGCCTGCGGGCTGCTAGCACCGAGAAAGGCCAGGCCCAAGGAAGTCTTGCCAATACCCGAAGGCCCGATCAGCAAGCTGACCGAACCTGTGGCCAAGCCGCCGCCGAGCATTTCATCCAGGCTTTCCACTCCGCTGCCGATACGCTCCAGGGTGGCATTACCCGCCTGGCTGGGGTGGCTGAACAGCGATTCCAGGCGTGGGTAGACGTGCATGCCGGCTTCATCGATCAGGCATTCATGGCGCCCCGACAACGCCGCACTGCCCCGCGTCTTGCGCAGCTGGACATGGCGTACGGCGCGGCTGCCGAACAATTGCTCGCCCAGCTCGATCACGCCGTCGACCATGGTGTGCTCCGGGCTGCCCTCCTCCAGCCGGGCGCTGGTCAGCAGCAGCACGGTGCAACCGGCAAAGGCCGCATGGCCCTGCAGTTCGGAGACAAATTTCTTGGTGTCCAGCGCGGTTTCCGCCCGCACCCGGGCGTTGAGCACGCCATCGACGATCAGCAGGCTGGCCTGTTGCCGGGCGATTTCCTGGCGCAGCAACCGCACCACCGCATCCAGGCCTTCCTGCTCCAGGGTGTCGAAGGCACTGACGAACTGGATCGGGTCGCCGACCAGCGCCGGGTCGAAGAACTCCAGGGTTGCCAGGTACTGGAACAGCCGCTCGTGCGACTCGCTCAGCAAGGTGGCGACCAGCACCCGGCCACCGCCGCGCACATGCGCACAGGCCAGCTGGTTGGCAAGGATGGTCTTGCCGGCCCCTGGCGGGCCCTGGATGATGTAGGACGCGCCAGCCACCAGGCCACCCCGGAGCAACGCATCGAGCCCTTCGATCCCCGTCACCAGCCGCCTGAGTGCCTGTGCCATGGTGTCTACCTGTCGAGTTGGCTGTCGGTCTGGAGCTGATAGATTGGCAAGTAAAGCCGCATGCAGGTCCCCCGGCCGGGCTCACTGTCGACGCAAATGGCGCCCCCCGTCTGCCTGGCAAACCCATACACCTGGCTGAGGCCCAGGCCCGTTCCCTTGCCAAACGGCTTGGTGGTGAAAAACGGCTCGAAGATCCGCGGCAGTACCGCTGTCTCGATACCCTCGCCGCTGTCTTCCACCTCGAAACGCACATACCCGCCGTGCAGCCCCTCTACCTCGCCGGCCAGTTCGACCACGTCGACCGTCAGGACAATCCGGCCCTGCCCGGAGATGGCATCGCGGGCATTGAACAACAGATTGAGCAGCACCATCTGCAATTGCCCGGCATCCGCCTCGATCAGGGGCAGATCCGGTTGCAACAGTACCTTCAGTTCAATTGAACCAGGCAGTGCATGCTCCAGCAGACCACGGGTGGCCGCAACCAGGTTCGCCGGGGCGATGCAGGCCACATCGAGCTTGCGGTGACGGGCAAAGCTGAGCAACTGCTGGGTCAGTTCGGTACCCCGCTGCCCGGCATCGAGAATGTGCTGCAGCATGCGCTGGGCGCGTGCCGGGTCCTGGGTGGCCAGCGCCAGGCGCGCCGAACTGATGATGATGGTCAGCATGTTGTTGAAGTCATGCGCCAGGCCACCGGTCAACTGGCCGAGGGCCTCGAGCTTCTGTGCCTGGAACAGCTGGGCACGCACCGCATCCAGTTGCAGTGCCGACTCGCGACGGTCGGTAATGTCCCGGGTCACCTTGGCCAGGCCAACGACCTCTCCATGGTCATCGCGGATGACATCCAGCGCGGCCAAGGCCCAGAACTGCGTGCCATCCTTGCGTACGCGCCAGCCTTCATCCTGCGCCACGCCCTGCTCCAGCGCCTGACGCAGCAAGCGCTCCGGGCGGCCGTCAGTGCGATCCTGCGGGGTGAAGAACACCGAAAAATGCTGACCGATCACTTCATCGGCACGGTAACCCTTGATACGTTGCGCGCCCGCATTCCATGACACTACATGGCCAGACGGGTCGAGCATGTAGATAGCGTAATCCACCACCGACTGGACCAACTGCTCATAGCGGTGGGCGGGCATGACGGGGTGGTCGAGGCAGTCAGCTGAAACCATGCGAGCTCCACCGGCACAACAGCAGGAGAGGAAATAGGCCTGGTCGAACGCGCACGCCTGTAAGCGCCCGCGTGGCTGGCCCTGCGTGATTGACCTCGCGCAGCTGGCGAGGTTCAGCGCTCAGGTTCAACCAGCACCGGGCTGATACGCCGCGGCATCGCCACTCTCAGCAGCCAAAAGCCGACCAGCAGGATAAGCCCGCCACCGGCAAGGGCCATCAGCCGCTGTGGCTGAGGTTGTTCGGCATCGAACCCCAGCATCAGCAGGTAACCGCCCAGGCTGATCAGGCTGAGGTAGAGAAATGCGCCCAACACGACCACCGGCACGAACAGCAGTCGCCAGAACAGCCGCGGGCGCACGATACGCTCGGAAGCAGTGGATTGAGTCATCACCGCATACGCCTTGGATCCAATAAGGTAGGGCAACAGTGGCGTAATGACAGCAAGGAGTCAATTGCCCATTCGATCAACCCTTCACTCTGTTGATCATAGGTGCTGCGGTTGACTCAACTATAACAATGGGTTATAAAGCGCGCTTGATTGCAAAGCCCTTCTGCTTAGAAGCGAGCCGGTCGTTGCGACCCCTTCAAGCGTGCGAGTGTGGTGGAATTGGTATACACAGCAGACTTAAAATCTGTCGGCGTGAGCCTTGCGGGTTCGAGTCCCGCCACTCGCACCAAACTTCCTTGAAAAGGCGCCCCTGTGGCGCCTTTTTGCTGCCCGCCAGCAATCCTTGGCGCAACTGCTAGAGTGGAGCTTGTACCCGTCCACTGGAACGCTGCCATGCGCTACTCCCTGTTCGATGGTCAACGCGACATCATTATCCTGATTGCCCGCGTGCTGCTGATGATCCTGTTCGTCTTGTCTGGCTGGGGCAAACTGACCGGGTTCGAAGGCACGGTCGGCTACATGACCTCACTGGGCGCCCCTGCCCCGATGCTGGCAGCGGCAGTTGCCGTGCTGATGGAGTTCGTCGTCGGCATCGTGCTGATCCTCGGCTTCTATACCCGGCCGCTGGCCTTCCTGTTTGCGCTGTTCGTGCTGGGCACGGCGCTGCTGGGCCACCCGTTCTGGAACATGGTCGACCCTGAGCGCAGCGCCAACATGACCCAGTTCCTGAAAAACCTCAGCATCATGGGCGGCCTGCTGTTGCTGGCAGTGAGCGGCCCCGGGCGTTTTTCGGTAGACGGGCGCTGAGTCAGTCGTCTTCGCAGTCGTCGAACCAGGCTGGGTGATCACGGTCCTCGTCATCGAGGTCATCCAGCGTTTCCTCGTCTTCCTCCACCTCGTCCTCGGCGCCCTGGGCATCCGCTTCAGGCTCCAGGTCGTCATAGAGGAATTCGTGGTCAAGCAGGTGATCGTGCTCGGGTTCGTGCAGGTCGTCTTCGTCGTGCATGCTGGCTCCTGGGCTGATGGCAGTGCTGTATAGGCTGATCGGCTGCGCAGGTCAATGCGTTACCACTTAATGCTCGGTTAACCGGCCAGGTCCAGTCTGCAGGCTCTCCCTTCAAACGTTGCTTGCCCGCCTTGCATGGCGGGCTTTTTTATCCCCTGGGTTTTCCCTTCGTCCCGCCTTGGCAAATCACAGTGAACTGCGCCCATGCTGGCCAGGCTCGCAAATCATGCAGGACCTGTCGTTTTTCAAGGAGAACGCCCATGACTGTTAATATCGACAACCTCATCATCACCACCCCCGTCCCGAAATCCGCGACCAACCCGGTAGCCCTGGAATTGACCGGTGCCCAGGCGCTGGCGACCCTGCCCGAAGTCATCGCCCGCCTGAGCGACGGCTCCATCCGCATGACGGCCCCCACCAAAGGTGCCTCCAGCAAAAGTACCCACCGCACCCGCTGCGAGTGGAAGGAGCCCGCGTACTGGGGGCTGAACAGCGCCGCCCGGCACCGCAATTACCAGACCATGACACTTCAGAAAGTGAACCTTGCGCAAAAGGTGGTGATTGCCCAGCTGCACGTCAAGGACGACGACAGCCCGCCCATCAAGGTGTTCTGGAACAAGGGCAAGATCACCGTGGGCTTTCGAACCGACTTCAACCAGCTGGCCACGAGCAGCAGCACGGTGCTGGCCGACGTACCGCTCGGTGCCCGTTTCGATGTCACGATCGACGTGACAAACAACGGTGCCTGCACTGTCAGCGCCAGTTGCAACGGCCGTACTGGCAGCACATCACCCCTGCAACTGGGCGCGACCTGGGCGACGCGCATGCTCAATTTCCATGGCGGGGTGTACAACCAGGTGGACTACACCGACGACACACCGGCCGAGGACGGCTCGGTATGCGTCATCAGCCAACTGGTACTGAGCCATGCATGACAAGCTCGTGACCTGACCTTCACGAAATACTGACATCCGGGTGGGCACACTGGCCCTGCTCCGTATGTTCTTGCAGCCCGCCGCATTATTGCCGCGGGCTTTTCTTTTTGTGGTGATAGGCTGCAAGCAGCCCCAACAACTTATGCGCCCCCGCTGAAATCCCGGGGCCGCTCTGCGGCCCTTTCGCGACACAAGGCCGCTCCTACAGGTACAGCGTGAACCTTGGGACTGCGCCGTCCCCTGTGGGAGCGGGCAAGCCCGCGAAGCAGGCGACGCGGTGGCTGGCACCGGCTGCGCCGGTGTTCGCGGGCACGCCCGCTCCCACAGGGATCGCGCCGGCTTTTAGAAGTTGAGCAAGGCAGTTGCCCCCCAAGACCATGACCTGAAGCAGTTTTGCCCCACCAGGCAAGGGCTATGCTAACCCCTGCGATAACCCAAGCTCATTCGGATGACACGGAGGCTCATATGAAAGCTGCTGTTGTTGCACCAGGCCGTCGCGTAGAGGTGGTGGAGAAAACCCTGCGCCCACTCGAGCACGGTGAAGCGCTGCTGAAGATGCAGTGCTGTGGTGTGTGCCACACCGACCTGCATGTGAAAAATGGCGACTTCGGTGACAAGACCGGTGTCGTGCTAGGCCATGAAGGCATCGGCGTGGTCCAGGAAGTCGGGCCAGGCGTCACCTCGCTCAAACCGGGCGACCGTGCCAGCGTAGCCTGGTTCTACCAGGGCTGCGGGCATTGCGAATATTGCAACAGCGGCAACGAAACCCTGTGCCGCGAAGTGAAGAACTCCGGCTACACCGTGGATGGCGGCATGGCCGAAGCCTGCATCGTCAAGGCCGACTACTCGGTCAAAGTGCCCGACGGGCTCGACTCCGCTGCCGCCAGCAGCATTACCTGCGCCGGCGTGACCACCTACAAGGCGGTGAAGATCTCCAACATACGCCCCGGCCAATGGATCGCCATCTACGGCCTTGGCGGCCTGGGCAACCTGGCCCTGCAATATGCCAGGAACGTCTTCAACGCCAAAGTGATCGCCATCGATGTCAACGAAGAGCAACTGCGCTTCGCCAGCGAAATGGGCGCCGACCTGGTCATCAATTCGCGCACCGAGGATGCCGCCAAGGTTATCCAGGCCAAGACCGGTGGCGCCCATGCCGCCGTGGTTACCGCCGTTGCCAAGGCTGCGTTCAACTCGGCCGTCGACGCCCTGCGCGCGGGTGGCCGACTGGTTGCGGTCGGCCTGCCGTCGGAAGCCATGAACCTGAATATCCCTCGCCTGGTGCTGGACGGTATCGAAGTGATCGGCTCGCTGGTCGGCACCCGCCAGGACCTGCAGGAAGCTTTCCAGTTTGCAGCGGAAGGTAAAGTGGTGCCGAAGGTGACCCTGCGGCCGATCGAAGATATCAACCAGATCTTCGAGGAGATGCTGGAAGGCAAGATCAAAGGGCGGATGGTGATTCAGTTCGCTCCACGGCAGAACAATGACTAGCTCAGCGGGGTGAACGCATGAGCATCCGCAGCCTGGCGAAAAACCTGCCACCCGACCCGGACAATGACGGCTGGGTACTCGGATGGGGCGTGCTGCGAGACCGGCACCCCTGGCATTTCGTCGATGTCTATGCCGACCAGAGGACTGCCAGGGCCGAGGCGCAGCGCCGCGGTGCTGGCTACGTGGTGGAGTTCGGTTCGCATCGCCTGGGATCGGATGAGTTCATTTGCGGGGTATCCCCGCCTGAAGGCTAGTGCTTGAATGGGCGCAGCGACGGGGGCGCCAGGGCGCCCCCGCCTTTGATCCTGTGATTTCCGGCCCACTCACGGTGTAACAATGCCTCTACAGTTAAACGTCCGGCTCGCCACGAGCAGCGATATCGACAGGTTGGTTGATCTGGACGCCATCGCCAAGCGAAAACCAAAGCGCCGAGCGTTCACATCGACAAATGCTTCTAATGAGCCGATGCAAAAACTGCTCGGAAAGTTCGGTTTCATTGAGAGCGGTCATGTCGAGAACCTGGATGAAGGTGATCCCGAGATTATTTTTGTGAAGTTCTACCCCTCAAGCCGTTGAAAGATCGTAGCGGAGCCCCTTCACAGACCCCGATCTTTCATTAGTCCTTGATCACTGCGCTTTCGAAATCAAGCTGCTCATGTATTGGTTGACATCTCGCAAATCCTGAACACTCCAAGCGTGAGGCTCTTCCGGGGCTGGGGGAGATGAAGGAAATCGTGACCAGAATACACATTGGTCACTTGTTGTCCATCACCCTGAGCCTCTGTAGGCTATACCCCATGAACAAGACCCCTTCCCCCAAAGTTGCAGCACGCGGCCCGGTGGATCACGAAGTGCGTGATCAGATCGTGACAGCGGCGATCGAGCATTTCCGCCTGTATGGCTACGAGAAGACCACGGTTTCCGACCTGGCCAAGGCCATCGGTTTTTCCAAGGCCTATATCTACAAATTTTTCGAGTCCAAGCAGGCCATCGGCGAGATGATCTGTTCGAACTGCCTGCAGCAGATACAGACCGAGGTAACGGCCGCCATCGATGGGGTGGCCAGCCCGCCCGAGAAGCTGCGGCGCATGCTCAAGACGCTGGTGGACGCCTGCCTGGCGTTATTCTTCCAGGACCGCAAGCTCTATGAAATCGCTGCCTCCGCCGCCTCCGGGCGCTGGCCGGCGACCCTCGCCTACGAGAACTTCATCGAGCAGACCCTTCGCGAGATCCTGCAACTGGGCCGGCAGAGCGGCGACTTCGAGCGCAAGACGCCGCTGGACGAAACCACCCGTGCGATCCACCTGATCATGCGCCCCTATTTCAACCCACTGCTGCTTCAGTACGGGCTCGACACCACCGATGAAGCGCCCGCCCTGCTGTCCAGCCTGGTATTGCGCAGCCTGTCACCCTGACTAGTGACTATTGACTAAATTGGTCACAAGAATCAAAGTGAGGTTCCCTATGACTTCGCTATGGGTTCCTCATGCGCCGGCGCAACCTCCTCCTGCTCTCCCTGGTCGCCATCATGCCGTTCGCGTTGGCCGCCTGTAGCGACCAGACGGCCTCCGATCCCCGCACCGATGCCCCCCTGGTTCGCATCGCCACTATCCAGCCGGCAAGCGCTACATCGCGGGCATTCACCGGTATCGTCGCGGCCAGAGTGCAGAGCGACCTGGGTTTCCGCGTATCCGGTAAAGTGTTGCAGCGCCTGGTCGATACCGGCCAGACCGTCAAGCGTGGCCAGGTACTGCTGCGTCTCGATCCGGTCGACCTGCAACTGGCCGCCCATGCTCAACGTGAGGCAGTGGCTGCGGCGCGGGCGCGGGCTCGGCAGGTGAGTGATGACGAGGCGCGCTACCGCGCTCTGCGTGGTAGTGGCGCTGTTTCTGCGTCGGCCTACGACCAGTACAAGGCAGCAGCGGATTCTGCCCGAGCGCAACTCAGTGCAGCCGAAGCCCAGGCCAAGGTTGCCGGTAACGCCACCCGCTATGCCGAACTGCTCGCCGATGCCGATGGCATCGTCATGGAAACCCTGGCCGAGCCAGGGCAGGTGGTCAGCGCCGGCCAGGCCGTAGTACGGCTTGCACATGCCGGCCCACGGGAAGCAGTGGTGCAGCTGCCGGAAACCCTGCGCCCGGCGGTCGGCTCCAGCGCCCAGGCCACACTTTTCGGCAGGCACGACGTCAGTGTCGTCACCCAGCTGCGCCAGCTGTCGGATGTCGCCGATCGCCTGACCCGCACCTTCGAGGCGCGCTATGTGCTCGACGGCGAACTGGCCGACGCGCCGCTGGGCACCACCATCACCGTGCAAATCAGCGCCCCGCAAAACACCCCGCAGAGCGAGGTGCAGGTACCCATTGCCGCGCTGTACGACACCGGCAAGGGGCCTGGCATCTGGATGATTCGCGGGGAGCCGGCGCAGGTGGCGTGGACACCCGTCACCGTTCAGTCGCTGGATGACGAGACTGCCCGCATCAGCGGCGCAATCAAACCGGGCGACAAGATCGTCGCCCTGGGCGCCCACCTGCTGCGCGACGGCCAGCCCGTGCGCCTGGCCGGACCGGTCACAGTGGCGGCAGTCGAGGAAGGCAGACCATGAGCGAAGGTCGTTTCAACCTCTCCGCGCTCGCCGTACGCGAACGCTCCGTCACCCTGTTCCTGGTCTGCCTGATCTCCCTTGCAGGGCTGGTCGCCTTCCTCAAGCTCGGACGCGCCGAGGATCCGGCCTTCACCATCAAGGTGATGACCATCGTCACTGCCTGGCCGGGCGCCACCGCCCAGGAGATGCAGGATCAGGTCGCCGAGAAAATCGAGAAGCGCCTGCAGGAGCTGCGCTGGTACGACCGCAGCGAAACCTACACGCGCCCTGGCTTGGCCTTTACCACCCTGTCACTACTGGACACCACCCCACCCGCGCAGGTGCCCGAGGAGTTCTACCAGGCGCGAAAGAAGATCAGCGACGAAGCCAAGACGCTGCCTGCCGGGGTGGTCGGCCCACTGGTCAACGACGAGTACTCGGACGTTACCTTCGCCCTGTTCGCGCTCAAGGCCAGAGGCGAGCCGCAGCGCCGCCTGGTGCGTGACGCTGAGGCCCTGCGCCAGCGCCTGCTGCATGTACCCGGCGTGAAGAAGGTCAATATCATCGGCGAGCAGGCCGAGCGCATCTTCGTCGAGTTCTCCCACGAGCGCCTGGCCACCCTGGGTATCGGCCCGCAGGAAGTATTCGCCGCGCTCAACGCGCAGAACGTCCTGACCCCGGCCGGCGCCGTGGAAACCCGTGGCCCGGAGGTGTTTCTGCGTCTCGACGGGGCTTTCGATGAGCTGCAGAAGATCCGCGACACCCCGATCATCGCCCAGGGCCGCACCCTGAAGCTCTCCGATGTCGCCACGGTCAAGCGTGGCTACGAGGACCCCGCCACCTTCCTGATTCGCAACGGCGGCGAACCGGCCCTGCTGCTCGGCATCATCATGCGTGAAGGCTGGAACGGGCTCGACCTGGGCAAGGCC